>OLOU01001882.1_pt1 | contig 13161 bp, 9 predicted proteins | sample 1672101 | NCBI WGS metagenome assembly OLOU01 (sample SAMEA3136645, study PRJEB25190) | human gut metagenome | biome: human gut; feature: human-associated habitat; material: faeces | place: Austria | collected 2013
TCCCCAAAAGACCATAAATACGCCCCGGTTCAATCTTCATATTAAGATCATCAACAGCTGTCAAACTGCCATATTTCTTCACTAGATGTTCTACTTCTATCAAGTTGATGTCCTCCCTTATTTTTCCAAAAATAACACAATGAGTATTGTATTCTTCCTATGTGCTGATAACGTGTTAGAACTGTGTCTTTTTTGTGAAAGCAAAAAGAGAGCCATAGGCTCTCTTTTGTATACTGTCATTTCTATAAATCTATTATTTAGCTTCGCGATAAATAATATCGTCTCTTCCCGGTCCGTTGGAGATCATGGTGATCGGGAATCCGATTTCTTTCTCTACAAACTCGATGTAGTTTCTGCAGTTCTCCGGCAGATCCTCGTATTTCTTGATGCCGCGGATATCGCATTTCCATCCCGGAAGGGTTTTCAGAACCGGTTTTGCTTTCTCAAGAATGCTGGTGTTCGGGAAATCGTGGATTTCTTTTCCGTCTACTTCGTATGCTACGCAAACCGGAATCTCGTCCAGATATCCGAGAACGTCAAGTACGGTAAATGCTACATCGGTCGTACCCTGCATTCTGCAGCCGTAGCGGGAAGCAACACAGTCGAGCCATCCCATACGTCTCGGACGTCCTGTCGTTGCACCGAACTCTCCGCCGTCTCCGCCGCGTCTTCTGAGCTCATCTGCCTCATCGCCGAAGATCTCGGAAACGAAAGCACCTGCTCCTACTGCGCTGGAGTAAGCTTTGCATACGGTTACGATTTTCTTGATTTCATATGGCGGAACACCTGCTCCTACTGCGCCGTAGCCGGCCAGTGTGGAAGAAGAAGTTACCATCGGGTAAATTCCGTGATCCGGGTCTTTTAAGGAACCAAGCTGACCCTCAAGCAGGATCTCCTTGCCTTCCTGAATCGCGTTCCACAGGAATGCGGAAGTATCGCATACGTATGGCTCAACCATCTTCTTGTATTCCATCAGCTCATTCATGATGTCTTCCGGTTTCAGAAGAGGCTTATGATAGAGATGCTCAAGTGTTACGTTCTTGGTCTCGCAGATACGTACAACCTTCTCTTTCAGTGCTTCCTCATCAAAAAGCTCACTTACCTGGAAGCCGATCTTTGCATATTTGTCAGAATAGAACGGAGCGATTCCGGATTTTGTGGAACCGAAAGCCTTGCCTCCAAGACGCTCCTCTTCATACTGATCGAACAGAATGTGGTAAGACATTACCATCTGTGCTCTGTTGGAGATCAGGATCTTCGGTGCCGGCACTCCACGGCCTACTACTTCGTTGTACTCCTTGAAGAATACCGGAATGTTCAGTGCAACACCGTTTCCGATGACACTGGTCGTATGTCCGTAAAACACACCTGACGGAAGTGTATGAAGTGCGAATTTACCGTAATCATTTACGATGGTGTGGCCCGCATTGGCTCCACCCTGAAATCTTACGATGATATCAGCTTTCTCAGCAAGCATATCTGTGATCTTGCCCTTACCTTCATCTCCCCAGTTTGCTCCTACTACTGCAGTTACCATAACACAGTTCCTCCTTGTGTCTTTCTCTATTATTCGGAACGACATGTTCTCTGCCTGTAATACACAGAGACACGTCATTCCTGTCTGTGTTCATTTCTTAATGTTTATAACATCTTGGAATTATACGTTGATCTCAACCTTAACGCCAAGCAGATCCTTATGTGCATCCAGAACCGGCTGTACCACATTGGCGATAAATGCCTCTGTCTGCTCTTTGGCACGTCCTGTATATCTGGACGGATCCATGGATTTCTGAAGATCCTCAAGAGTCAGGTTAAATGCCGGATCTGCTGCGATCAGCTCAAGAAGATTGTTATCTTTACCCTCTACCTTCACGTTCTTTCCTGCTTCCATGGAAAGCTCACGGATACGCTCATGAAGTTCCTGACGGTCTCCGCCTGCCTTAACTGCATCCATCATGATATTCTCAGTTGCCATAAATGGAAGCTCAGACATCAGTCTCTTCTCGATAACCTTCGGATAAACAACCAGTCCGTCTACAACATTGAGGCAGAGATCCAAGATTCCGTCGATCGCAAGGAATCCTTCCGGAACGCTGAGACGCTTGTTTGCAGAGTCGTCCAGAGTTCTCTCAAACCACTGTGTTGCAGATGTGATCGCCGGGTTCAGTGCATCGATCATCACATATCTGGACAGGGAAGCAATTCTCTCACTTCTCATCGGATTTCTCTTATATGCCATAGCGGAAGATCCGATCTGGGATTTCTCAAATGGCTCCTCTACTTCTTTCAGATGCTGAAGAAGACGGATATCGTTGGACATCTTATGTGCACTTGCAGCGATTCCCGCAAGGATATTCAGCACACGGGTATCAACCTTTCTGGAATAGGTCTGTCCGGAAACCGGATAGCAGGATCTGAATCCCATCTTCTCTGCGATCATCGGATCGATCTTGTCGATGGTCTCCTGATCCCCGTCAAAAAGTTCCAGGAAGCTAGCCTGTGTACCGGTTGTTCCCTTGGAGCCAAGAAGCTTCATAGTGCTTAATACATACTCAAGGTCCTCAAGATCCATCAGGAATTCCTGAGTCCAGAGAGTTGCTCTCTTACCTACGGTTGTCGGCTGTGCCGGCTGGAAATGAGTAAATGCCAGAGTCGGCTGATCCTTATACTGTGCAGCAAACTTGGAAAGCTCAGCGATCACGTTCACAAGTTTCTTGCGGACAAGTTTCAGTGCCTCTGTCATAACGATGATATCCGTATTATCTCCTACATAACAGGAGGTCGCTCCCAGATGGATGATACCTTTTGCCTTCGGGCACTGTACACCAAACGCATACACGTGAGACATTACATCATGGCGAACCTGACGCTCACGCTCCTTAGCCACATCATAGTTGATATCATCCGCATGAGCTTTCATCTCGTCAATCTGCTCCTGGGTGATGTTAAGGCCAAGCTCACGTTCCGTCTCAGCAAGTGCGATCCACAGCTTTCTCCATGTGCGGAATTTCATGTCCGGGGAAAAAATGTACTGCATCTCTTTGCTTGCGTACCGCTCTGACAGCGGGCTTACATATCTGTCTGTATTCATTATTATCCTCCTGATTACATACATCCGGGCCGGAATGGCGAATGATCCGTTATCTGCCCGAATCTGGTTAATTCACGCCTCTTGAAATTATATAACATTGCCTCTTTAAAAGCAACCGTTTGTTACTCCATACCCTGATGGAATTTTCCCAGGAATTCCTGCATCCGGGCATGTTCCGCCGTAAATACCTCCTCCGGCGTCCCCTCCAGGGCCACCACACCCTTATCCATAAAGATGATACGGTCGGAAATATCTCTTGCAAAATTCATTTCATGAGTAACGATCACCATGGTGATATGCTCCTGAGCAAGATCCTTGATAACCTTCAGGATCTCACCGGTCAGCTCCGGGTCAAGTGCAGATGTAGGTTCATCAAAAAACAGGATCTTCGGATTCATACAGAGCGCACGGGCAATGGAAACTCGCTGCTGCTGTCCTCCGGAAAGCTGAAAAGGATATGCCTTCTCCTTGTCTGCAAGGCCCATTTTCTTAAGAAGGCTTCTTGCCTGGGCGTAAACCTCATCTTTCTTTCTCTTCTGCACCTTCAGAGGTGCATCCACTATATTTTTCAGTACGGAAAAATGCGGAAACAGATTGAACTGCTGGAACACCAGTCCCACATCACCGTTTTTGATGATCTCGCCGCTGTCCGGCGTCTCAAGTCCTGTGGCACAACGCAGGATGGTTGACTTGCCGGAACCGGAAGGACCGATGATACTTAAAACTTCTCCCTCTTCCACGTCAAGAGAGATATCTTTGAGAACTTCCAGTCCGTCAAAGCTTTTTGTGATATGTTTCATTTCAAATAATTTCATATTTTATACTCTCCATTCCGGTTAGCGGTAGTAATTCATACTTTTCTCAACCTTCTGCATCACAACAGCCACGATCAGGTTGAACACATAATAAAATATCGCAGCGATCACAAATGGCATCATTGTTGTCTGTGCACTTGCGATCTGCTTGGCAATGGTAAACATCTCCGCAACTGCCACAACAAACGCAAGGGAAGTATCCTTGACCAGCGTAATGACCTCATTTGTAATAGACGGCAAAATCCTCTTGATCACCTGTGGAAGGATGATGCGGAAAAATGTCTGCACCTTATTGTATCCAAGGATCTTTGCAGCTTCATACTGTCCCACCGGCATGGATTCAATGCCGCCGCGATAGATTTCTGCAAAGTAAGCTGCATAGTTGATGGCAAATGCGATAAATACAGCGATCAGACTATATCCCATGGAAATACGGATCCCGAAGATAAAATAAGGGCCGAAATATACCACCATCAGCTGCAGCATCAGCGGCGTTCCTCTCATGATGGATATGTACCCGGATACAATGGTACGGATCACTTTGTTTCTGGACATTCTGCCAAAACAGATCAGAAGTCCCAGCGGCAGAGAAAACAGCAAGGTTACAAAAAAGATCTCAATAGAGACCAGCATTCCTCCTGCCAGCTGCTGGAGCATTACACTAAAACTCATTTTTTTCCTCCTAGTTCGGAGTATCAGTCCCATTTATCGGACTGATACCTGTAATTCCTGTAAACAACAGGAAATGAGCGTGTACGGCAGCTCTTTCTGCGCCGAAGCACCCTCATTTCCTTTTTATGCGGAAGCTTCAAAAGCTTCTGCTATGTTTCTTATTTCTACTGCTGTTGGATAGCTTAAAAAAATATCTTCACAGCTTTTACTGTGCCGGATCTGTACCGGATCATTTGGATTCAGAATCGGTTTCTTTCTCTGTGCTGTCTGCACTTTCTTCTGTGTCAGCTTCTGCTGAATCAGAATTCTCTGTCTTATCCTTGTCCTCGCTGATGCAGAGCATGCTCTTATCCAGTTCATACTTATCTGCAAGCTTGTCAACCTCACCGGACTCGTCAAGCTTCTTGACCTCATCCCATACGAGATCCTTCAGTTCATCATTTCCCTTCTTGAATCCGATGCCATACTGCTCGTTCTGAATTGGCTCGTCAAGGATCACATATTTATCCTTGCCTCTCTGGGAAAGCTGATAGTTAGCAACACCGATATCAACAGCAACAGCGTCTGCAGCTCCGGAATCAATATTCATAAATGCAGTGTTGTAGTCCGGATTCTCTGTAAGAGATGCAAAGCTGTCCTTCAGTTCCTTATTGTCATCGTTGTTCAATGCGTCCAGTGCAGCGGATGCAGCCTGTACAACTACGTTCTTGCCCTTAAGATCCGCAAGCTTCTCAATTTCAGAATCCTTGGCAACTACGATCACCTGCTCATTGTTGATGTATGGATCACTCCATGTATAGTCATCCTCACGTCCGTTGATAGTAAATCCATTCCATATACAGTCGATCGTTCCGGAGTTCAGCTCCATATCCTTGGAATCCCAGTTGATAGGCTTCTTAACAAGTTCCCAGCCAAGATTATCACATACTTCCTGGGCAAGGTCAAGGTCAAATCCTACATATTCTCCGTTATCATCCTTATATCCGAACGGAGGATATTCAGCATCAAATCCTACGATCAGGGTCTTATCCTCAACACCTGCCTGTACACTCACTCCTGTTACCATCATTCCTATTGTCATCGCTGCCGCCATTACTACCGCAACTGTTCTTTTCTTCATGGTCATTCTCCTTTTTTCGGTTATCTCTTTATCACATGGTCACTCTACCACGTGAAAGCGTATGGTTATAGTAACATACCCAAAAGGAGCTGTCAAGAGCAAACCTTCTGCTCTGCCAGATAATCTTTGTATTTCTTTCTGGCCGTTTTCAGATATGTTCTGGAAATTGGGATTTCCGTCTGTCCGACCACAACACTGTTCTTCTTAAGTGAAGTTACCTTCTCCATGTTGATACAAAAGCTCTGATGACATCTCAGAAAGCTGCTGTCTGACAGCTGTCCCGAAAAATCCCCCAGCCTGGCTCTGCAGCTGATCTTTTTTCCATCGGTAAGATGAAATGTCACACTGTGAAGACTACTGGATATATATGCCAGATGATCGTGCTGCAGTGTATAAACCTGTGTCCTGTAGCGAAAATACAGCGCTCTTCCGCCTTCACGCCTGCATACCTCCAGGATATGTACCAGAACATGTTCCAGTTCTCCACTTTCAACCGGTTTGACCAGATAGTTATAGGCAAACACTTCAAATGCTTCTTTATAGAATTTTTCATTCTCTGCCACCAGCACAACCGGGATATAATGTCCTTTCAGGCGCATTGTCCGTACAGTTTCCAGACTCCTGCCCTGATCACCATCCAGCCCCAGAAATATCAGATCGCAGATCTTGTGTCCCTCTGCCAGTCCTTTCAGAAGACTCTCTCTGGTCCGATACAGAAGGAGCTCTGCATCAGGGACCAGTGTGGAAAGCTGCCTGTACAGCTTCTGTGCATCCTTTCGTATTTCATCACATATCGCGATCGTCATCACTGCCATTGCCGTGTTTTCCTCCCTCATGCTCTTTCTGATATTAACATTTTATTTTCAAAGAAAGACCTGCGCAATATGTGCTTCTAATTGTGCCTCGTTTTTTTACAAATTATTGCAATTCATGATCTGTTTTCGTATAATAATGTCATATAAGCACCAAAAGGAGTACTACTATGTCTGATTTCAGCACCAAATGCCGGGAATACCTAAAGGATACAGGAGAAAACGTTTATCAGTTATCTGCTTCTTCGGGACTTGACCGTACCTCGCTACAACGTATGATCACAGGGAAACGTCTTCCCGGTATTGATTTTGTGCGCCAGTTCTGCGATTCCCTCCGGATCAATCCTTCCCAGCGCAGGGAACTAATGGAATTATATAAAATAGAAAAAATCGGAAAAGAAATATATTACAACCGCAAATATATACAGGAGCTTCTGGGTGTTATCAGCTCCCAGCAGGTCATTTCCCGGGAGGGTTTTCTCAGGCTTCCATCCTTTCCCTTTTACCGTGGAACTTTTTCTCTTGATGTGGAAAAGAAGGTCCTGAGCCTTTTTGAGAACATCCTGTCTTCCGGTTCTTCTGAAACGATCCGTACCAACCTTCCGGCCAACTGCCGGCTTCTTGTACAGATCTTTTCCCATCTTTATCCCAAATATGAGAAACTGCCACCAGTGATCCAGATCCTGCCGCTTCACCAGAACCCGTCCGCCTCACCGGATTACAACATGAATCTGGAAACCTTTCTCTGCACACTCCTTCCGATCCTGTCAGGTTTTGTGGGCTACCAGCCATATTATTACTATACTCAGACAGGCCGAGAGTTTTCCAGCTATGAACTGTTTCCTTTTTTCTTACTCACTGAAAAAAAGCTGCTACTGTTATCCTCGGATATGATGACCTGTATTTTTACTGAAAATCCGGAAGCGATCCACGCATATCAACAGGAATTCCGACGGGCTCTTGAGAATTCCAGCCAATTCTTCCTGCAGTCGGATTCTCCGGACAGGATCCTTAATATCTTTGGTTCTATCATGCAGACAAAGATCTCAACAAATTTTGCACTGGAATCTCATCCCTGCCTTGCACTGATGTCCTATGGTCCGGGCTTTATTCAGTCATTGTTTGATAACAGGGATATCAATCTTTCCGATCCGGTCTATACCCAGCTGGCAGCGGTTCTGAACCAGACTTCCTTTTCTTTTACAGAAGCTGCCTTTTCCTGCAATTATTTTACACTGAGCGGGATCCGGAAATTTGCCCGTACCGGACTCCTTGACGGACCTTATTCCTACCATCAGACCCCTCTTCCGAAAGAAGAACGAAAAAAAGCCCTCAAGCATCTTCTTGACACAGATATGGGACATGAAAAATGCAGGATCCTGAAGCCTTCCGTACTTCCTGAAACCGGGATCCATCTGGAAGTTCTGTCTGACTATTCCGTTTTTCTCTGCTTTCTTTCCGAAAAAGATACTTTTCTCTGTATCTATCTGAAAGAGACCAGTATCGGACAGGCCCTGAATGATTACCTCTGTTCCCTGTCTGAGGAAGAATCCGTATATACAAAAAAAGAAGCCCGGCAGATCCTGCTGGGACTTCTTGAACAGCTTTAAGAGCCGGTACTTCTGTGATATTCTCTTGTGAGATCCTCCAGGATCCTGTCGGTTTCTCCGGATGCGATATGCTGCTCCGGGAGACCGGCAAAGCTTTTCAGAGCCTGGTCTGTTTCCTGCCTTACCATTTCATCTGTCTTCAGATCTTCCTGTCGTTTCCTGTATTCTTCTTCACTGTGAACACTGCGGTAGGCCAGAAGATAAACCTTCAGCGCTTTCTCTGAATGATTCTCCTTCCATGCTTTCCAAAAGCAATCCAGCGCTTTATCCATCTGGAACAGGTAACTGTATGCGCATCCCTGATTATGCAGGATCCTTTCACGCATCTCTCCGGTGATTTCTTTCCCGCCATGCTCCAGAAGCTTCTGATAAACACGGAGTGCATTCACATACATCCGATTCTCCATCAGCGCATCACCTTTGCGTTTCTCCCGTATTTCTTCAGGTTCACGTTTTCTGGCTTCAATGCGCCCGTTTAAGGTCTTAAGCTCTTCATAAGCCAGATAATTGATCTCTTTAAATATCGGATACAGTACTTCTTCAAGTCCGGCCTCTCTTCCAATATAAGGTTTCAGCTTGGCCGCAAGCTTCGGAAGCTCCAGTTCTTCCTCCAGCCAGGTACAGAGCTTACTGCTGATCAATGAGCTGTCCACAAGATAAAGATTGTTATAAAGATAATAGCAGAGTTCTTCTATAGAATAGATATTGGTACTGATATTTTCGATATAAAACGGCTTCTCTGCTTTTTTTACCTGACATAAAATATATCCGCTCATGCCTGCTTCCTTTCTTCCTGCTCATCCCATCGTACCAGTTCCCTCCAGATCTTCCCACTGGAAGGATACATTTCGCCAAAGCCCAGATCCTCTACTGTGATCTCACAGTCTCTCGGCGATACGTATTTCAGCGTGAGGGAAAGCCTTGAAGTCCGATTAGGCCGCTTTGGCAGCCCCTCAAGTGCCATGGCCACACGTTTCTTCTCGGTTTCTTCCGGAATACTTACCACAAATACCAGTTCACTGGTATCATCCAGGATCAGCTCACAGGATGCACTGCATTCATACCAGTTGCTGCCGCTTTCGATCAGCGGATAGTAAGCCGGAGAGCCCATCACCCGCATATCCATCCCTACGTCCGCAGCCACCAGCGAATCGCTTAAATAGCGGTAACCTTTGAGTTTTTTATCCTCCAGCCTGTCCTTACCGGCTATGCAGGCTCCCTTTGCAAAAAGATTGTTTCCGTAAAAAACCTTCCGTCCCTGATGACACAGGAGCTTTACAGACTGCTGTGCCCACTGCTGGTCAAATCCTTCTCCCGTGATCTGCACACTGGAGAAGAGCTCTTTGCCGAGAGTCTTACTGATAAAACGGTAAAATTCCACATCACGGATCTCTTCTTCCGGTTCAAGCTTTGTACTGACCGGATCCTCCAGTTTTACAAGCACCGGTCTGGAAGAGCCGTTGATGGTCAGCTTCCGGAAAGTTACCGTATCGCCTGCAAAGGCATACCAGCCTACACTTCGATTCCAGGTTTCCCGTTTCTGTCCCAGTGCATAATAATAAAAGCTCTCGCCATAGTCCATAAGCATATATTTCTCACGGGAAAAACCTGCAAGGCTGCAGGCCTTCTGATAATTCCGTACCTGAAGTGTACTAAGCTCCGGCGATGTGATACAAAGGCACCGGGTATTCTTTACGATATCCTGGATTCCCAGAAATTTCAGGATTCCCCTTAGAAAATGTGCCAGAAGCTCTGCCGGCTCTTTTTCCTCTCCTGCCACCTGGATCTTTTCTTCCTTCTGACAGATATCATAAATATTTCCGATCATGATCCCGCCCTTTTCCCTGGCAAAATACTCTGCTTCCAGGCCTACGCAGTAATCACCGTGATCGGTACGATAGCAGATACAGCCCGGAGCTTCGTACTGACTGGCTCCTACCTTCATGGAAAGAGAACGGGCTTCTTCTGCTTTTCTGTCATAATAACAGATCTGTGTGTATTCTTTTCCAATATCAATTCCTATGATCAAGTCACGAATTTCATTCATCTTTCCGGTTCCTTCTCTATGACAAACATTTCATTAACGTACTGTTCCTGCCGGAGATACTGTGCCAGCTTCTCCTTCACTTCCGTGTCTTTCTCCAGTTTCCTTGCACAGAGTATCTGATTGATCAGCTGATATTTGCTGGATGCCTGGTCATTACTCTGGCTCATGGTCAGTATTTTTTCTTCCGTTTTGTGTACACCGGTTTCATCTTCTGTCTGGAAATAATATCGCAGGGTCTCTCCATAAAACAATGTAAATGCTCTGGCAAAAATTCCCTCATAGACATTTTTGAGCGGTTCACTTTTATAGTCCGGTACAGTTCCAAGTCCTGTATCCAGGGAATAATACAGTGTGACCAAAGTCTCCGGTGAAGTATGATACTCTACAAAAGTCTTATCATCCAGCTGATACGGTCGCAGGATACTCTGATCCAGATTCCGGAAAAACTCAAATAGCATTCCTTCCTTTACACAGGAGGAGAGGATTTTTTCCTCCATTTCCAGATTTTCTTCATCAGCAGTTTTTTCTTCGGAAAGCAGTTTCAGAAGGGTCAGGTCACAGATCCGGTCTCCGGGCCACTCCTTTTCTCTGCGATTTTTCAGATACTCCTTAAGTCCAGGCATCTCCGGCATTTCTTTAACAAACATTCCGTAAGACATCAGAGTCAGATACGCACCAATCACACTCTCTTTTCCGGAATGACGGATATATGCTTTCAGGATATCCGCACCCTCTGGCCGGTAATCCCAGTTAAACATCAGAAGAGAAAGGATCCTCTCCTCCAGATTATAGGTATCCATCTCAAACCCACAGGCACTTTTCCAGATATCCAGAAGTTCATCCACCGGTCCAAACCGGAATTTCATCAGATACATGAGGATCACTTCATCATAGATTCCCTGTCGGTATACATGAGAGGAAAGTGCGATCAGCTCTTCGTCTTCCGCACAGTCACAGCGGATGATCATACGGCTTACCAGCTTCAGAAGAGCACGCTCCTCTACTCCTTCAAATCCAAATGCTTCCACCACGCTCATAGCCTGCGGAAACAGTCCCCGCTGGATCAGGATCTCCAGAAGGGTTTTCCGGTCGACCATGGCATATTCCCGATAATCCATCATCTCCAGACAGGCATCCAGATCTTCTCCCTGCACGTGATCCCGATAATAGTCCAGGATCTTTTTGCGGATCAGCCTCTTATATTCATCGGTAAACGCCGGTGAAAGGACCAGTTTCTGAAAAATTCCCAGATTCTTACGACTGATCTCCTGACCCTGACAGTAATACAAAAGCACAGCCGGTTCATCCGCCCCTTTTTCCAACACTGCCGGAACCATCTCACGATCATCAAAAAGTGGTGTCAGATTATAATCTACCGTAGCAGCATAACGTCTCTGTTTTTCATCCTGAAATACAACGGCCGCATCTTCGCTGCAGATCCTTGGGTAAGCGATCCCATGGATACACGGATAGATTTCTTCCTGTTTCATCTGTCTGTGACGGACGATCACACTGCGAACCTTCGGATCATCCGTATATAGCCGGCAGGTAAACATTCTGGAGGCGATCACCTGCGCTTTTTCGCTGTCCGATGGTTCCCGCATGAATTCCTGATAAACAGCGGCATAATTTTCATTCATCCGGCCTTCCCGTAACTTACGGAAAGCAAATTCCTCCATGCTTTCACGATAACTTTCGTATGTCTGTGGATCACGTTCCTTCCCTGCAATGATGCATGCATACAGATAGGCACGCTTGGAATCACCGAGAGTATTGTTGTTATAGGTAAAATACATCAAAAGCGGTTTCGGCAGGACTCTCCGATAAGAAGTATCCAGTGTTTCCACATAATATTCATACAGCCGTGTAATCCGGATCCCGCGGTCCACGGCAGCGGAAAACCACTGAAAATATTCCGGTTTTCTTGGATTTCCCTTCATAATATATTTACAGATAGCTTCCACAGTATCATCCGACGGAAAGGCTTCACATCCCATGGCCATAGCACGGTACAGACTTTCGTTAAAAGCTTTCTCATAACCGGAAAGATATGCCAGGCGCATGACCAGCTCTTCCGTCAGCATCTGTTCTTTTCCTGCAAAAAGGAATACCTGGGCCCAGAACCCATTGATTCGATGCAGCAGAGACATATCTGCACAAATACGGTTCCATGCTTCCAGATACAGAAAAGGACTTGTACATCCCCGCTCAAAAAGTTCCTCCATCAGAAAGATCTTTTTTGACGGAGAAAGCGTATGATCCATTTCAAATACCAGTTTCAGAAGGATAAAGCTGTCTTCCTTCTGCATCTGGAAATTCTGTACCTTGCGGAGGGCCTGTTCCTTATCCCGGTACAGCCCGGTCTGTGTACACAGATACAGATAAATCCCTGCCAGTTCCAGTTCATTGTGATGAAAGGATTTATTCTGATAACGCTCAAGGATTTCTGAAGCCTGGTCATCTTCTCCTTCCAGATGAAGAAGATAGGCTTCCAGAAGCTGATATTCCGGATATTTCAGTCCGTTTTCGCCCATACGGTCAAGCTTCTCATGAGTAGAGGCTGTCCAGGCCTGAAAATCTGTTCTTTTACAGAGATATCCCAGGTATTCCTTCATCAGAGATATCCGGTACTGTTTTTCCAGAAGATCCAGGTTCACGGCACTCTCAGTTCCTCTGGATGCAAGAACGTGATATACCAGTTTCTGGTATGGGGTTTTTACAATGATCTCGCCGTACTGATTTCCTTTTCCCAGTTTTTCCTGGCGGATCACATAGTTTATTTCACAGGTACTTCCGATAAAATCCTCTTCTGTGACCACATGCTTGCCTGCCTCCAGAAAATCCCCGTTTACCTCAATATCTGCCCGCAGGTGTCCCCATCCGCTCCTGTGGATATAAAGGGATTCCTGAACAGATTCACTGACATCATAAAAACTCGCCTCTTCTCTGTTCAGACTCAATGTCACCTTTTCCTTGGCACCGGCTGCGATCAGA
>OLOU01001893.1_pt1 | contig 13092 bp, 11 predicted proteins | sample 1672101 | NCBI WGS metagenome assembly OLOU01 (sample SAMEA3136645, study PRJEB25190) | human gut metagenome | biome: human gut; feature: human-associated habitat; material: faeces | place: Austria | collected 2013
CTTTACACTATATGACCTTGTAAGCTATGACAGAAAACATAACGAGGAAAACGGCTGGAATAATACTGACGGTGCAGATGATAACCGGAGCTGGAACTGTGGGTACGAGGGAAAAACCGACAACCCCGGAATTGAAGCGCTTCGGAAAAGAATGATCAAAAATGCCTGTGCGGTGTTACTGTGCAGCCGCGGAACGCCGATGTTTCTGGCGGGAGACGAATTTTGCAATACGCAGTTTGGCAACAACAACGCCTACTGTCAGGACAACGAAATTTCCTGGCTGGACTGGTCGCTGTTGGAAAAAAATAGAGAAATTTACGAATTTTTCCGGTATATGATTGCATTCCGCAAAAAACACTCTGCAATCCGCGGAGAATGCAGTTCGTCCGGGCTTGGGTTCCCGACGGTCAGCGTCCATACGAATCAGCCCTGGGACAATAATGTGACCCAGGAAAGTAAATTCCTGGGCGTGATGTTTGCGGGGGCGGTTCCGGCCGGAAGCAGTCAGAAAACAGGACGAAATCAGGAAAACGCGTGGAGTCAGGAAGCAGAGAGACGCCGGGAATCTGTGTGGAGCTTGGAAATGGAGCGAACCCGGGAATTGGAAACGGAAGATCTCGTGTACCTGGCGGTCAATGTTTTCTGGGAGGATCAGCAGTTTTTTCTGCCGAAGCTTCCAAACGGCTTTGTATGGAGGCTTGCGGTCAATACGGACCAGCCGGAAATGCCCGAAAAGGAGTCACAGATGACTGTCATTGACAGTGAATTTATCCTGAAACCGCGCAGCGTCGCCGTTTTTGTGGGAGGCCCATCCTTTTAACAAAATGCCGCGAAATGGAAAGAAAAGCTGATGATGTCTCCACATTATAAGCCAAACATTTCGCGGCAGATTTTTTTCCCGGTCTCTGTGCGGAAAATGTTGTCATAGGTCGCCCGGATATGGGCTGTGTCCGTGTTTCCTTCAAAGAGGTTGACCAGAAAATCCGCCTCCACCAGAATCTGATAATCGAGACCGTCGATGCCGGTATAAGTATGATGATGACCGACTAAAAAGCTGACGCGCTCTATCACATCTTTTTCAAATCCCAGCTCGGAGAGCATCTGCTCTGCCAGGGCAGGACCTTCTTTTTCCTGTAATTTTCCGTTTCCGTCTCCGTATTTTTCCAGACACAGCCGGATGCCGATATCGTGCACGATGGCGGCAGCTTCCGTAATGAACAGTGTTTTTTCATCGAGATACTCGGAAACAGCGATCGTCTTTGCAAAGCTGTGCACCTTCAGAAAATGCTGAATGCGCTCCGGGCTGCCGTGATCGTAGGAAATCATTTTTAAAATAAGCGGTTCTAAAGTCATACGAAGCTCCCTTCTTTGTGAGATACATAAGTCAGTTAAGAACATCATAGCGCGGTTTTCCTGATAATTCAAGCGCAGGAAAACGGTTGACAGTTCTCTGCGGATAAACTAGGATGAAAGAAAGATGTAGGTACATCCATTTTGAAAAACTATCGTGCAGGAAAGCCCCTGCAACTTAAATTCAGGAGGACGATTGCGATGGATAAAACCGAACGGAAAATGACGAAAATTGCGCGGGAGTTAAATAAGCTGACGGTACAGGCGATGAAGGAGAAAGGAATCGGGACGGCGGAGTTCGATTTTATCCATCTGGTGCGGCACCATCCCGGCATCACACAGGCGCAGCTGCGGGAAGAATTAAAGATCGACAAGGGAGCTGCGGCGCGCCGGGCGGCAAGCCTGGAAGCGAAGGGCTACCTGATTCGCCGGGACAATCCGGAGGACAAAAGAAGTCAGCTTTTGTATGCGACAAAAAAGGCGGAAGGGCTGAAAAACTCCAAGGTCAGCATTGAATCGACGTTTTATGAGTGGCTGATGGAGGAACTGGACGAATCAGAAACCGAGCACTTTTGCGAAATGCTGGATCGACTGTATCTGAGATCGAAAAAAGAAAGCCGGTCTGGATTTTTGCAGGTAAAGGAACGGATGGACAGGGGAGAAAAGGATGGCTGAAGGGACGACGATGTGCGACAGGAAAGAATCGGGAATCCGGACTGCCGGGAGAAAACCGGATCAGATCGGAAGCTACTTTGTGACGGAGTGGAAGCCGCTGCTTGCGGTGACGGTTTCCGGCCTGATTTATAATATCGGACTGCTCGCGGGGCCGTGGTTTGAAGGACGGCTTGCACAGTGCCTGCTGGATGTGTTTACAGGGAAAAAATTTTTTACCGATATGCTGCTTTTGGTGTGCGCGTATGTGGCAGTGATCGGATTCGTGCAGGGCGCGCGCTACATCAAGCGGTTTTATGTGCGCCGGTTTGCGAACGATATCAACCGGAGCATGAAGCAGGTGCTTTACGGGAATCTGGTACATAAAAGTGTAGGTGAGCTGGAAAAAGAGGGGGCCGGAAGCCTTCTGACAAAAGCGGTGTCTGACGTGGATGCGTGCGTAGAGGGAATCCGGAAGTTTACGACGGAGATTTTTGATACCGGTATTGCGCTGCTTGCCTATGCTGCGATGCTGTTGTGGTACGACTGGCGGCTTGCACTGCTGTGTCTGTTGTTCCCGCCGTTTTCCTATTTGATGGCGGAAAAGATGAAAACCGTGGTAGAGCGCAGCAATGCCGCATATAAGGAGAGCGCCGGACGCTTGAATACAGCGACGCTGGACCGCGCGGGCAACGCGGTGACTTATCGGATTTACGGCTGTGAAAAACAGCGCAGCGGCATGTATGAAAAACAGCTGGACGATTACGAAAAAACAGCAGTCCGTGCAGGAATGCAGGTCGTAGCGATGCCTCCGCTGTATCAGGTGATTTCCATGGGAAGCGCCGTGCTGATTTTGTATTTCGGTTCGAAAAATGTGTTAAACAGCGGATGGACGGTTTGGAACATCGCAGCGTTTACGACATTTTTATCCTGCTATGGAAAGCTTGCGGTCAAGTCCTCGAAGGCGGCGAAGCTGTTTAACTCCGTACAGAAAGCGAACGTTTCGTGGAAAAGAATCCGTCCGCTGCTGACAGAGCCTCCGGAAGAAACAGAAGAAAAAACAGCCGGGGCGGTCAGCCTGAAGCTGGATCAGGCGGGCGGCGCATATCCGGGTGGAAAGCAGATTTTTGACGGATTGACGATAAGTGCAAAGCCTGGACAGATCATAGGGATCACGGGTCCTGTTGCGTGCGGCAAATCGACGCTTGGTAAAATTTTTCTGGGAGAAGTGCCTTATACCGGGCATGTTTTGTTAAACGGGAAAGAATTATCTGAATATTCAGACAAAGAACGCAGGAGCATGGTCGGATGGCAGGGACACGATCCGGAGCTTTTGGCGGACAGTGTCCGAAACAATGTAGCGCTCGGAGAGGAGCAGATCGACGTCGGCAGGGAGCTTTCGCGCGTCTGCCTGGACCGGGAAGTGTCCGAAATGGAAAACGGCATCGATACACTGGTCGGCAGCCGCGGCGTGCGGCTTTCCGGCGGGCAGCAGGCGAGAACGGCGCTTGCACGGACGCTGTCCCATGCAAAGCCGCTGATCGTTCTGGATGACCCGTTTGCGGCGCTGGATCGGAATACGGAGGAGGAGATTTTCCGGGAATTAAAAGCGATGTCAAAGGATCGGATTATCCTGCTGATTTCGCACCGCCTGTATTTGTTTGATCAGACGGATCAGGTCATCTGGATGGAAAACGGACAGACGCAGACAGGAACGCACGAAAAAATGCTGCAGATCGTTCCGGAATATGCAAATTTGTGCAAGGTATGGAAGGAGGGAGCAGACCATGCGTGAGCGTTTGAAAAAAACGATGCCGTCAAAGGCGCATCATGAAATTCTCACTGCGGTGGGATCGATCTGCACACAGAATCTTCTGCTTCCGATTGCATTGGTCATCACCGTAGTCGGCGCAGTCGTCACTGCACTTGTGCCGCCGCTGATTCTGGAAAAAATCGTGGACGGGCTGACTGCGGGAAACCCGATGCCGATTGCACAGGCATTTTCCTATTTCGGCGTGGTAGCACTGGCGGGATTGCTGGAATCTATGCGGGAAAGCCTTTTGATCGTATTCGGACAGAAGCTGACCCACGGTCTGCGCAGTCAGATGTGCGGAAAGCTGTCGCAGCTGTCCGCAGATACGTTGAGTAAAATGGACGCAGGAACGATCGCATCCCGGTTCGTCGGAGATGTTGATACGCTGGAAACGCTGTTTACCTCCGGTATCATCAGCATGTTTGCAGACGCTTGCACGATGATCGGTATTTACGCAGTGCTCTGGCAGAAAAACCGCGGACTCGCGATTACTTTGCTGGCGATTCTGCCGCTGATCGCACTGTTTACAAGACATGTTCAGAAAAAAATGCTGGCTGCGCAGATGGACAGCAGAAAGGCTGCTGCGCGGACGTCGGGTCTTGTGCCGGAGACGATTCATTGCATTCGGATGATCCATGTTTTTGGAAAAGAAGGCTTTATGCGCAAACGTTATGACCGTACGCTGCAGGAGGGATATGCTGCGATGGAGCGTACAAATTTTTACGATGCGCTGTATTCTCCGGTTATTTTGATTACGGATGCGCTGGTGACGGGCGTTGTCATGCTGCTGTCGGCTTCGTCCGGCCCGGAGGTCAGAATGTTTTTCGGCATGTCAGTCGGTACGGCGGTTGCGGTAATTTCCTATATTTCGAGAATCTTTTCCCCAATCGAAAGCATTGGTATGGAAATCCAGACGATCCAGGAGGCGCTGGCAGGCGCGAAGCGTGTCGGAGAATTTCTGGAGCTGCCGACGCGGCTGGAAACCTCTGAGGAGGCGGGAGAAAAAGCGATGACGGAGCTTGGCAAAGCCAGCGCGGCCTCTGGTTCGGATCGCGCTGCGGTCGCTGAGCCGGCAAAATCGCCTGCGGTCGCTGAGCCGGCAAAATCGCCTGCGGTCGCATGCATTTCCCTGGAAGACGTCAGCTTCGGCTATGAAGAGGAAAAGATGGTTCTGAAGCATTTGAGCTTCGAGATAAAAACCGGCGAGCAGGTAACGATGACCGGGCGCACCGGCGCAGGAAAGAGCACAATTTTTAAATTGCTTTTGGGGCTGTATCGTCCGCAAAAGGGCTGTGTAAAAATATATGGACAGGACGCTTATCTGCTTCCGGACAGTATCAGACGGCGTCTGTTTGGCTGCGTGGAGCAGAGCTTTAAGCGGGTTCCCGGAACCGTTCTGGAGCAGATTACGCTTTCTGATCCGATGATTTCCAGAGAGGATGCGGTCGAAGCGGCGAAGCTGGCAGGACTGCATGAAGTGATTGCCGGAATGGAGCAGGGGTATGATACGCCCTGCACGGATGCACTGTTTTCACAGGGACAGTGGCAGCTTTTGTCCATTGCCCGGGCGGTTGCAGCGAAGCCGTCGATTCTGCTGCTGGATGAAATTACGGCGAACCTCGATGTAGGCACAGAGCAGGAGGTTTTGTATGCGCTCAGGCGCGCCGGAGAAAACCGGACGGTGGTTTCCATTTCCCACCGTTTGTATGAAAAAATGGGCGGCAGGGAGCTTGTAATCGGGTAACCAGACATCGTCGCAAAATACAATATGCCGCGCAAAGCCACAACCGGTCGCCTCTGCGCGGCATATTTCTCCTCCTTTCTGCGCACGTTTTTTGCGCATGTCGAGTTTGTGTCAAGTGAGCGCAGACACAAATCTCGCGATTGAAAAATTTTATTTTTCAATCTTTGCCCTCTATGCAGCGGAAACCTTCTTGTCTTTTGCTACAAGAATGATATACTGGGACTGAAATGATGTCGGGATCAAAAAGGTCTTTTGTCTCCTATGATACCGGATCAGGCATAAAAGCGATGACAGACAGGAGTGGTATACGATGGACATGCAGGAGAAATACAGACAGCAGTTGGATATTTCCTATTCCTATCATCTGGCGAAACGGATGGAAAAACACCGCACCAACGAAGAACTCGGCTATCGGACGGCGGGGTCGAAGGCAGAGCTTGCAACCGGGGAAATGCTGGAGCAGGAGATGCACACAATCGGTTTTCCGATTATCCATAAGGATGCGATTACAGTAGATGCGTGGGAATTTGAACGCGCGAAAATGACTTTTTTAAACGAAAAAGGCGAAGAGGAAACGATACAGCTTGGCGCGTATCAGACGAATTTTGTGACGGACGGACCGGAGTGCTATTCGGTTGTGTATGCAGGCAGAGGAACTCTGCAGGATTATGAAGGAATGGATGTGACCGGAAAGCTCGTATTAGTGGATATCAACCAGCGGGATGAGTGGTGGATCAATTATCCGGTTTATCAGGCGCATTTAAAAGGCGCGGCAGCTGTCATTGCCGCACAGACGGGCGGCTACGGAGAGGTAGACGAACGCGCACTGAACGCACAGGATATCGCGGGACCGTCGAATGCACCGGCATTTTCGATTGCCCGGCACGATGCAGATCAATTGAAAAAAATGTTGCAGGGCCGCAGCGAGGTAAAGGTGCTGTTTGATGCTTCGACAAAGGTGATCCCGGCGCAGACGACCTATAACATCGTCGGGGAGATTCCCGGAAAAACGCACCCGGAGCGCAGAATTATGCTTTCCGCACATTACGATTCCTATTTTGACGGTTTTCAGGATGATAATACCGCAATTTCGATGATGCTTTCGATGGGAAAAACGCTGCTGGAAATTGGATATCAGCCCGAAAATACGCTGATGTTCTGCTGCATGGCGTCCGAGGAATGGGGCGTGGCGGACTCGCAGTTCGACTGGTCGACGGGCGCGTATGAACAGGTATTTACGGTGCATCCGGAGTGGCGGGGAAGCGTGATTGCCGACCTGAATTTTGAGCTCCCTGCGCTGGCACACGGGACGCGGGCGAGGATTCGGAGCACGTTCGAATACGTTTCTTTTCTGGAAGAATTTCTGGAAGAGCTGCCGAGCCTGACCGGCGCATATCCGGAGGAAACGAGGATTACCGCGCCGATTGAAACCTGGTCGGACGATTTTTCCATTGCGATTGCCGGAATTCCGTCGATGGTAAATGATTTTACGGGCGGAAGCTTTATGGAAACGAACTATCATTCACAGTTCGACAACGACGGCTTTTACGATGAGGATGTTTATCGGATGCACCATGAGCTGTTTGGACTTTTGCTGATGGCGATTGACCGTACGGTTGTTGTTCCGCTGGATTTTTCCAGAGTATTCCGAAAAGCAAGGGAGCGGCTGGACAGCGAATGGTGTGAAAAAACCGGCGCGGACGGACAGCGGCTGCTGCGGGTGTTGGAGCAGGCGACGGCGACGGCGCAACAGCTGTATGCAAAGGTAGAGAAAACGAACCGGAACGCGAGGCACGCTGACGCATCGGCGGCTGGTGTGGAAAATGCATCTGGACTGTGCGTAGCGGAGACTGGCGATGTCGGAGCGGTGAACGGAGATTTCATCGCATGTGTGCAGGGAACGGACACTGCTGCAGAAGTACCTGCGGCAGACACCCGGAAGCTGGAACGAGCGCTTTTACAGGTTTTCCAGCAGGAGCAGGACGCCTATGTCCGGATCGACTGGTATGGAAACGTGTTGTTTCCGCATGGAATTTTGCAGGATCGTTTGCAGCTTCTGGAAGGTGCGGTGCGCAATCTGAAAGAGGGAAGGCTCTCGGCGGCACTGCGCAAGCTGTATGAGATCGACAGCAACCGGTACGCATTTTTGTTTGAAGAAGAGGTTTATCGACATTTTACATCGTATGCATTGGATCAGAGCGCAGATCGGCTGAAATGGGGAACCGGAAGAATTATCGGGTTTGAAAACTTTTTCCCGGTTGTGACCGGACTTCTGGAAAAAGAAAAAACGGACTGCAGTGATTTTACGAAAGAAATTGCACAGCTGGAGGCTGCATATGAGCGCCAGAGCGATTTGTACCGGAAAGAAATCGATACGCTGTGCGTGCAGACGGAAAGGATGGAGCGGCTTTTGAGAGAAGCCGGAGTGGAATTTTATGGACAGTGAAAAACTGTATCGGGTACAGGAAGAGGATTTGTCGAAGCTTGAGGAGCTGTTGTGCCGTTCGTTTGCGGCGGACCCGTTGTATGTGGAGCTGATTCCGGATGAAGAGGTGCGGAAACGACTGATGCCGGAGCTGTTTCAATGCGACCTGACGGAATTTTATGAGACGTGTGAAATTTTTGCAGACAGTAAGGATTTAAACGGCATATTGGTCGTTTCGGATGAAACGGAGCCGTACCATCTGCTGCATCGTTATTTTACGGAGGTGCAGGCGACGCTGCGCACGGAGGGCTATCTGATCCGGGAGGATCACAGCCTGAAAACATTTTTTAATTTCGTGCTCGGCAGGGATTACCTGAATTCAAGCTGGACGGATCAGCTGCATCAGGATCGGAGACTGCATATCATTTATCTGGCGGTTGATCCGGAAATGCAGCATCACGGAATCGCGGCGACGCTGGTGGAAGAGGCGGTTGCATATGCGGAACGCAACGATCTGATGATTTCGCTGGAAACGCACAACCCGCGTAACGTTGCGTTTTATCAGCAGTTCGGGTTTAAGGTATACGGCGTCGTGGAAAAGCATTTTTCCCTGAAACAATATTGCCTGGTGCGGGAAATCCAGGCGTAATATTCTAACAGTTCACCGCGCCATTTCATTCGCAAAAGCGTATCTTCGATGCTTTCCGCTGCTTCGCAGCTCCTTTTGCTCATGAAATGGCGCTCCCTTCGTAGTTTCCTGGGAGCAGATTTTCCCGCAAGCGCGAAATCTGCTCCCAGGAAACTACGAGTGAACCATAGTACCATATTTGGATCGGCTTGAAAGTCATACCGTTTACGGTATTCCCTTTCAAGCCGATTGTGCTATATAATGAGCACGAAAGAAAAACAAGCGACGCTGAAAGCGGCATTTGTTTTTCTCGTGCCATTAGAGAACGAGCAGCCTGCGAAAGCAGGCGATAGAGCGCGTTAGCGCGGGCTCGTGATCGAAGGAGAGCAGCGCGAGCGGGGACAGCCGGGCTGTTCATCGCAAAGGGCGAAGCCGGTTGCTGATAACCGGTTCATTCTGACATGTTGGTTTGATCTTGTTATTTCTTTTATTATTCTGATGTTTCTAGTTCAATTCTACACAAGATTCCAGGCATGTACGCAATTTTTCACAAGGAGGGCGAATGGACGACACACAAAAAATGGAATATGCGAGGGCGTTTCTGCAAAAGGAGGTAGAGTCGGAATTTCCTTACCCGTTTCAGATTCTGACGGAGGAGGACAGTTTTTTATTCTGCTTTAAAAATGGACGCAGGGACTGCTGCGCCCGTTTAAAGGCGACAGAAGGGATGCTCGATAGGCTCTGCAGTGGGGACAAAAAGACGCAGAAGCAGGAAAAAGAGCGGGTGCTTCGGGTTCTTGAGGCAGCAGTGGAAGCGCAGGAAAATACGGCTCTTTCAGAAAAAAGTGAGTACGGAAAAATGAAAAATATGCTGATTCTTCGTCCGCTCAATCTGGATTTTTACCGAAGCGAGCTTGTAAACGTGCCGTATATCCGCATCGGGGATGTAGCGCTGGTGCTGTACTGCGTTTTATCACATCTGGGAGGAGACTATTTTACGACGAAGGTGTACCGGGATCAGGTTCAGAAATGGATGGTCCCCGAAGCGGAGGTAATGCGGGCGGCGCTGGTCAATACGAGCTTTTTGTATCCGCCGCGGCTGTATTCGATCCAGTGCCTGATGGGCTGGGACGGAAAGCGGTACGAGAACGGCATTTTTATGGGGGAGGACGAGGAACAGAAAATCCCGCCGGGCATGCGCAGCTATCTGTTGACAAATACGCTGGAAATCAACGGAGCGATTGCCGTTTTTTATCCGGGTGTTGCGGAGAAAATCGCGCAGGATCTGGGCGGTGACTTTTATATTGCGTTCACGAGTATTCATGAGGCACAAATTCATGGCGTCGGAATGATTTCTCCGGAAATAGTGGAGTACAGTTTGCAGGAAACGAACCGGGAATGTACCAGACCGGAGGAGGTTCTGTCCAATCATGTATATCTTTACAATCAGGAGAAAAAGACATTTTCAATGCTTATGGACGGCGATTTTCTGGAGGTAGAACATGAAGAATAGACGGGGAGAGTATCTGTATTTTTGCAGCGCAGAGCAGGACAGTCTGTATGCGTTGACGCTTTTTCGGGAAAAAGAAAAACAGGGAACGTTAAACGTACAGGAGACAGGGTTGCTTCTCTGCATGGAACAACGCGCCGAAGACAGCTGGATTTATTTGATGCCTGCGGCGGTCTATGCGGCTGCCAACCAGAAAGGAGCGAGAAGCTGGATGAACCGGCAGAAGCAGGAGAAAATAGATCTCTGGAATGAGAAGGGGATTGCATGGATGCGCCGATATCCGGTATTTTTGGAGCAGTTTGGATGGAAACAGCGGCGCTACGCGATTCTGGCAGCGGGAATTTTTGAGCAGCTGGAAGAGGAATCCATGGACGAGTTTGAAAAAGGAAAAAATCAGGTTTGCCATTTTTTACAGGGAAGCTGGGGATTTCTCTGGAAGCGTATGCAGCAGTGCGACAGGCTGAGTGTGCAGGAATGGAAAGAAATGAAAGCGCCGTGGAAGGATTCTGTGCGGATGGACTGCGCGATGTCCGGCATCCTTTTATTGATGGCACAGCTTCTGAAAAAAGAACTGGAAGAGCGCGACCGGCTCTGCGTGGGATTTATGAAGCTGCAGCAGTTCACACAGGAGAGCCTGCGAACAAATGGTATCGCTGCGAAGCAATCTGCAAAGGTATCGGGAGTTGAACCAGTAGATGCATGCGGTACAGAAATCCGTTCTGTGGGCGTTGATACGAATCCCACCGCGCTTGTCGAAACCGAAAAGATGGGATGGCTGTTCCAGAAATTTCGCAATCCGGAGCGCCCTGCTTATATCCATGAAAAAGGGCGGATTTCCAGTGAATGGCTGGAACAGCTGCATCAGATTATGGAGCTGGCGGGACTTCCGGCAGGAACATTTGAAGCAGTCAGCCTTTCTGTGCAGGAGGTAAACGGCCTTGTAAATCTGATGGGAGAAAAGCTGACTGCGCGCCAGTATATGACGTTTCTGATGTTGTATTCGGTATCGCGGGAACTTGCACAGGCAGGGCGCACGGCAGCAGCGCTGCAGTTTATCCAGACATCCCGCCTGAGGGGAGCATCGCCAGCTGCGATGGGGACAGGGATGACAGCGGCGGCACTGATGTCAGGCGGGGCTGGTGCAATGGTGGCGGAGCGAAGCAGGTACGGAGTAAGAAAAATGTCAGATGCAGATGGAAATCTGGTGTCTGCAGAGCAGCCGGCTTTGTATACACAGTCCGTGCCGCAGGCGTCACAAAACAGCTATTGATCGTACGAGGTTCCTTCGGTGTAAGGCGCCTGCGGAATGGAGATTTTTACGCAAGATAGCAGAACATAAACACAAAATGACACAGGCTGCCGGCCATGACGAACAAATGAAAAATTTCGTGTAAGCCGAACATCGGATGCCGTGCGTCAAACAGCGGCAGCCTGAGCGCGTAGATAATGCCGCCTGCAGTATAGATCAGTCCGCCGGCGAGCAGCCATAAAAAGGCGTGAAGCGGAAGCAGGGAAAACAGCTGTCCCAGAACGGACAGGCAGCTCCAGCCCATTGCGATATACAAAACAGAGGAAAACCATTTTGGACAGGTGATCCAGAAGCCTTTGATAAAAATTCCGACCAGCGCGATTCCCCAGACTGCGACAAGCAGCATCAGACCGGAGGGCTTTGGCAGGGTCAGCAGGCATACCGGCGTATAGGTCCCTGCGATCAGGATGAAAATCATCATATGATCCATTTTCCGAAAGATACGCAGAATGCGCCCGGAGCAGTTGACAGAATGGTATATCGTGCTGGCGGCATACAATAAAACCATGCTGATCATAAAAACTGTCATTGCAGTGAGGCTTTTTACACCGGAGTGGACAGCTGCGCGGACTAACAGCGGGACTGCTGCGCAGAGAGCGAGCAGCATGGCGATAAAATGGGTGAGTGCGCTTCCGGGTTCCCGAATGGTTATGTTCATAGTAGTACCTCCTCCTTACATTTGGATACAATGGAATGCGTATTTTGCGGGCATTCTGTGTCAGGGATAGCAGAATGTTCGTTTAACAAGCGATGTGGCATTACAAAATATTATACGTAGTATTTAAAACTACATGTAATATATGCAGATACTACATGAAAAGTGACAAAATGTCAAGAAGAGATGATAGAAAAAAGTTACCGTTCACATGCGCCATTCGCAAAAACGCATCTTTGATGCTTTCCGCTGCTTTGCAGCTCTTTTTGCTCATAAAATGGCGCTCCCTTCGTACCCTTCTGAGTTCAGATTTTCGTGCAAGCACGGAATCTGAACCCGGAAGGATACGAGTGAACTGTGACATAAAAAAAGAAACGAGCAGACCGCATTAGCAAATGCCGTACGGTTGTAAACTTCGTTTCCGTTTCTATACTATATGATATTTAAGATGTCGGGGCAAAAGGCCCCGACCTTGATGCCTGCTTTCAATCCTCCTCAATCACCTGGATTTCCAGGTAATCGAAGTCAATTTCCTCAACAAAAGAATCCTGGCGGAAGCGTGTTTTGGCATGGCGGCGGAAATCATTGATATTGCTGTCGAGCCAGATTGGTTTGCCGAGGTCGAATTGCATGCAGACCTCCTGCAGCGCGTCGAAAACCTTATGGGTTCTGGTTTCTTCGCGGTCGTCGCAGATGATGGTATCGTTTAACATGTGGTTATTTTGAAATGTGCGCGCCCATAAACGGAACATGAAAAATCTCCTTTGATGTGAAAGATGTTTACGTCAGTATAGCATAAATCCCGGAGGAAGTGCATAAATATATTTATGTAGTGAAAAACCGGAGGAAGATTGGGCGGAATATCTAAAATTTTAATGAAAACCGTCTGTTTCCGCAATGGGTATGCTATAATAAAATTATCAAGAAAAGAGAGGCCGAAGGTATGGAACTTTTATTGGATGCAGAAAGCCAGATCGAAACGTGGCAGGAAGTGATATTGGTTTATA
>OLOU01001897.1_pt1 | contig 13070 bp, 9 predicted proteins | sample 1672101 | NCBI WGS metagenome assembly OLOU01 (sample SAMEA3136645, study PRJEB25190) | human gut metagenome | biome: human gut; feature: human-associated habitat; material: faeces | place: Austria | collected 2013
GGTTGTTCCTATGTGTGAGAGTGGAAGGAATATCCTAGCTAAGCATAAGAAAAGCTGAATTATTAGTTAGCTTTATATCTTATAAATAATATGACTTAATTAAGAAATGCTAAGGAGTGATTGGTAATGAGATATTCAAATAACTATAGTGGAAATCATGTCGATGTCAGCAATATGACTACAGAAGAGGAGAAAGCGTATTATGAAGAACAAAGAAAAAGACAAGAAGAATACGAAGCAGCACAAAGAAGAGAGAAAACTCTTTAGGCTATAGGAATTGGAATTGTCGTCGTCATCGTCATTGCTGTAATAATTGTTGCTTGTGTCAGTTTTAATAACGTTGCAAAGTGAAATACTTTATTTTAGGGTTGGGAGCAGTAGGAACTTCTTTTTTGATGCTGTTAAAAGAAAACGGATTATTTAATCCGTTTGATTTTTATGTTGTCGATAGAAGCAATGATGTTGAAGAAAGGTTCGTCTCTTTAGGTGGACTGAAAGAAAACTTTATAAAAAAAGATATAGATAAGAACAATTACTTATCTATTTTAAAGATACTATTAGAAGGAGATTATTTATTTGATTTCTCTATCGATACTAAAACACTAGTCTTGGTCGAGTATTGCTTAAATCATTGAATACATTATCTTTCTACTGCTGATGAATCGTGGAGGGGCGATAAAGAATGGATAAGTTGTTTTGATCATTATCTAGTTTATAGAGAATTGAGAAAGAAATATAAAAAAGGATTGAATACTTGTATTGTTGAATTTGGAATGAATCCAGGCTTAATTTCTTGTTTTGTAAAAGAATGTATTCATCAAGTTATTTTAAATGATCAATCTCTTTATATTAGGATTTATAGAAAGAAGTTGCTTAAATTATATGAAGAGAAGAAATATGGTCTTATATGCAAGAAAATAAAAGTTAAAGAAGTTCAGAAAGTCGATAACGATGATCAAGTCACAAACATTCCATTTGAAGAGGACACTTTATATTCTACTTGGAATCCATGGTCTTATTATTATGAGACTATCTCATCACCTGAAATTGCCTATGGAACAAAAAAAGAATATCTATCTTACGATAAGATATTCTTGTCGGATTACAAGAATTTGGTCTTAAGTCTTTATAAGGCTGGATTTGAATATAAAGAAGATACTATATCTCCCTAAGGAGTTGTTCATGGTCATATCTCAACCCATGAAGAGATATTTTCTATTAGGGATATGCTTACTTATAAGCATTATTCTCCGACTATTCATTTCGTATATTCACCTTGTGAATATGCGATGAAATCATTGGAGAATATCAACTATAACAACCCTACTAAATTCCATATAATAAAAAATATGAAATCATAAAAGGTGATGAATCTGCAGGAATAATCTTACAGGATCTTAGATTTAAAACAAGATATTTTGGAAACTATCTAGATGGCAAAGGCTTAAATACTACTGCTACTATTCTTCAGGTCAGTGCAGGGGTTTACAGTGCGTTTTGTTATATGTTAAAACATACAAGAGAAGGATTATTGTTTCCAAAAGATACTGATGAAAAAGAGATATTAAATTCAGCTAAAAAGTATTTAAAATCATATGATACATTTGTATGTGATTATATTGAAATGTCTCTAGGAAGAAACAAGAAATAATCATTTGTGCTTTATTTCGTTTAGTCTTTTACTTAAATCTTTTGGAGAAAGCAGCTTAGATAAAACAAGATAGAATAATAATACTGATATAAGAATTATAATCATAGGAATTAAATAAGTTAAATAATAATAATTAAATAATGATACAGCTGGATAAAAGACAGTTTCTATTGACTTTGCTATTATAAATCCAACAAGACTTCCAAGCCCAAATCCTATCAATAAACTAGATATAATTATTGAGGAAAAGGTTAAAAGGTTATTTTTGATTTGTCTATCTCTAGACATTCCTGATACTCTCAATAATAAGAATATTCTTTTATTCTTGTTATAGAATGAAATAATAATTATCAACATATAAATTGAAATTAAAGCAAATGAAGCCCACATTAACATATTCCACGATTGATAACTATCAAATCCTTTATATGGGTATTCCCCTTTTGAATTGATATTAGCTGATGTATCAAATCCTGATGAGTTTTTATTAGTCTCTTCTAGCATTAAGAAAATACTGTTGATATCCGATTTGGATACTAGTTTTCTATTGCTTATAGTATTTTTTATCACATAGCCTGATTCGAAATTGCTATTATTTTCTTTGATAGTAAATCCAGTATTAATCATAAAATTATAAGATACAATAGCTTCGCTAAATCCTGCGTTTTTATGATATTCGTATCCATCATACAAAACAGAATCATATACACCTACAATTTTATAAGAATCAAAATTGTCATTGAAAAGTTTATCTACAGCCTTGGATTTGGATAATCCTATTTTTTCAAAGGCGGATATAAATGCATTATATGTGTCCTTAGAAACAATTAGTTCATTATTTGCTTTTGGGTATCGACCTATAATATTTCCTGATTCATCCAAAGATAAATGAACACCATAATCATCATAATTATCATTGTTAGGAATTGATAATATTCCAGATAATGATACTATTGAGTTTCTCATCTCATCATATTCGTAGAGCAAATCCTTTGGATTTGTTGATACGATATAGAATAATGAATTATCGTCTATTCTATCTTTGTTAATCCAATCGTGATCTTCTATATATATTGCTGGAGTTGAATTGAGATAATTATCAAAGGCTATGTTTTCTCGGTTATCTATATTATATGTGTTGTAGAATCCACCAAAAACAATTGATAATGCTGTAAATATAACTAAAAATAAAAAAGTAAATATATATAAAGGTTTGTTAATTTTTAATGAAGAAGCAATTTCTTTAATTAAAGATGGGTTTTCCTCGACTGATGAATTAGAAAACATATTTTTATTTACTATATTATTTGTTTTAGAATCAATAAGATTTAGTTTGTCGTTTTCTAATTTAATTAGATTGTAATTAGATGGTAAATAGTCTATTGATTCATCATGTGTTATGAATATGATGATATGATCTTTTGTTAGATTGAAAATCATATTCATAATTATTTTTATGCTCTCTAAATCTAGATTTGATGTTATTTCATCAAACAACATTATAGGCTTTAGATTATAAAGACCTCTAGCCAAGGCTAATCTTTGCTTTTCTCCATAAGATAAATTAGAAGCATTCTGATCGACACAGTTTGAAAGGCCTAATTCATTCAGCAATTCAGTCGCTCTGTTTTTATCTTTGTTAGGGTAAGGCAGTAAAATATTATCCAAACAAGTCATGTCATCAAAAACAACACTGTCTTGTGTGAAATAACTAATGTATTCGTCAGTATAAGAAATATTATTTTTCTTATTTATTTCAATTCCATCTAATAATAATTTACCAGAATAATTTAAGTCATTTCCACTTAATATATTTAGTAAGGTACTTTTACCAGCTCCGTTTTTTCCTTTTAAAAGATATAGGTTATCAGATTCAAAAATAAAGGATAAGTTAGAAAAAACAGGTCTGTTTTCATAAGATTTGCTTAAATTATTTATTTCTAGTTTCATATGAATTAATTTATGAATTTTGGATTGGAAGGATAATGACCTAGGTTGGCATAGAAAATAAGTGAATCGCTAATTTCATCATGTCCTTCCCACCAAGTATTATGCCAAGATACAGTCCTTAAATATGCATCGACTTCAAAGACAATGCTTTCTTTATTGAATCCTATTGCATCTTTCTTGACTTCCAATAAGGTATAGGTATTGAGGTTATAACTATTTGTACCTTCTATATGGTATTCAAATCTAAATTGTTCCTCTTTTCCATTACTATTCAATTGTTGAGATAATTTGGGATCATCTGTTGTCTCACTAGTTGACTTGCTATAGGATAAAGATAAACCATGAGTTAAGTCACCTTCTATATAAGCACCACTGCCCATTGAAACACCGGCAGAAAGAGTAGAACTGAAATTATATGTTCCTCCAAAAGAGGTTGTTATAGAAACTTTAGAAGTCGAACTTTTTGGCCAAGCATCTTTTATCACAAATGAAGGACTTGTATTAGAACCCTCGGAAATTTTGCGGGGTAGTACATGTATATATCCGTCTTTTAGATGATGATCTTTATTATATGATGAATCTCCATTTTCAACAGGAACATTGCCAGGAACGAATGTTGAGTTAACATTGATTAAAATTAAATTTGATACACTAGTGAAAGGACAACAATAAACATCGGAATTGTAATAGTAATAACAAGTTTTCTTGGAATTATTTATATGAGGCTTAGAAAAACTGGCAATCAATTTGAAGTCTGATGAATTAGAATAAGACTTCTTTAATTCTTGCTTTATTGTTGAGCAATCATGCTTTTGGAAATATGAATAACTGTAATTTCTAAGGAATGTATTGAAAGAAAGTGTAGCTAAAAGAATTTTGATAAATTTGTATTTCATTTTTTAAACCCCTCTTTAATTTGAGTATTATAGTCAAATTTTGTAGTATAATTTTGGTATTCTTTAAAAGAAAGACAAAGGAAGCATAAATGAATTTAATTGAAATCAATTCAATATCTATCAAATTAAAAAGTAGGATATTATTTGAAAATATATCTTTTTCATGCTCAAAAGGAATATGTCTCATCAAGGGAAAAAGTGGTTGTGGTAAAAGCACGTTTTTAGATGTTATTATGGGATTTAGAAAAGCTGATAGTGGGTCAGTGAAATTGCTTGGCAAGAATATCTATGATATGAGTTTGAAAAAGAGAAGACGATATGTCTTCTCTCTCTATTCATATGCCGGACAAAGGTCTTCTTTGATATATGAGTATTCATTGAAAAAGAATTTAAAGGTTTTAAAAAGAAATAAAGAAGAAATAGAGAAAGCAAATCTATTAGCTAAGGAATTAAATTTTAATAGTTTCATGGATAAGGATATCGATCTAATGAGCGGTGGTGAAAGACAAAAAGCTGAGATAATTTCATGCTTGTGTGTAGAAAAACCGGTATATGTATTAGATGAACCTTTTAGCTCTATAGATCAAGAATCTAGAAAACAATTAAAAGCTATTTTATTGAATTTATCAAAGAATCATTTAGTAATTGTGGTCGATCATTCAGCCGAGTTAGAAGACATAAAGCCGAATGTTCTCATACTTTTTGCTGAAGAGAAAACTATAATTGAAAACAATCATATTGAAAGTGAACCATCAAAAATCAATTATTGTGAGGTGAAACAAAATAAAAATCCATTTGTTTTGTTTAAATCTTATTTAAATAATCATAAATTGGATTTTACTATAAAGTCACTTTTGATTTTAGCAATATTTATTTTGTTTGGATTATCTGTAAGCAATAAAACAACTAGTAGTCTCAATCGAATATATAGCGGAGATGTGTTAGAAAGAGATCCATTTGAGTATCATAGATTATCTTTTAATGACGATACTAATTTAGATTATTTTATTGAAGAATTAAACGATAATCATATGTATGAAACATCGAGTTTCATCTTTTCTAGAAAAATTAATGATGAGTTTATTTTAGGATATGATTTTAAAAAATATAATTTTTTAACATCAAATGAAACTAATCTTAAAGATGATGTATTCTATTTCACTAATACATCATCTTACTTATTTGATAATTCTTTATATCTAAATAGTAAAAGAATTGAGACTGTCGTGATGGAAGATGATCAATGTCCGGATTATATTGAAGTAAGAAGTGCTTTTGATAAGAAAGATGATTCATTTTTAGTTATGACTTCTAATACTTATAAACAAATAATGAGCAATGGTGGATTTTCAACGATAAAGTTAAATTCAGGGAATCTGTATTCTATTATGAATTCAAGTGTTGTAGATAATAACATCAATTTATCTTTGGTAAACAATTTTAATTATCACAATGATTTAGTCATAGATAATAGTGATGGATTTCATATTAAAATTGGTAATTATAAGAAAGGAACTCCTATTTCTATCTCGACAAATGTCGATAATGAAAATGCTAGTCTTTCATCAATTACAACAACCGAAGATGGAGATGGAATTAATTCCATGTCTTTAGATACATATAGATATATCTCTTTGCTGTATTCCGGAAAAAATATAATATCTAATGATTTTTATTATTTGTTAGCTGACAAGCAAACGATAAGAAATATTGTTGAAAATAAAAAGGATGGAGGTATTTCTTTTAATAAAGATCTCATAAAATTCCATTTAGGAGAAGGAGATAATAAGTTTATTTTGTTTTCTTCTCTTTGTGGTGGCTTAACTCTAATTTTTATAATTTATTTGATTGTGAGTAATAGAGGTATTAAAAAATGGACTAATAGTACCTATGATTTTTTTAAATACAATGGATTGGATGAATCGACATATTTTGTTGATCAAATAACGATTGATATTATTCCTATAATCTTATCCTTGATTATCACAACAATTCTTTATTATTCTTGCTCTATCAACTTATCTAATTATTTCTTGATGTTTTCTATGTATGGAAATACAAGACCAGAAGGTTTCTATTATTATTCACAAGAGCCGAATAATGCTTATTATGATTTTATTCAAAGTCCTTTACAAATATATGGATATGAATCTTTATTTTGGTGTATCATAGCTATTGCTATAGTTTTGTTTATTGCTTGTATGTTGCTTAAAATTCATAGAAGCAATAATAAAGATAAATAGTTTATAACCTTAAATACATAGGATTGATAGTAATTATGATTAGATTGTTTTTATTAAGCCAAGCATTATTGATTTCTTTGAGTTCAATCAATATTAATGTCTATTCATTTGATTTAAATAAAGATATAAATATAAAGTCAAATACTAATATTCCTATCTTTTATGGTGCGACTGAAATAACTATAGATAAAGATTCAGTCGAATCTTTTTCTATCAAAGATTCTAGATTTAGAGTCTTTGCTAAAGACTATGAGGATGGTGACTTAACTCCTTATATACAATGCACTTATAACGATGTGAATCCTACAATCCCGGGTGAATATACACTCACTTATAAAGTTAGCGATAAAGAAGGCAATACAGTTGAATTGAATGTTCCGGTTCATGTGAATGATGAAACTGGTGGAAAATTTGATATTGTCAGGACTATATATTCAATTCCGAAGATGAATAACATGTCTATGACTGGAATGGAGAGGTGCAATAAAGGTGATAGACAAATGTTGGGTGTCTATCTACCAGCTAATTCATCTCTTTCAATCAAAAACATAGATACTGGTTTTGATTCTAATATGACCGTTACTTGTTTTACTAATACTAGAGCTCAAAATAGCATATTGAATATTAAAGCAAATAACGAATATCAACATATAACCAATATCAGAAACTCAATATCTTATGATTGTGTTCCTTTATTAACTTCACCGAGATTATCGACGGAAGACATCGATAAGACTTTTAAAATTGAAATCAAATATGACAATTCTGTAAAACCTTTGGATTACTATCATTACAAGGATGATGAAGATCAGTTCAAGTTTGGATGGAATGACAGCAAAAATAGTTTTGCTGTCATCGATAGCGAAGCTATCATGTTTGTAGCTCCTTTTGAAGACATAGATAAATTGACTAATTATGGAATGACAGAGAAGAAAAAAGCATTTGATACATTGGATGATGCTTTGGATTACTATTTGAATGTTATAAATAGAATGGATCAAATGGCTGGGCTTGTATTTGATTGGTCAGATGAAACTAACAGAAATTATAGAACTAAATATGTGGCGGTAGCAGATAAAGGATATGCCGGGGCTGGTGCATATTACAACGGGGATTTTATTGCTGTTGCTAACCAGACATCTATATCGGCTTTCTTTTCATATGGATGGGGAACATTGCATGAATTAGCCCATGGATATCAAGGCTATTTTGGAAGAGGAGTAGGTGGTGGAGTAAATCTTTGTTTCAATGAAACAGGCAATAATGTTTTGGCATATTATATTCAAAATGATAAGTCATTATATAAAGACTCAGCCAATTGGTTGGGCGACTTATCTATTAAGGAAGATGACTTCAATAAGAAAAGATTGAATGGTCAGTATATATTCCAAAACGATGAAGGAACGTATACAAATGTAAATGAGAAATTGTATTTCTTGGTTAATTTATTCAATTCTTTTGAAGGTGAAAAGACTTATGGAAAACTATTTTCTTTCTATAGATCATTAGCTTTTAAATACGGCCCTACTTATTTCAAGGTGACGGATGTATATGCTTTGTTCTTTTTGAAGGAATACAAAGCTGATATACTTCCGTATTTAGATGCATGGAAGTTGGATGTAACACCTAATGTGAGACGCTATGTATTATCTCAAGATTCAAATTCCTATGTCATACTAGGTGATGTTTTAGACACTGATGAATTAAACTCTTATAAATTAATTAATTCTACTTCTTTAAAATATAGCTTAGTAGATGAAGATGAACTGAATTCATTTATGAATTCAGATTCATCATTGTCTTTGAAAATAGAAATAGATGATGATTTCTTGATAATAGGTAAAAAGATAGGAATAAAAAAGAATGGTCGATTGGTAGAAACTAAAGTTATTGAATCTAATTTCATTTTATTTAAAGGATTAAAACATGGTGATTATGAGATAGAGTTTCCTGCTGTCATCGGATATGATAGTAAGGAAGTAGAATCTCTTTATTTGAAGGAAGGCGAGAATACATTTTTCCATTCATATACGAAAATTGAAAGTTTGTTTTATCACCAAACAAAGCTTGGAATTACAGGTGTTTATAATACTTTTGGATTCACATTAACATTGAGCGAAAACAACAAGAAAGGCACAGTTTCGTTAGGTGGGGCTAATTTAGGAAATCAGACTGATGAATGGAAGAATAAGCCTGATGCTGTGTTTGTTTCAGTTACTATAAAAGACTTGGATGATAATGTTGTTAAACAATGGTCTGTTAAAGGTAATGAGTACTTTGCTACTTCTAATGTGCCTTCAGTCTCAATTGACTTAGAATATGGTTATAAAATATCTATTTATACTGAAAGACCTCAGTATGTGAATGTCTATTCAGTTTCTTTAGGATCAAATAATCCTATAGAGGCATATAAGACTACTGATAAGAATATAGAATATGAAGTAACAGAAGATGGACTCAATCTTTTGAATTATTCAGATTTCGATACTAAAGAAGTTTTATATGAAGTGATAAAGAATACATGGATAGCTGAATTAAGGAATTATCAGAAAGATATTGATGATGAGACTTTATCTAATAAGAGACTAGACTTGATTGAGAAGAATAAAGTTGCTCAAATCTACGGCTATCTAAAAGAAGATGACAGAATTGAATTCGACAATCTTATCAAAAAAATTTATTGTGGCGGATCACCCACTATAACTTCTTCAAGTAAATATTATTCAATAAGTAAGGGAGATGATATAGATTTATATGAGCTTATATCTATATTTGATAGTGAAGACTATCAAATAGAATCAAATTCAAACAATGTATCTATGAATACATCGTTTGATAAAGATAAAGTCGGAACATATAATGTTGAATATACAGTAAAAGATTCAGATGGTAATGAATCTAGCTATATCATCACCATAGAAGTGAAAGAGAAGAATCAATCTAATGATTCTTCAAATGATGATAATCACAAAAACAACGACAATGATGATAAGCCTGATGATTATGATACTGACAAAGAAAGAGTAAATAGAATCGTCATCGTAGTTTCATCCACTATAGGATGCATATTTATTGCTCTGGTTATTGTGTTTGAATTATTTAGAATTAGAAAGAAGAACAAAAATAAACATTAGAACAAGTTAGGATTGTTTTTCTTATATTCTTTTACTAATTCTATAGTATCATCGAAATCATGTTCTTTCCTTTGTCTATAGAATCTTTTTAAGTTGTCATCGGTAGGTAAGCCATGGAAGAAGTGTGGATAAGGAAACCATACGAATATTCCGTTGTAGTGCCTGATGACGACATCTTTAGGAAGAGGTCCTTTTCTATTCTGCCAATTGTATTTGTAACTGACATACTTAATCTTATTCTTAAATATTTTATTCAAAGCTGTTTGATCTGGAGTCAGATATAGCTTTGAGTTCATCAAAGCTATAGTCTTTTCTAAAAAATCGGTCTTAGATAATTCTTCCATGTTTAAAAGCAGCATTCCAGAGTTGATGTTTGGATTTTTATCATCAGGTTTATTTTTATCTAGAATATCTTTACTTGCAGCCATAAGTTTTCCATCAAATGGAGTCTCATAAAGAGAAGTTATATTTCCATTTACAGCCATGTCTGTATCTAGATAGAGAATTCTATCTAGATCTTTTAAAAGATTTAGTTTATCCACATACAATCTTATCAATGCATATGGTGAAAATTTAGTTTTTGATGCAAAAGATTTCTCTATTTCGTTATGAATAGACGGATAGTCATCTATATTTACTAGATAAACTTCATTTAAAGAATTGTATTTCTTTAATTCTTTATTTAGAAATTCTACTTGTTCTTTAGTGACACATTCATATTTGTCTTTTATATTGGTGAAGTTACCTGAACCTATATAAAGATTTATATAAGAATCTTTATTTTTCTTTACCAAAGAAAATATAACAAGACATAGATTCTTGAAATACTTCTTGTTAATACAACATAAGATGTTCATTTTATATTTCCTCTTTATATTTGTTGATATATCTTTCTAAGTTGTTAAATATTAAGGGTTTAATGTAGTTATAAAATATCACTTTATAGTGAAAGAATAAATATAACTATATATTTTATTATTGATGAAACAAGCATAACTGATAGCAAAGGATATTTAGCAATTCCTAAAAAAGAAGAAACTGGGAAATTTGAAATGTATTACAAGCAATTAAGATATTTAGTTATTACATAATCAAATTAAAATTTTACAATCCACTCTCCTGACAAAAAGAATTAGCATAGCATCTTCAACACAATTCACATTGGTAATATGAAGCTTTAGATGGGCTGTGTCTTGTCTTTGAAAGAAAGGAATTGACTACTTAGATGATTAGTGATGATTGGAGACTGGCATAAAGAAAGAAATTACGAAACATGAAGAAAATGTCCAGGATTAGTAGATCTGTATTGCTATCTGCATTGGCTTTTGGTGGAGAAAGAGGTTGTAAATCCGAACTTTTTTAGTAGGCTTTTTCGAACTTCCTTGATTGATAATATTGTGAGGGATAGAGCAATATATTTCAACTAAAATAAATGCTTTTTGCTATTAGTTTTTTTGCTATTTAATATTGCCTTTTTTCTATTGGATAAAGTCATTAAACAATTCATTTAAAAGAGATATTCTATTTTTAAAAAGAAATGCCGAATGTTTTGAAATCAAATCTTTATCATGATATTTGCCAATAATATTGAGAAAAAAATCCACCTTTTTTGCTTCTTTTGCTTTTATTAATTTGTATTGAAAATCTTTAAAATCTATACATTAATTTTATATTTTACTGCTTTTAATTCAACTTAATGAGCATACTCAGTCAAATAAAGTTTACATTTTTTGTAAACTTTCTCTTTACAAATTCCGTAAAATTTGATTTAATAATGTTAGGGAGGCTAACAATGATAAAAGATAAACTAAAAGAACTAGATATCAAAATTACTGAACTTGCCAAATACCTGCAAATTTCAAGACCAACAATGTATAAATATATTGAGTGCTACGATCTTGGACAAGAGGAACTAGTAGATAAGCAAATAGCCAAGTTGTTTGACTATATTTCCAAAAATGATTTAATAGATAAAGTTAATGTTATTAATTTTATTCTCACATCAATTAACGGAAATAATAATGTCGTTATTAATAAGTCAAATAAATTTATCAAGAGTGTTGATTCGCTTTATCAAAAAGATCCAAACAGTAAAAAAATAAAGTTCATTAAAAAGATTACAACTACAGATAAATTTAATGTAGTAATAGATTATTTATTATCTATTGAGCCCCTTATATCTAAGAAAAAGCGGAGTCCTATGGACAGCAAAATGTTAAAGCCATATTTAGAAATTAATAAAATTCAAAATATCAAGGAGGGAAAATGATATGGAAAGAATTATCAAATTGTTAAAGTTTCGTAACATTGGTTTAAAAGAAGAAGAAAGATTTGTTTTAAATACTTCATTAGAAAAGAATAAAATAGGAGATTTGGTTATTTTAATTGGTCCTAACAATTCCGGCAAATCAAATGTATTAGATGCATTGGGTAAATTTTCTTCTTTGAAATTCTCTGATAGAGACATTACTACTTTAAGTTATGATGAAAAAGATAGAATCCCTCAATTAACTTTTGAAGTAAAAGATTCAAAAGTCATTGGCAAGTGTTTACTTACTTATGGACAGAATCCTAAGTATGAGATGATTGAACTTAATAAAGATATAAAACTTACTAATGAACAAATTAAATTATCTCTTAATAAAATAATTGATTATTTAAAAAAGTTGCAAATCCAGCCAACTGTATTGGAAGAAATATATTCTAAGCAAGGAGAAATTGATGATTTAGGTTCAATATTCAACGCCCTTGATAACCTAGAGCAAATATATTCAAGGGGAAGAAATTATTATTATGGGAGCCCAAGAAATCGAGAAACATTACTTCTTCAATTGGTTTCATTTGATGAAAAAGATCCTTTAATAAGCCTTTATAAAGACTATAGAACTGATAGCCTTTCTAGATTAAATAAATATTTTTCTGATAAATATGGCATATCTTTCATTCCTAAGATTTATCAATATCAGGAGGAATTTATTTCAAGCGATGATATGATTGTTATCCCCTCAAATCTATCTAATAGTAGTTTCTTTAAAGCTCTTTTTAAAGCTATTGGAATAGATTTAAGTGAAATTATTAATGCTTACCAGCAGTTCAACAAATTCCATAATCCTGCAATTCTTAATAAAAATAAAAAGACTGTTAATCCTAAGCTTTTAATGCGTAGGTATTGAACCGAATGAGTCTATGTCGAACA
>OLOU01001907.1_pt1 | contig 13014 bp, 18 predicted proteins | sample 1672101 | NCBI WGS metagenome assembly OLOU01 (sample SAMEA3136645, study PRJEB25190) | human gut metagenome | biome: human gut; feature: human-associated habitat; material: faeces | place: Austria | collected 2013
TGACTTCACTCAGCCGAGCCTGCAAATAATTTTGCGCATAAATCTTGACGGGACCCGTATCAAAGTGACTAAAACGGAATATGACTTTGCTCGATATCTGACCGAGAACGACCTTGCAGCCTAAAAGCAAGGGCAGGAGATCATATTGATCCCCTGCCCGCCGACGCAAGAGGAAGGACACTATCATTATGAAAAAACTGTATATTGAGCTCTTTCCAAAGCCTGACTTGGAGCGTAAATGGAAAAATCATAAGGAGCATTTTGATTCCGACAATCCGGAGTACCAAACGTGTATGCGGTGCGGTAAGCCGATGCGTCCCCGTCTTGCTGAGAATGCTCTCAGCAGGGCACTTGACGTCTATGTATGCCCCGAGTGCGGCACGGACGAAGCGCTCCATGCCGCAATGGATTTTTTTCATAGCTACTCCTTTACTATCGCATCAGCCAATATACAATACTGCTCACACATATCGTCAGGAAATGTACTGCTATAATTGATAGAACCATCCATGATAGCTGAAGGCAGTTCGGTCAATGGCCCGCAGTATTCTCTTAGCTTTTCTGACCATCCTTCCCCATCACCTAAAAGTTCAAATGCTTCGCATGAATATCCGCCATTTTCATCTTGAACGAGAATGGCGCGGCCATACGTCATCTTGGTTCCCGCATACATCAAGGATCGGGATGAATCATCGATATCATATCTCATGTAAGCCACATAGCAGATATAGTTGGTGGTTTCTTCATTGTTATATGTGTCATAAATACCAACATACGGAAAGGTAACGCCCCTACCACTACTGTACGGCATATCCTTTGTCAATGCTCCATAGAAAAGCGCAGTATCAACTTCATTGAGGTCAAACATCTCTGCTGTTGCTACAGGCAATAAAGGAATGGCTTCCAAAGGTGCAAATGTATCAGGGCTTTCAACCGTTTGAAGCGGCGATGATTGTTCAGCATTGCGTAAATTACAGTTTTCGTTTTTGTTATCACAGGAAGCAGTGGCAAAAATGATGCTTGCAAAACAAACTACCATCATAATCTTTTTCATGCATTTCTCCTACGATAATTCCACATTAGATTTTTTGTGCATATGTGCGAATCACATTTAATTATATTCAATAAAAACAATACGAACGGGATTGATGCAACAAAAGAATGCGTCTCACCGTGGGTGTGTTGACAAAGTCCGATCTTCTAAAAATCGCCTGATTATTTGCAGGAAACTGTGTGAATAACCATTGAGTTTTCTTCAAATTTCAAACTTTTTAGAACGCTGTTTTTTCAAAATGCGAATTTGTCAACGGCTCCACCGTGAGACGCATTCTTTGACTGTTTTGGCACATCTTAGCTGAATTAAATAGGAACCTTACTCAGAAAATGCCTTGTCCACTTGACTTAAAGAAGTAACCAACGGAAATATTCATCCATAAGGCCGCAGGTTGGGAAAAACTTTTGAATGGAAATTTGATCTGAGTCGCTTTTACACTTAAAACTATTATCTTGTTGGTATCTTAAAATGGCCTGTGCAACGGCGTTTCCCTTAGCCGCTTTTTGTAATTCTGATAGTAATGTCTCTGTGCTTTTGCTTGAAAAAGAAAAAGCATAAGGAATCAAGCGTTTGAGATGTACTAAAATACATTTATACTCAATTTGAAAATTATTGTAATATCCACATGCAATACTTGATAATGTATGCTCAAGTTCCGCTTTTGATATTCCCATTCTGTTATCAACAGTAATTTTGGCTTCAAACGATATATCCTCTCCGGGAAAATCAATTTGCTCCCATTGCCAAATTAAATACCAACAAAAGAAGCAATACCGAATGGCAACATCATCAGTCGGATTGTGATCCCAAATCCCTTTATAGCAATTTAGGGCAGCAAGCCATTGTTCATTGTGTTCATAATCTAATATTGCCTTTAAGTCTGTGACTTGCATAATGATACCACCTTAATATTACAAATGGATTATTCTTATCTTACAGGCCATGCATCTGAGATTTTTGCAGCTCCTCCACTTGCTGGATAAAAGATTTTGACACAAATTTCTACACCTTTATCAGCAAAGTTTTTGAAGTAATATACAATTTTCCCAGGATCACCATTATTAACAACGATAGGGCCTTTTTTACTATCAGCTAACTCCACAGTTTTTTTCAAGAAAGGCAACAATTTGCTCCAATCTTTAGGATCTTTTGGATCTAATCCAAACACAGTTGGATAACACAGCGGTCGAGGAACCGATAACAAATTGGCAATTTGGCTTTTATATTGTGGAATTAGCCTGAGCCATTACCATCGAGCAGCTCTTAGCTGGTGCCGTTTTTTACCACTCGGACTTTGGGCATAACGATAGCTCCGACGCAAAACAGGGTAGAGTCTTTTAGCCTTTTTTGAAGAGCTCTTAGTTGTTGCCTCTTCTCTATTACTCGACCTACGATGTTATGCTAAAGGCAATTTCTAAGCTTTTTCAGCGCCCGATTCTTGCATTGATTTACTGCCTGCTTTGTAATTCCCAATTTCTCTGACACCTCCGTCGCTGTATGTCCTTGTAGTACGATTAACTGGACGCAGAACCATTCTTTGTTTGTCAATTCTCTTCTCAAGAAATCCATCATTTCAATGTCGCTGGAAAACTTCGGTATGGTAGGGTCATAGCTGGCCCGTTCGAGTTCAGCATCATCTTCGTATGATCTCTCGCAATTGACAACCGCACATTTTTTCTGGGATAAGTAAATATATTTGTGGTACAGAGATCTACCGATATAGATAAACAATGGCAGAGCGTATCTATTTGCGAAGTAAACTATTACTGCATCAATGAAAGCAAATAGTGCCATTCCTATGAGGGGCTTTTCCGCATTGGCGTTCATAACATTTCTCCTTGTAATAAAACGTACAGATTAGTTATAATAGGATCATCGTATAGAAAAGTACCCGGACGCACTTACTCGCCGGCCCGTATCGGCCTTGACCCTTGACCTTTGTATATGTTTGTTACGACAATACTTCGGCCATAAGTTATGCGATTTGTTGGGCTAATTCAGTGCGTTATCTACTACAAAACGAATATCGCCAATCTCGCTTTCCATCTGGCGATATTCCTCCATCGTTTCCGGCGTGCATTGCACATCGCTGGCATAGTACAGGAGATAAGTGCCGTCTTTGGTCGTCATGATATACCGGCACAGGGCGTAATCCCATTCTCCACCGGCATCTACCTGTTCTTTTGTGAGTTGCTCGTCCCAACACCTAATGTAAAACAAAACCCCGCCGGTTTGCCCTTCGTCGCCACCTATGAGTGCCTTACGGATTGCGGGGTTGTAAACTTGATATACTTTTGAAAATTCACTCTGCTCAAGTGCGCACCGACCTTTCCAACTGTCCGGTAAGATTAAGGTAAGCCCGAGTGTCTCAATTGTAAGTGACTCCTGCTCTATGGGGACCTCAACCACGCGTTCTCTCGCAAATGCGAACGCGCCTATGCAAAAGCTACAAGCCATGAGCGCGAAGCACGCAGCAATCGCGGTCCAGCTTCTCAGCCGCTTTTTCCGGTGCTGCTGCGCGTAGTTCGGTATCTGCTGCGCCTGCTGAACGAGACGGTTATCGGAATTCTCGATGCAGTCTGATAGCTTCTTCGGATTCATATTTCAATGCCCTCGCTTTCCAAAGTTTTGCCTTGTGTTGAATAACATAGACTTGATCTTAATCGGATGTATACTATCATTTTGCCTGAAACGACTGGATAAGCCAACTATTGTTGCTTTTCTGCAATGTCAAAACGGCTGTTCCTCCACTATAGGATGATGCTCCCCATAACGTAACAATGTTACCGCTTTTTTCGCCATAGCTTAGGTTAAATACTCCGGGGCCAAAGTCACTTGTAGTAGTGTAGAAACAGTCCGTTTCGGGAACATAGCACAGTTCAGCCCTCCAGTCTGATTGCATATCTTCCATAGTGATGCCAGCGTACTGCATCAAAATCTTGTTAATGTAGCTTCGTGATAGGCGGTGACAGGGAACGGGCATTTCTTCGAGCGTCAACAGGTGACTACTGGTATTGCGCCAATCCAGCTTTTTCTGCACGAGCTGGAATTCAGCCTCATCCTCTGGTCCAAGCTCTTCCTGACTTGGACAGTAGGTGATGAAAGCATTTGCGTCCAAGTTGCGCGGATCGTCATATAGAGAGGTAAAGAAGCAGCTGATGGGCGTGGACGAAACCACATATCCGCCCCATTCTTCAACGTAAGTGCTTACCTGACTGGATGTGAAAGCTTCAAACTCGTCCAATTCGTCTGCGGCGAGCGGAGTTCCAGTACTGCGGTTGAGAGTGGCAGCTTGGGCTTCGTTATACCAATTTCCAAAAGTGTCACAGAGCATCCAACTGAGTTGCTGTGTCGAATCGGTTTGCGCTAAAGTGCTATCTGCCAGCCTAAACCAGTTATCTCCAATACTAGTAGTCACATGGAGAGGGCGAACTCCTTCAAATCCGTTTCGGTAGGCAGTAAGCGATACGCCATCGCCATTGAACGAATAGTGGCAGTCGCCGTTGGAACTCCAGTGTTCTGGCGGCTGACAAATCTCCCACATATCATAATTCTGTAATTCAGTTATGTATTTTTCTGCGCGGATAGCAGCGTTTGCTGGGTATGTTTCCTCATTTTCGCCATTGTAGTAGGTCAGTGTTGCATTCGATGCATCCAGCGTTGATAAGATCTCCTTGAGGTCGGTGATGTCCAGCGCTGTTGGTGTTGTGTTTGACTGCTCCGGATATGACGGTTCTCTTCCACTGCATCCGGCTATCGCAAGCAACAAGATGAGAGCAAGTGAAGAATGCACAAATCTCTGTGTCGTTCGGTTCATAATCTTTCCTTCCTGTCATAGCAAGTTTAGCGGATGAAAATGATTTATTGGAATCGATAGCCTTGTGTGGTGAGTGTGCTGAGATAGGCCATGAAGTCTTCCTGTTGCAGAAAGTGTATGAAATCACCGCTTTCAACCATATGGAACGAAGCTACCTTTTCCGAAGTGTCCACCCAGACCGAGTACATGCTCATTTTATCAGTTTCCATAATTTCTAAAAAGCTCCTTAATATGTAACAAGTTTTTGATTATCCCTCGACATCCATATATTTCTTTTTTCTCAAAGAACTCCTTTTATCTTCTGCTCATCGAATTGCTTTTGCTGTTTTATAGATGTTTATTCTTTGCAAGAAAGCGCATTCTTTTTACATCTATATATCAGATATATCTAAATCCGCTATGTGGATTGTTCGTTTTTAAAACCGCATCTATGATAATCGGGAAAAGTCATCCGCAACTCGGATTTGAATGTGAAAATAGGGTCCAACATCACCCATACCGGTATAACTGCGATCTGCAGTATATTGAAAAAAGCCTTCATCTCCCAGTGGAGTTTCACTCAAGCGGTCAACATTTAAGGTTATGGTAAGAACCACATCGTTTTTCTCTTGTGTGATCTCTGCTTTTTCAATTAGCAGACAATTTCCCGTCAGTTCACCAGCAGGAAAGTCTTCCGGATAAAGGGAGCCATAGATTTTCAAATAATCTGTAGTAACACCATCCGCCAACTCTCCGCTGTCCAGAAACGTATTATGGAACCTAACAAAAATAACATTTCCGTTTTCTGGAAAAGATATCTTTGTATAGGGGATCTCACAGTAGGCGGCTGTAAAATCGCTGCCGTCTGCCAGAGGTGCAAATGCCACAGTAACACCACCCGCATCAATCTGAGCAGAACGAACAGCCTCCCTTCGTTCCTGCATCCCCATATAATAAGTTTCACCAGAATCGGCCCAGTAAGTGCTAGACACACTTGTCCCATAGCCGCTGTAAGGGAAACAATCTAACGGTATACCCTGCTCATCACAGATAAAATCCAAAGTTGCAGTCTCCACATGTGGAAAACTAGGCACACCATTATAGCTGTTCGGACCACCAATAACGGCTTTAACTGCAGCCTTACGCAAAATTTTTAAGTCCAAAAGCGGTTCATCCAAATACATCATCTCATATCGGATACCACTTTTACCGTAAACCCAATCTAGCCACTGACCGCTTCCTTCCCAGCCTCGCTGTACCAGGAAATCCCCCTTATAGGCCGTTACAGACAGAATCGGAGGATTGGTGGGGTCATCTGTATAATCCAGAGCGTACAAAGCACGAATTTCATTCTCAGTAGTCACCGGAGTATATAAATCGCCCGAATTTGCCGTTTGATTACCGTCATGAGATTTACTACCGGTAGGAGCTTCGCTATCACATTGGATCTTGCCGCTTTTTGCTGGAGTATTTCTACAGGCAGACATAATTAACAGTAGCAGAAGAACAATGGTCAAGCAGAAATGAGACCTTTTCATGATAGCACATCCTTTCGTTTCTACCTTTAATACCGACAGTACCGAAAGGTAACAGATAGTTGTCGGCGCACACGTGCTGGTGGCTTTTCTTATACATCAAGCCACCACGCCTCACCATTAAGTGCAATATTTTCTTTGCTGCGAGGCATCGGCAGATAAACGTATCCATAGGGCATCTCTCGGTAATCACCCGTCAGCGCATTGATATAGTGTGCCTGCGCTGAATACAGCTTCTCATCTAACTCCAGCATTCCAATACACTCATCTTCGCCCATCGTCTCAGGAGCATAACCAGAAGAAGTATTCAAAAGCTCCTCATATCGCGCAAAAAATAATACATCGCCGTTATCCCACACGGCCTCCACATTGGATGGCGGCGGTTCCAGCCTCAACCGCAGCGCATTGCGTGGGATTGAAGAATAGAGTACATCGGCTTGCTTGTTCGGCAGATATAGCCGATAGATTCCGATACCCTCGTCTGTCCCTGCGAGGAAAAAGAGCGTGCATCTGTCCGCCAAATAGATTGGTGCGTGTTCTTTCTCCGCAAGGCTGCGCAGCAATCCTGTTCTATCTGCAAAGAGCGTTTCTATTTTCTCAGAATAACTTACACGCACAAGCTCTGAGGTCTCGGAAATACCATAAATCCAGTTCTTATCAGCCGTCTGAAAGAGATATCCCTTCAATGTAGCAATGTCCCGCATAGGGGTCCCTTTGCTATCCGTCAGGCGAAGCACTGTACCGTCGTAGCTAATATCAGCATCCTGTAATGACCAGCCAGAAAAGACATCTTCTGCATAATCGTAGAGACGTTGCTGAGAAAAGTATTCCTCATAGGAGAGGTATGCTTGCTCCTCCACCTCCCACGGTGTTTTATGCGGTTCTGCCTTCCAGCAGTCTGTAACTAAAAATGCTGCCAACACTGTGAAAATGAAGAGAAGCCGGGTGTATAGACGTTTCATGGGGTACGCCTCCTCCATGTTTATTCCATAAACTATTTATGAATCCTCATTAATGTGTGGTCATTACGCTTTTCATTCATCGTCTCCAAAGACGCCCGCCTACATCAACAACATCACTAGTAATACTAATATCGCATTTGTAAGCATGACCATAAATGTTGTCGGGATTATTGGAATCAATTGAGTAAAAAACTATTTCTGACATTCCATCCTCTACAATGTCAAATGTCAGCACGTCTACTCCATCGATATAATCTGCGTCAACAAGAGACAGCAACTCTGGCCCTCGAAATTCATAATCTAATGGTTCATATTCTGGTGATACCCTTAAAGCAGAAACGACAACATGCTGGAGTTCTTCTTTGTATGACATCTCGATGTGATACTTATCTTGATTGCTGCTTCTGGTAAAAAAACAAAGAAGAGCCAGCAAAATTGCAAATAGGATTATGACAATGCCGCTGAAAATGCGCTTAATGTGGATCAACTCCTTCTATAAGCAATCGTGCTTATCGCCGCCTTTGATACTGCAGAGACGGCATACGGTCGTTACTTGTGGTATCTGCATTAAAAGATATCCCGTGATGGCCTGCCATAATTGGGACTGCAGCGATCTTAATAGGTGCAGTCCTGGAATCATGGGGGTCACTCTGTAAGAGCTTCAACATCGTCTGCAACCAAATTTTTGTGGATTTGGGAAAATTCGTCTTCGTTTTCTTTCAGAAAGATAAGGAACTTATCCACATCTGCTTTGCCGTCTATCTTTGTCGGAATATTTTCATCTAATATTAGTTGCTCCATGACACAAATTTGTTCCAGAGCATTGTTTAGCCAGAGCTTGTCGGCATAGGTGAGACTTTTGCAGTGCTCAAAACTTAAAGCCTTTTCTTGTAAGTACAGCAGACTACGTGAAATACTAATAGATGCCTGTTCGCATATGGGCAGATCATCTGGCATCTGTAGACTTGCGCTTGTGAAATACGGAATGCCACTATTACACCATTCCCTGACATACAGAATACAATATGCAGAGGTATCAGCAATCTCTTTGTTCAACGTCTCACAATTGCTGTACAGTTCAATGTACTGAGAGTTTCCGTTTATAATAGCTTCAATAGGCTCGCTAAGTGTGCCTACCGCGCTTATTCCATAAGCCGTTTTTGAAAGTTTGCTGATTCGGTACTGTACATGGAACATCTGGAGTAATACAGCAAGAAGCACCACTGCCGTAAGCATTATGAGAAATTTGTGCTTTTTCTGAATCATATACTCAGCCTTCCTGAATGTCATTTTTCAAGGGCACCTTTAACGATTAACAGTAAACCGATAATTCCTATAAAGAAGCTTATAGCTCTAAACTCGATTTCTCCGATATAAGGCAGCCACATGTTATTAAGAAAAGCCAGCAAAATTGCAAATAGGATTATGGCGATGCCAATGAAAATGCGCTTAATGTGAATCAACTCCTTCTACGGTATCTGCAGTAAAAGTGGAAGGGAAAAACTAATTGCGCTTGATTTTATGACAATGTAAGATGTTGTCAACGAATAGCAAAGTGCCCCGCTGACATCTCCACAGCTGATAGAATATATTTTGATCTATCCTTCTGACTTTAGGATATGTTCTCGAATTTCTGCTTCATGCTCTTGACAATAGGCGTAGCTGCTTCGCATAAAATCTTCAATATTTCGGTTTCTGTACATGGTGTCTAACGTATCAAGAATTGGTTGCCCACCTACCATCATATCGAAAAAGTACGGATAGACACATCCACCGTTTTCTCTCGGGAAATATGGGTTGATGGAGCTGAGCCGCTCATCTCTCATCACGGATTCGACCACCATTTCGCTCAATATCCATTTGAGCGAGGGACGCTCATATTCGTTGTAGTTATCTCCAAACAACTGGTTCCATACATAGAACCAAACAAAGTGTATGATTTCATGTATTCCACCGCCAATGGCACCCTTTGCGCTGTTCAAATAAAATGTGTCATAGCAGTGTTCTTTTAGAAAACGCGGCTCAATAGGGTTCAAACTCAAATTGCAACGCAGGTCATTAAAAAGGCCTGTGCAATCTATGCTGAAAGCCTCTGATAAAGCAGCTGTAATCTGCGCTTTGCAAGCGTTCCAGTGATGAGAATATAAGGTCACCTTCTCGCTGATCGTGTCCTCCAGTTCAGCATACGCAGCCCTCATGGTGCGTTCAATGTAGTCTTTTCTTTCTGCAACTGGCAAACTTATGGCATATGCCTTGTCAAGCTGCGGATAGAAATGGTATAAAGGTTCAGACCAGAATTCAGCTTCTCCTTCGGCATGAAAATGCATGATACTCTGAATCATGTAATCGACACCGGGATTTACAAATGTAATTTCCAAAGATCGTTCACCTCCGCGTTATTTTCCTATCAGCCATGAGCAAAACTCCAAAAGAGTAGTAATTGCAATGGTTTTCGGTCATGGCTGAAATAATACGATGAAAGGAGGTGATTTTGGACACATTAAAGAGATTTTTTATGGTTTTATGATTTGCACACTCTCGGCCATTGCAATCAAGTCTTCAACACTTAAAAATCCTGAGATGTTAAACGCTGTGTTTTCCGTCGTTATCCACATAATCGCAGTTGCAGCACCCTGTTCAGTCGATGTAATCGCTTCTCCAGAAATGCCATTTATTGTAATCGGCTGAACCGTCAGCGAATCTGCTCCGACAAACCAAGTTGTATTGTCGGGATTGTGGCTATAGCTAAACTTGAGCATTTCTCCTTCTTCATTAGCATATACCACGATAATTGTATCTTCTGTCGTATCTGAATAAAATTCAGTATAACCATTCGGAATCAATGTTGGTCGATAATCTACCAACTCCTTATTCACATCTGAACTTCCTTCAAAGTGATAAACAAAATATGTTCCGTAAATTTCCTTTACCCAGCCAACGAAAGCTGCTCTTGCCTCCGCGTCAACAGTTTTAGCTTTTTAATCTTCTTCTTAAATTGTAGAGAGAATTCATGTTGGTTCTCAGGATTGTACCCCCGTTCAAGATAGGACACATAAATTTCACAGGATCTGGCAGCAGCTGCGCAAAGCATTTCTTCCGTAATCATAAAATACCACCGCCTTCCAAATAAAGTTCCTCTAGCTTTTTCTTCGCACGCTGATCGATTTTTTGTGCCCACACTAATGATATGTCGAGTGCCTTCGCAATTTCTCGTAGGGAGTAGCCTTGCTTATACTTCATCCAAATCACCATGCGCTGCTGCTCAGGCAGCTTTAAAATACACTCCGTCAGCAAATCCTCACGTTCATTTTCTGTGACAGGACTGTTTTTCAACTCGTCATCGTACATCACAACAGGATGCTTGCCTCTGACACGGAATACATCCGTCACCCTGTTGTCAACCATAGTTACGATAAGCTGCTTGGTTTTTGGACTCACAGGCTCAATGTTTTTAATATTTTCAGCAATCTTAACAAATACATGGTGGACTACATCCTCAGCATCTTGTTCATGCTGCATTCGTTTGTAAGCCACATAGTACATTAGGTTCCTATATTCTTGATATATTTCTTCGAACTTGGACTTGTCCTCGTCCGTCTCAATCATTTGCAGATACACTATCATAGAACTATTCACCGCCCTCAAGTCGATTTCTCTGTTATAATAGCAGATACTGCAAATTAATTCCACATTTTATAGGGGAATGCTCATGCAGAGAGGACAGCGCAGAAAAAATTATTGAGGGCCTGTCCAAATTCACCTGCGTTCATCGTATAATTAAGGTGAATGCCCGCTGAGATGTCATATTGCGTGCAACCTTTCAGTGCTGGCTCAGACATGACTTTGTTGCTTTTACCAATCATTGAAACCGATAGATTGATACGATAGATGCAAACAAGAAGAATAAAGGAGTGTAGCAGATGAAACAAATGCTAAAAAGAGCTTGTATGGGTGTAGTATTGCTCATACTTACACTAACAATGACTGCATGCTCCACAGAAACGATTGAGCCAGCTACTAGTAAATTTTCTACCGGAAGTGACGATGCGGACACTATACCAACTGATGATTTAGAAACATCGCTTTTGCCAAACGAAGCCTTTGAAAATGTACTACTTAATCAAAGGCAGTTTTTTTACACTAATTCTAACAGCAATCCCATCTATCAAAGCGATGTATACCTCTCTGAGATTGCAGGGGAAGATCAAAGTACGATGTCCCTTCCAAAGTTTGCTGTTGTAAATATGGATGGAGATGAGTTGCCTGAAGTTGTTTATCAGCGGGGTGACTACATGGGATTTATAGTCTTACGCTATAAAGATGGCGATATTTATGGTTACGATGTTAATTATAGAGGGCTTACGGGCCTCAAAAAAGATGGCTCTTATTCGACGTCTAGTGGCGCCAGTAACACTTCCGTTGGGAAGATGCGTTTTCTAGGTGAATTGTTTGATACCGATGTAAAGTTTTCTTCAGTTGAACAAGAAACGGTAAGTTACTACTTAAATGGTACGGAAATAGACGAAGTTACATTTAATCAGCTGTGGGACGAATATGAAAAATTACCTGATGTAGATTGGTATGAATATACAGAAAGCGCGGTAAAAGAATGGCTGCCGCATTATTTTGAGGCACGGGAAGCGGCGATATCATATGAGTACCATTCTACTCCAATGCAGGATTACCTAGATTCCTTATCTGATTTGTTGTATAACGACTATTCAACCCATGGAGACAATACTGAAGATGAGTATAATGCCATTTTTCAAAATTCCTATGATGGATGGGATCAAGCAATGGCAACAATCTACACTCTATGTCAAGACAAGCTCACTGGATCAGCTAAGGATGAACTTGAGGCTGAACAGCAGCAATGGCTTGATATGCGTGAACAGATGGCCTTAAACACTCCAATCTTTTTAGTCACTGACATGACAAAAATGCGTACTTATGATTTAATTTCTCTCTACTTTGAGGACCATTTTTACGATTGACACTTTTTCTGAACTAAACTGAGAAGTCAGACTATAAAAGTTATCGTAATAGTTTATATCAATTGCACATGGATATTTACAATAAAGGCGGTACATCAATTTGGGTGTACCGCCTTATATGCAAATTCACAGGGAATTGATCACGAGGATAGTAGCTTCTTCGCGCAGAACAGGAAATCCTTCCGCTCCATCACAGAGGGCTTAATGTAGAACAGGGTCGCTGCCGATTTAGACGCAGGCTATCCTCCCATAAAGGTGTCAAAGTATTTTTAATGTTGGGTTTACTTTTTTGCTGGAAAAAGCTTTTTATTGTTTAGATTTGCAAATCTAAACAGAAATTAAAGGAGACTTTTTTATGGCAAAAACTGTGCGATATGTCAATACTAGCAGCGGTGTGAATGTGCGAGATGCCGCTGCCGGTAACAAAGTCCGTTCTCTGCTTCAAGGTACCCTGATGATCTATGACACCGCGAATGCGCCTGTCAAAAAGGCTTTGAACGGAACCACCTACACCTGGATCAAGGTCACCTATTACTATAAGGGCTCCAATGATCAGTACCTCATGGCCACCGAAGCGACGGGGTGGGTGACCCAGAACAACACTACTGAAGTTTCCACCACATTAACAAGAAATTAAGTAGGATAGAATCCTGACAAAATCATCTTTATCGAA
>OLOU01001913.1_pt1 | contig 12998 bp, 12 predicted proteins | sample 1672101 | NCBI WGS metagenome assembly OLOU01 (sample SAMEA3136645, study PRJEB25190) | human gut metagenome | biome: human gut; feature: human-associated habitat; material: faeces | place: Austria | collected 2013
AGCGCCATCAGGCGATGCCTTCCTGATTGAAATCAAAGATTTTAATCAGGAAATAGTATCAGATCAATACTTTCCGCTTTCTGATCCGCAAAAGCTCCCATAGGCCAACGGCCGCGCCCAGTCCCCAGCGCACCAGCCACAGTCCATCCGCCGCCACGGACGCCACGGCCACAGCGGCGAACACCGCCGCGTACCCGACCCACATTTTCAGCGGGAAGGGGTATTCTTTCCCGCCCAGAGCGAAACGGACGTACAGATAGTGCAGCGTCAGCTGCAAACTGTGGGAAATCAGTGTCGCCACCGCCGCGCCGGCCATGCCGATGCGCAGGATCAGCAGGTAATTCAGCCCCACATTTATCAGCGACGACACAATAGTGATGATCGAGACGACCTTGGTCTTTTTGTGGTAATACTCGAAATTCACCGGGAAGGTACACAGGAAATTGGTGTAGTAGCTGGACACAAAAATGGGAATCAGCATGGTGCTTCCCCAGAAATCCCGGGAAACATAGACATAGCGGTACACTTCGCTGGCCAGCAGCACGAAGCCCACGGAAAGCACCGTGAACAGCTCCAGAAAATCCCCCGCCTTTTCCCGCAGATTCTCCCGGTTGCCCTGCTTCATGTCCTCGAAGAAAAAGGGGCACCATGAATTGTTCAGGGCGGTGAACAGGGTGAACATGATGCCGCCGAAATTCAGCGCCGCGCCGTAGCAGCCCACCGTGGCCTCGTCCATCATCTGCTGGAGCATCACCTTGTCGCTCTGCCCCAGAATCAGGTCGGAAAGATTATAAAATACCGCTGGAATGGCAAGAACGACGCAGAATTTCCAATATTCCTTGTTGTAAAAGGTCTTCCCCTTCGCCAGAATCCAGATGCACACCGGAATGCCCAGCACGCCGTAGGTCACGGCGATAGCGGAAATGCGGCCTAAGTAGTTGATCTGCTTGGGCAGCAGCAGAATCAGCACAATGGAGAGAATCAGGGTGGTCAGCGTCACCACAAGGGACATGACCATGTTCCGCCCTGCCTTGAATTCGTAGACGAATTTGGTGTTCAGGAAGTTAACGCAGAAGGTGCCGAAGCCCTGAATGAGCATCAGCACGATCAAAAACCAGCTCAGCTTCAGCGCCCCGGAAATGGGGCCGATAAAGCACAGCACCAGTGCGCTGAAAATCAGATACACCAGCGTGGACAGGCTCATGGCCGAGGACTGGTAGCGCAGCTGGTCTCCCTCCGGGTACTCCACCCGGGCGTTGACCAGCGTCCCCTGGGTCTGCAGCGTGAACACAATGGCGATCACAGCCACCCATGTGTTGTAAATTTGGGTAACGCCGTAACCGCTGGTTCCCAGCAGACGGGTAAACAGGGGCGCTGTGAATATGGAAATGCCTCTGAGCAAAACGGTGCTCAGAATGTTAAAAAAAGCAACCCGGTTTCGTCGATTCATAGTTCACTCCGCGCTTTTTGCATCCGTTTTCCCGGGACGCACCCCGTGGTAAAGCCCCCGCATGGGGCGGTACAGCCCGGCGGCCAGCAGCAAATCCGTCACCCGCTCCTGCCTGCCAAACAGCGGGCTGGTCAGCAAAAAGGAAATATGCCTGCAAAGCGCCTTCCGGGACAGGCGGTATTCCTCTGCAAATTTCTGCCGGGTATCCTTGTCCGCCAAATCCAGCGTCAGCAGATTGTAGGCGAGGGAACGCACCCGCAGATACCGCGCCGCATCCGCGATTCCCGGATAATTGTCCCGGATAAACGGGTAGACTTCTGCCGTATGTCTGGAAAAGTGGAAGGTTTTCTCCGAAACCGAGGATGAGGTGATGCTCCCCGGCCGGTGGTAATAATTGTAAACGGGGCAGGGCAGCATGGCCGCCTGTCCGGCGTACAGCGCAATGCGGTAGGTGGTGGGGACGTCCTCGCAGATCACCCCAAGGGGATAGCGGGCAGACGCAAAAAGGCTTCTATGGTACAGCTTGTCCCATGCGGCGGAGTCGATGTTCTCCCAATGGAAAATCCTGCGCACCAGTTCTTCCCCGGAAATGACCTCCTCTTTGGGCGGGCACAGCCCCAGCGTCTTCTCCCCGGTCTCGCTGCTGACGTCCCAGCGCCCCGCGCAGACCAGACGGACACTGTATTTTTCCATCAGCGCCATCATTTTCTCGTACATATCCGGCTCGATCCAGTCGTCGCTGTCCACGAAGGAAAGATATTCCCCCGTCGCCGCGTCTATCCCGGCGTTCCGGGCGCTGCTCAGGCCGCCGTTTTTCTTGTGAATTGCCTTGACTCTTTCGTCCTGCCGGGCGTAGGCGTCGCAGATGGCGCCGCAATTGTCCTTGGTGCCGTCGTCCACCAGAAGGATTTCCAGATTCTCATAGCTCTGCGCCAGAATGGATTCCACGCACCGGGAAAGGTACTGCTCCACATTGTACACCGGAACAATGACACTGATTCGCGGGCTCTGATTCATGCCGCATTCCTTCCTTTCTCACCCTTCTGTGGCAAGGCTTTTATAAATTTCCAGCAAATCCGCCAGATTCTTTTCCGGGTCGTGGGTCACACCGGCGTGGGCGCGCGCCGCCTCGCCCATGGCTTCGGCCGCCTCGCCCTGTGCAAAAATGTTCTCCACATAAAACGCCAGCATATAGGGCGCGGTGGAGGGGTAGACCTCTCCTTCCAACCTGTGGCGCATCATGGTCGTGACGCCGCCCACGTCCGCCGCCACACAGGGCACGCCCAGCAGCATGGCCTCCCCCAGAGAATTGGGGGAATTCTCAATGGTGGATGGCAGCACGAACACGTTCGCGTCAAGGAACGCCTGCTTCATTTCCTCCCCGCTGAGACTGCCCAGAAATTCGATCTTATCCTCCACGCCGTACTGCTCCGCCAGATCTGCCAGATATTTCTGGTAATTGGTTCTGCGCAGCCTGCTCGCCGTCAGGAAGCTCTTTCCCGGCACCGCCAGCGTGGCATCCGGGTAGGTCTTGACGATCTGGCCAAAGGCTTCCAGCAGATAGTGAAAGCCCTTCACGGGATAGGCGCAGCTGGAAGCGAAAATCCGGTGTTTCCGGCAGCTCTCATAGCGCCAAGTCCCCTGATAAAAGGGCTTGCGCAATGTCTCGTTGCAGAAATGGTACTTTGCTTCCGGATTGATCCGTCGGACGCAGGCCAAGTCCCAGTCCGTTCTGCCGATAATATGGCGCGCCTTTTGCAGGGCTTTTTCTTCCAGAAGCCCCCGAAGCACGAACTTTTCCCGCTGCTTCACGATATTGTCCCGCCGGGCAACATCACGGAAGGTGCTGCCCCGCTGAATCCTCTCCGGCACGCCCTCGGCATAATGCCCGGCATAAACCGAGCAAAGTCCCTGAATGCTGACCACCAGACTGTCCAGCCGCCCCGCCTTTTCCGCAGCGTTAACCATGGCAAGGGTGTGGCCGTACTCCGTCCCCCAGACGTGGATCACGTCCGGCTGGAAGGTATCCAGCTCCCCCCGGAACTGCGTTTCCAGCTCCGTCAGGTACACATAGGGCAGTCCCTCGGAAAAGAAAGCGTAGGAGCAGCGCGCATTCACCTTCCCCTCGCCGCCGTCGCCGGGGCAGAGAATGCGGATGTTCAGGTCTTCCCGTTCCAGCAGCCCTTCCAGCACGCTGTCGACCCACAGTCCGCCGCCGGTGGAGCCGCCGCTGACGGCTTCCTTCACTTTTCCGGGCACCATATTGCACAGCCACAGCAGCTTCATTGTACCCCGTCCCTTTCAAGCATGGCCAGAATTTTCCCGGCCTGCGTCACGTTGTTTTTTTCTTTTAAGATAAATTCACGGGCTTTCATGCCCTTCTCAAACAGGGCATCAGCGGGCTGGGCAAAAATCTGCTCCAGCTTCTCCGCAATGGCGTCAGCGGTTTCCTCCTCCAACAGGTACACGTAGGGGTGATATTCCTTGGGCATTCCCGGCAGAACCGTGGTCAGCACCGGGGTTCCCGTGGACATATACTCCATGGTCTTGGAGGGGAAGGAATATTTCACGTATTCCTCCCCCGTCGGCCGTGGATTGACCAACAGCGTCGCTGCCATCTCCCGCTCCACGATTTCCGCGTTCAGCAGCATTCCGCCGTAGAAGATTCGGGAATCCTCCGCGGCGATCTGGGAAAGCTCCTGCACATAATCCCCGGGGCCATAAATTTCCAGCCGGGCGTCCGGCAGATCTGCCTTCCGGAAGCCCTTCACCAGATTTTCAAGCCCATATTGCTTGCTGACGCCCCCGGCGTACATACACACCCGCGGGCTGGTCTTTCGCGCCAGAGACGGCTCCTGCCGCTCCATAGCGATGTCACTGTGCCCCTCCAGAATCACATGGGGCTTGCCCTTCGGGTTCAGATAGTCGTTCATGGCCTGGGTCAGCAGCACATAGTCCGTGCAGTGACGGATGACAAAATTGGAAAGCTTCTTGGAAAAGACGCTGCCCCCCAGCATATCCGGCAAGTCCGTCACAATGCCCACGCACCGTCTTCCCCGCAGCTTCGCCGCCAGCAGACCGGCCAGCGCCGTCGTCCTGTTCAGGCAGTCCACCACCACCGCCGAATCCTTCCCCGCAAGGCGCGCAGTGCGGAAAAAGGTTCCCACGCCCACAAATACAGCCTTGACAATGGGATTCCGGACGGCGGGAATATAGCGGTAGCACGCGCCGCCCTCGGTCTCCCGGGGCAGACGGACAAAGGACTTTTTCAGAACCTCCCGGTTCACCGGCGGGTTCGCCACCACGTCCACCTTCGCTCCGGCGGCAAGCCCTTCAATGAGCAGGCGGTGATATTTCTGGGACTGAAAGGCGGGCTTCCGAGGGGCGTCCTCGAACAGCTGACGGTACACCCGGTCGGAACACGTTGTCACAGCGTAAATGATATGCATGGGTTATCTCCCATCTTTTTCAAAAATTGCAACGTGGGCTTTCGCCATGTTTTCAATGGTGTAGGCGCGGATTTTTTCCAGAGAAGCCGTCCCCATTTTCTCCAAGTCCGAGGACAGAATCTCCTTCATCTTCCCGGCAAGGGCAGCATCGTCCTCCACCGGCACGATACTCCCGTTGACGCCCTCCTCCACCAGCTCCAGACCGGCAACGCACCGGTCGGTGGTGATGACGGGCAGGCCGTAGGCCATGGCCTCGTTGATGACCAGTCCCCAGATGTCCTCCCGGGTGGGCAGGACGAACAAGTCCGCCGCCCTGTAATACCGGCTGAGGGCTTCCTTCTTCTGGAAACCCACAAAATGGACGTTATCCAGCCCCAGAGACGCGCGCATCTGCAAATAGTCTTCTGTCGGCTCGCCGCCGACAATGTAAATTCCCACGTCCTTGCCAAGTGAACAGGCGGCGTGCATCAGGATGTCGAAGCCCTTTCTGTGGATAAACTGGCCGATGGCCAGTACCATCCGCTTTTCCGGGACGCCCAGTTCCTCTTTCAGCGCCTGCTTTTCATCGGCGGAGGGAACGGCAGGGAGGATATCCTTCTCAAACACGGAGGAGAAGGGATAAAAATGAATGCGGCTTTCCTCCGCTCCGTAATGGACGAGGAATTCCGTTGTGTACCGCCCCGAGCTGAGCCACTGGTCCGCCTTGCGCACCAGCGACTTCTTGAACAGATACTTTATCTTCCGCTCCTGCCGGATCAGGCCGCCGTCTACTTCCATGTAGAAGGGAATTTTTCTTCTGCGCAGCCACCGCATCGCAAGGATCGCCGTGGGCGAGGAATAGCCGCATATCACGATGGCGTCGTAAGGCTTTTTCAGCCATTCGGTCACGTCCAGACACAGATTTTCGTCCAGAAAATGGGCAACGCACCGCTTCAGCTGCACCGGGCGGTAAGCGCCGCCCCCGGGAACGAACCAGTCGGCACTGCGGTTTTTCTGGTCTTCCACCCGGTCAGTGAACAGCACCGTCACGTCCATGCTTTTTGCCAGCTCATCGTAAAAATGGACCCGGTAGGGGGAAGCGTAGTTCGTCAGGAACAGCACTCGTTTCATACCGTTGTAACCTCTCAATGGCAATCGCCGAAATCGATCTGCACGATCTGATGGCGGTTTTCCCGCTGATCTTCCGGCGGGAGCTGCATGTAGTCTCCGTACAGCGTGGTCAGGAACTTGTCGTATTCCGCCGGCGCTTTGAAGGTTTCTCCCTCAAAGGTCACGTCCGTCAGCGCCTGACACCACGCTTTCTCGTAGGCGTCCGGCTTCGTCATGGCACTCTGCTCGCAGACATAGCCGTTTTCCGGCAGCGCCGTCGCAAGCGCGTCATACGCCTTTGCAAGGCTTTCCTGATCGGCAAACAGCGCCCGCGCCTGATAGTATAGGTAGCCAATCCGCTTTTTCCAGAGGATTTTCTCATTCTCCCGCCAAGGCTGATAATGGGATTTCATCAGCTTTGTCCGGTAGATTTTCAGCAAACGCCCCGCCGTTTCCTGCCGTTCTCCTACATCCAGGGACACGGCGTCGTAGGGGAAAATGTCCACATAGAAGCCGTTTTCTTCTAATCTGTGGGACTTGGCCTCCAAGTACAGCGTGCCGCGCTTGCGCACCTTGCCGAAGGGCAGGGCGTAGTTGGGGTCTGTGTACCAGCTCTGCCAGCAGTATTCCGGTTTCAGTTTCTCCGGGGCGATGCGGCAGAATTTCTCATAATTCTCCCGCAGCATTCCCACATCCATATCGTCGTCCCACGGAATGAACCCCTGATGTCGCACCGCGCCCAGAAGGGTACCGCAGGTGAGAAAATAGGGAATGTCGTTTTCCTCGCACACCCGGCGGATCTCCTTTGCAATTTCCAGCTGGGTCAGCTGAACCTTTCTCAGCAGTTCCCGCTCCATAAGATTACCCCCTTTTCATAAGCCGTTCCACCAGCGCCATGACCGGGAACAGCCATAAAAACACGTCCGCAATCAGATTCTGTGTGTTAAAGGACATGAACAGAATGACCACCAGCGCCAGATTCACCCACATCTTCCGCTCCTTCCGCCACACCAGCGCGACCCAGCAGGCAATGTGGAGCAGCGCCGCCGGAATGCCGAAGGCGGAGAAAAGGATGAGGGTGGAAGTGGTATTGTTGGCGGTGGCATACAGCACCTCCGCTATCTTCGCACCAAAGATGGGATGGTGCAGGAAAATGGAAATGTCCGTCACAACAGCGTCCATTCTCTCCACCGAGGAATCCTGCCCGTTGACAAATTTGCCGATGGCCATGTCGTAAACTTCCCAGTAAAGGACATTTTTCCGGGCAATGGAAACGCCCGCTATCACGGCGACGCACAAAATCAGCCCGACCGCCACGGCGCATATCCGCTTGTCCCGATACCATTTTTTGTCAAAAAACAGCACGATCGCCAGCAGTCCCATTTCCGCGACGCCGCCGGTGGCAAACGTGGACACCATCGTCGCGGCCAGAATGCCGTTGACCAGCCACAGCTGCCACGGCTTTTTCCACTCCACCTCGTAATTGTTCAGATACAGCGCCGTGATCAGGAAAAACTGATAAACCCCCGGCTCCCGGAAAATGCCGAAATTCCGGTTTTTCACGTACGTATCCGAGACAATGGACAAAAAGAAATTGTGAAATTCAAAGCCCATGGAATTTTGGAACACCGGCACCGCGTAAGCGCCCTTGTCCACGCCGATGCGCAGAATGTACGCCGCCAGCACGGAATACGCCCCCAGCAGGGATAAAATCGCCACGTAATACTTGGCCGCTTCCCGCACCGTGAGGAAATAGGACAGTAGCACCGCCGTGAGCAGGCACAGCAGGACGCTGAAATACATCAGCTGCCAATCCCGCTTCACCAGCATGGGCAGCAGAAGCACCGCCGCCGCGATCCCGGCGACGATCATCCGCCGGTCTTTCAGGATTTTCAGCAGATTTCTCCGGTTGACGATCAGAAACGCCGCGCCCAGCAGGCAGATCACGCCCAGCATGAGAAACTGCGCCTTTTCAAAGCCGATCACCGCCGTGGTGAACATGCTGTCCCGGGCCAGAAAAAGCATGGCCGTGAAAAACGCGGCAAGGGCAATTTTCGTCCCCCGGCTGTCCGGGAAGGGATAATGGGTCATTTGCGATTCTCCTTTGTGATCTGTTCCACGGCTTCCAGCAGATGCGCCGCGCCCCTTGGTACGGCGACCTCCTCGCAGGCAGTCCCCTGATAAACCACGGCCTCCGTGCCGCAGCACCGGGCTTCCAGCACGGTCATGCCGAAGGTCTCCTCCGTGCTGGGGTTCAGAAATACGTCGGCGGCGGTGTAGGCCTGCGCCAGCTCCTGAACGCTGTTGGTGCGGGGCAGCCCCAGAATCCCCGCCGGGAGGGACTGAATCTGCTTTGCGCTCAGGCCGATCAGCACGATGGCGTATCGCTCGTCCAAAAGGTCGTGAAGCGCCAAAAAGTCCCGCAGTCCCTTGCGCTCGTCCCAGACGCTGGCCACGCCCAGAAGGATGATTTTATCTTCCAGACCGTATTTTTCCCGGAAATTGCCGGGGGTTGGCTTGAAAATCTCCCGGTTCACCGTGTTGTATACCACCTTCACCGGGTAGTCCTTCAGAAAGCTCTCCTTCACCCGGCTTTCCAGCCAGTGGGAGGGAACGATCAATGTCACATTGGGGATGCCGGTAAACAGCGCCCGCTTTTTTTCATAATTTTTCCGGCTGTTGTCCAGCAGGATGCTGGCAGGGTAGGCGTGCTTCTGGGGGCAGTCATGGCAGCCGGTTTTCCACCGGTCGCAGCCCACATAGTCAAAATAGGCGCAGTGCCCCGTGAAGCTCCAGCAGTCGTGAAGCGTCCAGAAAATGGGCTTTCCGCAGCCGCGCAGGTAGGTAAACAGCTCTCCCAAGTGAATGTAATAGCCGTGAACATTGTGCAGCCAGATCACATCCGGGTCATACTCCCTGACCCAGGCAAGAAACCGCCGGGTCGCCCGCCGGGAGCCGAAGCCGGAATCGTCCAGCAGACGGCTTTTTGCCCCGTGGAGCCGAAAATCCAGGGGCGTTCCGATGCGCACCGTGGGAATGTCGCCGCAATTTGCCTCTTCACGGCCAAAGGCGAGCACGCACTCATGCCCCTGCACCATCCGCTCCCGGCATTGCTCCGCCGCGATGCGCCCCGTGCTGCCAAAACCGGCAACGGAGTTGATGAACAGGTATTTCATGCGTCTCGCCTCCCGATGTTGTGAAATTATTTGGCTGTTCCATCATATCTGAAGAAAACAGCACAATTTGTCGACACCTGGCTCCTTACGATTTCCGCCAGACCATTTTATCCACCACGCCGGTGTAGGACTGGATGATCTTGACCACCTTGGTGGATACGTTTTCCTCCACATAGTCCGGCACGGGAATCCCCAGGTCGCCGTCCCGGTTCATCTGAACAGCGGTGTCAACCGCTTGCAGAAGATTCTTTTCGTCAATGCCCGCCAGAATGAAGCAGCCCTTGTCCAGCGCCTCGGGGCGCTCCGTGGACGTGCGGATGCACACCGCCGGGAAGGGATGCCCCACGGAGGTGAAGAAGCTGGATTCCTCCGGCAGCGTCCCGGAATCGGACACCACCGCGAAAGCGTTCATTTGCAGGCAGTTGTAATCGTGGAAACCCAGCGGCTCGTGCTGAATCACCCGGCTGTCCAGAATAAATCCCGTGGCCTCCAGCCGCTTTTTGGAGCGGGGATGGCAGGAATACAGAATGGGCATATCGTACTTTTCCGCCATGGCGTTGACGGCGCGAAACAGGGACAGGAAGTTCTTTTCCGTGTCGATATTCTCCTCCCGGTGGGCGGAGAGCAGGATGTACTCCCCCCTGGTCAGACCCAGCCGCCGGTGGATGTCGGAGGTCTCGATGGCGTTTAAGTTGGCGTGGAGCACCTCCGCCATGGGCGAGCCGGTAACGTAGGTGCGCTCCTTGGGCAGACCGCACTCGTGGAGGTATCTTCTCGCGTGCTCGGAGTAAGCCAGATTCACGTCGGAGATGATGTCCACGATCCGGCGGTTGGTCTCCTCCGGCAGGCACTCGTCCTTGCAGCGGTTTCCCGCCTCCATGTGAAAAATGGGAATGTGCAGCCGCTTGGCCGCAATGGCGGACAGACAGGAATTGGTGTCTCCCAGAATCAGCATGGCGTCCGGCTGAATGGCCGTCATCAGCTTGTAGGCGCAGTTGATGATGTTGCCCACGGTGGCGCCCAGGTCGTCGCCCACCGCGTTCATATACACATCCGGGTCGGCAAGTCCCAAGTCCCGGAAGAAAATCCCGTTCAGGTTATAATCGTAATTCTGCCCCGTGTGGGCGAGAATGCAGTCAAAATATTTGCGGCACTTGTTGATGACCGCCGCCAGACGGATGATCTCCGGGCGGGTGCCTACAATGATCAGCAGCTTTAATTTTCCGTCATTGCGGAACGCCACGTCGGAATAGTCCAGCTTCATTTCCATGTCAAACCACCTCAAAGAATGTATCCGGCTTTTTCGGGTCAAAGCACTCGTTTGCCCACATGAGCGTCACAAGATCGTCCGTTTCGCTCAGGTTGATAATGTTGTGGGTATACCCAGGAAGCATGTGAACGGCCTCGATTTTTTCGCCGGAAACTTCAAAATTCAGCACTTCCTCGGTGCCAATCTTCCGCTGCCGGATCAGGCCGTGGCCGGACACCACGATAAAAAATTCCCACTTGGTGTTGTGCCAGTGCTGCCCCTTGGTCACGCCGGGACGGCTGATGTTCACGCTGAACTGGCCGCAGTTCGCCGTTTTCAGCAGCTCCGTGAAGCTGCCCCGGGCATCAGCGTTCATTTTCAGGGGGAACGCCGCCTTTTCCCTGGGCAGGTAGGATAGATACGTGGAATACAGCTTTTTCGCGAAGCTGCCTGCCGGAATTTCCGGCATCAGCAGGGTCTGGGGCTGCGCCTTGAAGCTGTCCAGCAGCACTACGATCTGCCCCAGAGTCGCCCGGTGGGTGACGGGCGCGGCGCAGTAGCGCCCGGACGCCGTCAGAACCGTGTCCACACCCTCAAATTCGCAGTGATGCTCTCTGCCCTCCAGCGCTGCGACCATCTCGTCCACCAGATCGTCGATGTACAGCAGCTCCAGCTCTACGCTGGGGTCGTTCACCGTGATGGGCAGGTCGTGGGCATAGTTGTGGCAGAAGGTGGCCACGGCGGAATTGTAGTTGGGACGGCACCATTTTCCGAACAGGTTGGGGAAGCGGTACACCAGCACCTTCGCCCCGGTCTCGGCAGCGTAGGAGAAAAACAGCTCCTCCCCCGCCTTCTTGCTCTTGCCGTACTCGCTGCCCGCATAGCGTCCCACCATGGTCGCCTGAACGGAGGACGACAGCATCACGGGGCAGGTGTTACGGTACTTTTTCAGCGTGTCCAGCAGCGTGGAGGCGAAGCCGAAGTTTCCCTGCATGAATTCTTCCTGATTCTTGGGGCGGTTGACGCCGGCAAGGTTGAACACGAAGTCCGCCTTTTGGCAGGCCGTTTCCAGAAGCGCCGGGTCAGAGTCGATGTCGTAGAGGTACAGCTCCCCCACCCCAAGCCCCGGATGGGTCTTGTCCCGGCCGTCCCGGATGCACTCCAGCGCCGCCGTCAGGTTTTTGCCCACAAATCCGGCCGCGCCGGTGATCAGAATGTTCATGCCAGCTCACCTTTCCGTTACTTGTTCTTCATGGCTTCCAGCTCTTCCCGGATGTAGCGCAGGCTCAAAAGCTTCTGCTGCACCTGCTCTACGTTCAGCAGCTCCGTGTTGTTGCTGTTGAACTCCGTGAGGACGTTGCGCTGGGTGTCGCCGTCCTTGAAATATTTGTCGTAGTTCAGGTCCCGCTTGTCGCAGGGGACGCGGTAGAAATTGCCCAGATCGATAGCGTGGGCGCATTCCTCGTTGGTCAGCAGCGTCTCGTACATCTTTTCGCCGTGACGGATGCCGATGACCTTGATCTCGTGGCCGGGGGCAAACAGGCCGGTGACGGCCTTGGCCAGTGTCTCAATGGTACACGCCGGAGCCTTCTGCACCAGAATGTCCCCGCTGACACCGTTCCGGAAGGCGAACAGCACCAAATCGACTGCCTCTTCCAGAGACATGATGAACCGGGTCATATTCGGCTCGGTGATGGTGATGGGGTTGCCCGCCTTGATCTGGTCGATCCACAGCGGGATGACGCTGCCCCGGGAGCACATGACGTTTCCGTAGCGGGTGCAGCAGATTTTGGTCTTTTCCGGAGAAACCGTCCGGGATTTGGCGACGATGACCTTCTCCATCATGGCCTTGGAGGTACCCATGGCGTTGACGGGGTAGGCGGCCTTGTCCGTGGACAGGCAGATGACGGCCTTGACCCCCGCGTCAATGGCGGCGGTCAGCACGTTATCGGTTCCGAACACGTTGGTTTTCACCGCCTCCATGGGGAAAAACTCACAGGACGGCACCTGCTTGAGGGCGGCGGCGTGGAAGATGTAGTCGACCCCGTGCATGGCGTCGCGCACGCTCTGGGCGTTGCGGACGTCGCCGATGAAGAAGCGGACCTTGGAGGCGAGCTCGGGCGACCTCTCCTGCAGGCGGTGGCGCATGTCGTCCTGCTTCTTCTCGTCACGCGAGAAGATGCGGATCTCGGCCAGGTCGGTGTTCATGAAGTGCTTGAGCACGGTGTTGCCGAACGAGCCGGTGCCGCCCGTGATCATGAGGGTCTTGTCTTTAAAGGTGGTCGAATCGTTCATCTATTTGCCTTCCTTACGTTTGGCTTTTGTAAACTGGTAAAAGAGGAATTTCGTATTGGTTACGAGGTATCGTTTGAAAAGCCGTTTTGGCTCTTGAATTAGTCTGTATAGCCACTCGAGACTCAGGTTTTGCATCCATATCGGCGCCTCTGGCACCACGCCGGCGAGGACATTGAACGCTCCGCCAACACCGATCATCAACGGCTGTGGCCCTCCCTTGAGCTCGTGGATAAGAACTTCTTGACGGGGCGCGCCAAGAGCAATCCATGCGAAGTTAGCTCCTGAGTTGG
>OLOU01001943.1_pt1 | contig 12834 bp, 11 predicted proteins | sample 1672101 | NCBI WGS metagenome assembly OLOU01 (sample SAMEA3136645, study PRJEB25190) | human gut metagenome | biome: human gut; feature: human-associated habitat; material: faeces | place: Austria | collected 2013
GACGGCTTAAGCACCGCTCCGGCGGCTGCGGCACGGCATCTGCGTTGCCAAAATGTTCGATAATACACAAAGTATTATCTGCGCTTTTGGCTTAGCAGCTGCCGGACCTCGCTCGCCGTATCGGCACTTAGAATTATGCGGTATTGCCCTAATTAAAAACGAAAACTCCTCCCGCCTAACTTACCTCATCGCTTCTTCATACTTTCTCACAATGTCTTTCAGCGCCTCAAGGCCAATGGTGTAATCCTCCGGCGTGTCCAGCGAATGGTTGCCGCCCTCCACAAAATAGGTAGTGATGGCGGGGTCATCCTCCAAAGCACGGCGCAGCGCGGCGCCGCCCAACGGGTCCGCGGTGCCGGTGGCGTGCCAGGCGGGCATCCCGGCGTAAAGCGGGGCATACTCCCACGCAAGGGGCGTTAATTGCAGCAGGGTTACATGGTATTCCGGGTGGGCCTTTACCCAACCGGCGGCCACCATCGTGCCAAAGCTCTTGGCAATGCAGATGTACCGGTCATACCCGGCGGGAATCTGCGTCATGGCGTTCTGCGCGGCGCCGGGGTAGCTTTTGGCGGCGCTGGCCTGCGGCGTTTCCTCGTGGGGGAACAGCTGGCTGTACTGCACCACCATGCAGTCCAACCCCTGCCGGCGGGCAACCTTGGCGGCATAATACAGCAGCGGTTTGTCCGGCCCGTAGCCAAAGCCGGGGAACAAAACAACCAGCTTTTTCTCGTTCTGCATCACTTTACAAGCACCACATAGTTTTCTTTGCGCGGGGCAGGGGCCTTTTTGCCGCCCTCGGCAGCATAACCCAGGATGCAGTTGCCCACGCCGCGCAGGTTTTCGGCATTGGGCACACCCCACTTTTTCAGCAGGGCCTGGCCCTCGGCGGTTTCAAACATTTCCTTTGCGCGGTGGATCCAGCAGGCGGAAAGCCCCACGCTCTCGGCGGCGTTCAGCATGTTGCCCATCACCAGGCTGCCGTCCTCCACACAGGTGGGGATGGTTTTATCCACCAGCACAACGGCAACGCAGGGCGCACCATAGAACGGGTCGCCATTGCCGCCCATCGCGGCGGCGTTCATCTTGCTCAAAGTATCGCGGTCGGCCTTGTTCTGTATGCAGACAATCACCGGGCTCTGGCGGCCCATGCCGGTGGGGGCCCAGGTGCCGGCTTCCAGCACGGCGTTCAGCGCTTCCGGCTCCGGCATCTTGTCCAGGTAGCAGCGGCAGCTGCGGCGGGTTTTCATGGTATTCAAAACTTCATTGGTCATGGTAGTGCCATCCCTTTCATTTAATATTGCAGCTTTATTATACCATAGGGATGCAAGCGGATAAAACTTTCCTGAAAGTAAAGGCAACACCGCACAATTCCCGCCTAGCGGCTTAAGCACCGCTTCGGCGGCTGCGGCACGGCATCTGCGTTGCCAAAATGCTCGATAATGTCGGGTTGCGGTACCCGCATCGTGCTTCGGGGGCAAAAGCCCCTCGCACTCTGCGACCGCTGCCCCTGCTTCGGTTCGCTGTTTCCGCCACTGGCGGCGCTCACCTTTGCAGCATCCAGTATTATCTGCGCTTTTGGCTTAGCAGCTGCCGCACCTCGCTCGCCGTATCGGCACTTAGAATTATGCGGTATTGCCTAAAATGAACTTTTTCCTGAATGGAGAAATACGGTATGGCGTACCACACCGCGCCGTGGTATGCTGGAAGCACACAGGGGAGGGCATAAACCATGAAACTGATGCTTGCACAAAATACCGCGCAGCAGCGCGCTGACGCCCGTACTGAACAGCAGGCGCAGCGCCGGGCAGCTGCCTGCAAAAATGCCCTTGCCGCCCGCCGCTTGGCGGTTTATCAGGCCCGGCGGGCAGAATGGCAGGCAGGCCAACCCCTGCGCTGACGGCAAAGGGGCAGGGGAGCGCGCGCCGCCGCTGCGTGCGATAATTTATGAATAGCATGTAAAATCATACAGAATCATGGAAGACCAGCCTTTTTCGGGCTGGCCTTATTTTTTGCGCCATGGTATAATGTCCCTAAGTCACGAACAAAACTGTAGAATAAGGAGAGAAGGAACCCATGAAATTTTCCGAAATGCCCTATGAGCGCCCGGACATGAGCGCCCTGAAAGAACAGTTTGCCGCACTGACCGAGCGTTTGCAGAACGCCCCCGACTATGCCGCTGCCCGCGCCGCTTTTTTGGAGGAGCAGGTGCTGAACAAGCATGTGGATACCCTGTTCACCCTGGCCAGCGTGCGCCATACCATTGATACGCGGGATAAGTTCTATGATGAAGAGATGGAATTTGCCAACAGCGCCATGCCGCAGATCCAGCAGTGGCAGGATTCCTGGACTGCCGCCATGCTGGCAAGCCCCTACCGCAAAAACTTTGCCGAAGAATACGGCGACCTGATGTTTGTGAACGCCGAAATTGAGCGCAAGGCATTCTCGCCCGATATCATGGAGGAGCTGCAGCAGGAAAACGAGCTGACCCAGCAGTATGGCAAGCTGCTGGCCAGCGCACAGATCCCGTTTGAAGGCGGGGTATACACTCTGTCCCAGCTGAGCCCGTTCAAGAATGACCCGGACGATGCCCGCCGCCTGGCCGCCTGGAAAGCCGAGGGCCAGTGGTATAAGGACAACCAGAAACAGCTGGATGATATTTATGACAAGCTGACCCACCTGCGGGATAAGATGGGCAAAAAGCTGGGGTACGAGGGTTACACCACCCTGGGCTACTACCGCATGGGCCGCAACTGCTATACCAAAGCGGATGTAGAAAAGTTCCGTGCCGCCGTGGTCAAGTATCTGGTGCCGCTGGCGGACAGCATCTACCGTGAGCAGGCCAAGCGCCTGGGCAAACAGTACCCCATGAGCTTTGCCGATAATGCCCTGATGTTCCGTTCCGGCAACCCCGCCCCCTGCGGCGATGCCGATGCCATTCTGGCCCAGGGCAAAAAATTCTATGAGGAACTTTCACCCGAAACCGGCGTCTTCTTTAACACCATGCTGGACAATGAGCTGCTGGACGTGCTTTCCACCCCCGGCAAGGCGGCGGGCGGCTACTGCACCAGCCTGTGGGATTATCAGGTACCGTTCATTTTTGCCAACTTCAACGGCACCCAGCATGACGTTGAGGTGGTCACGCATGAAGCGGGGCATGCCTTTGCCGCATACACCAACCGTGACCGCGTGCCGTATTCCACTGTGTGGCCCAGCATGGAAGGGTGCGAAGTCCACTCCATGTCGATGGAATTCTTTGCCTGGCCGTGGGCGGAGGGCTTCTTTGGCAAGGATACCCGCAAGTTCCTGTACAGCCACCTGGCCGGTGCGCTGACCTTTATCCCGTATGGCACCATGGTGGATCACTTCCAGCATATCGTGTACGAAAAGCCGGATCTGACCCCTGCCGAGCGCCACGCCGCCTGGAAAGAACTGCTGGGCATTTATATGCCGTGGATGAAGCTGGACGGCGAGATCCCGTTCTACAGCGAGGGTGAGGGCTGGCAGCGCCAGAAGCATATTTACGAAAGCCCCTTCTATTATATTGACTACTGCCTGGCACAGACCGTCAGCCTGCAGTTCTGGGCCATGCTGCAAAAGGACCGCGCCAACGCGTGGGAGCACTACATGGCATACACCCGCCAGGGCGGCAGCCGCGTGTTTACTGAGCTGCTGAAAAACGCCGGTCTGGACAGCCCCTTTGAGGAAAGCTGCCTGCGCGGCGTGTGCGAAACGGCCAAGCAGTGGCTGGACAGCTATGACCTGACGGGGATCGAATAATGCAGCAAAAGAAAACCCGCCGTGGGCGGGAATACCTGAATGACTTCCGCAGGGATGTCAACGGCAGCTACCTGTACCAGGGCAGCTACCGCCGCTATACCGGCAGCATGCCGTATGCCAGACTGCGGGGCCTGCTGTGGGCGCTGTGCGGTGGGGCACTGGCGGCGCTGGCGGCGGCGGGCATGGTGCCCGCGCCGGGGGCCATGCAGCAGTTTTATGTACTGCTGCCGTATGCCGGGGCGCTGGTGGCTGGCATCAGCGCGGTGTGGGCGCTGGCCCGCATGAGCCGCGGCGGGGCACGCCTGCGCAGCTATGTGTATGAAGAAACGGTAGCCAAACTGCCGCTGCGCTGCCTGTTGACCGGGGTGTTCGCCGCGCTGGCTGCAGTAGGGGAGTGTATGGATGTGTTCTTGAACGGCGGACAAGGCGCTATCTGGTATGCAGTATTATTTGCAGCGCTGGCCGCTGCGGCTGCTGCGGCTGCTTTTGCCGCAGGGCACACCATCCGGGCGGCGGTTTATACCGAAGAATCCGACTCCGGGCGCGAAGAGTAAAAGACCTTGCACCATAACGCAGAATTTAGCCCGCTAAAGTGCGACGCGGAAGAATTTTACAAAATTCAGCGTGCTGTTATGGTTATCCTGCTGACTTTTATTTAGATGTTGCCAAAACGGCGTTTTTTGCTTGACAGAAATTGAAAATTACGATATTATAACATAGTTATTGGTGACATTTGTTTGCGGTGAGGGAACACCGCAAATGCGGAAAGGCTTAAGCCTTTCTTATTTAACACTCCTTTTGGTAGTGTTAAAATTGCCGCCATTACCAAAATGATTTGGGAGGTTATACAAACATGAAAAACACCAAGCAAGTGCTTGCACTGGCCATGGCTGTTGCAATGGCTGCGGGCCTGCTGGCTGGCTGCGGTTCTTCCGCTTCCAGCAGCGCTGAGTCTGTTGCTACCAGCGAAGCTGCTGCTACCGATACCGGCAGCAGCGATGGCACCCTGGTTCTGGCAGATACCGGCTTTGAGGGCAAGTTCAGCCCGTTCTTCGCCGCTTCTTCCGCTGACCAGCACGTTATCGACCTGACCAACATTGCCCTGCTGGGCGCTGACCGTAAGGGCGAAATGATCCTGAAGGGCATCGAGGGTGAGACCCGCGAGTACAACGGCACCGATTACACCTACTATGGCCCCGCTGACTGCGAAGTGACCGAGAATGCTGACGGCACCGTTACCTATGCCATCAACATGCGCGATGACCTGGTCTTCGCTGACGGCACCCCCATCACCATTGATGACGTCATCTTCAACCTGTATGTTTACATGGACCCGACCTATGACGGTTCCGCCACCCTGTACTCCATGCCCATTGTCGGCCTGGATGATTACCGCAGCAGCATGACCACCCTGTCCAAGCTGATTGCTGAGGCAGGCGAGGACAATACTGATAACAGCCTGTTCACCGCTGAGCAGCAGAAGGCTTTCTGGGATGCTGTTAACGAAGGCGGCACTGCATTTGCACAGGAGATCGTTGATAGCTGCGTTGCTGCCGGTTACGCTGACGAAGGCGACGTTGCCGCTGCTGCTTCCGCTTGGGGCTTTGACGGCCTGGCCGCTGACGCTACCGCAAAGGATTTCTTCCTGGCTATCGCAGAAAACTATGACTGGAACTTTGCTTCCATGGAAGCTGAGACCGCAGGTTCTGCTCTGTCTGACCTGATTCCGGCTGATGTTTATGCTTACTCCACCACTGGTGTTGCCACCGGCGCTGACGTTGACACCGTTTCCGGCATTGTCAAGACCGGCGATTACAGCATGACCATCACCACCACCGAGCTGTCCAACTCCATGATCTACCAGCTGCAGCTGCCTATCGCCTCCCTGGATTACTATGGCGACCGCAGCCTGTATGATTACGACAACCACTCCTACGGCTTCAAGAAGGGCGACCTGAGCAAGGTTCGTTCCGTCACCAGCACCCCCCTGGGCGCCGGCGCTTACACCTTCAATAAGTACAGCGATGGCGTCATCTACCTGGATGCCAACCCCAGCTACTATCAAGGCGAGCCCGCTGCCAAGCACGTCAACATGAAGGAAACCCAGGAAGCCGATAAGATCACCGGTGTTCAGGCCGGCACCATCGACATCTCCGATCCTTCTTACTCTCTGGAAGCTGCCAACCAGATCGCTACCATCAATGGTGGTAATTCTGACCTCGACGGCTCTGTCATCACCACCCGTCTGATGGACTTCCGCGGCTATGGCTACATTGCCCTGAGCGCCAACAACGTTAAGGTCGGCGATGATCCCGCTTCTGAGGAATCCAAGAACCTGCGCAAGGCTATCATGACCGTTATTGCCGCTTACCGTGATGAGGGCATCAACTCTTACTACGGCGATACTGCAAGCGTTATCAACTACCCCATCTCCAACACCTCCTGGGCAGCACCCTCCGTTACCGATGACGGCTACAAGATCGCTTACTCTACCGACGTTGACGGCAACGAGATCTACACCAGCGATATGAGCGGCGACACCAAGTATGCTGCTGCTCTGCAGGCCGCCCTCGGCTACTTCGAAGCAGCCGGCTACACCGTTGAAAACGGCCAGGTCACCGCAGCTCCGGCTGGCGCCAAGATGGAATACACCGTCAACATCGGCGCTTCCGGCAACGGCGACCACCCCTCTTTCCAGGTTCTGACCAATGCAGCCGCTGCCCTCAAGACCATCGGCTTCACCCTGACCGTCAACGACCTGGCAAACGCTTCTGACCTGTACAGCTCTTATCAGTCCGGCGTTGCCGAAGGCTGGGTTGCTGCATGGCAGTCCACCAACGACCCCGATATGTACCAGCTGTACGACAGCAAGGGTTCCACCAACTACTACCAGATCAATGATGCTGAACTGGACGAGCTGATCGAGACTGCCCGCCAGACCACCGATCAGGATGACCGTAAGGCCATGTACAAGGAAGCTATGGAGATCATCCTGGATTGGGGCGTTGAACTGCCGGTTTACCAGCGCAGCGAATCCGCCATCTTCTCCAGCGAGCGTATCGACACCGCTACCATCCCCAACGATCTGACCCCGTACTGGACTTACCAGTCTGAAATCAATACGATCGCTCTGAAGTAATTTCAGCGCAGCCTGTTGTTGAATTTATGGTGAGCAGCCGCTCTTGGTGCCGCACTGGTTCTGGGAGCGGTTGCTTGCTGTTAGTACAAACGGCGGCAGCATTTGCAGCCCAAATGTGGCCGTCCCATTCCCCCGGACAGTTCCCTCTGTCCGAGGGAGGGGGATGCCCATATTCGGTATCAAAGTAATGAGGTGTATCTGAAAACAAAGAAAATGACGGATGTTTCGCAAACATGAGGCGAATTTAAGGCAAAAAGCTGCAGGAATCCTTTGTGGATTCCAAGGCTTTTTAACGCAAAATTCAGTCGTGTTTGTAGAAACAGGCTAAGGCAACACCGCACAATTCCCGCCTGACGGCTTAAGCACCGCTCCGGCGGCTGCGGCACGGCATCTGCGTTGCCAAAATGCTCGATAAGACATCCAGTATTATCTGCGCTTTTGGCTTAGCATCTGCCGCACCTCGCTCGCCGTATCGGCACTTAGAATTATGCGGTATTGCCCTAAATTTTCGACTTTTTAGGTACACCATAGGCGAAGCTACAAGGCCCCGGCTCATGTGTATTTTGGAGCCATGCGGCGCAGCCATTAAAAACGCGGCCTCCCTGCCCGCGAAGGAAGGAACGATTTTTCAAGTGCGAAACTACGTCATCAAGCGTATCCTGCTTTCTTTTGTGATCCTGTTTTGCGTTACCTTCATCATCTATGTGATGATGCGCAGCCTGCCCAGCTCTTTTGCCGAGAACATGGCCATGCAGCTGTCCCAGGCACCGGGCGCAAAACCGTATCAGGAATGGCTGGATCAGCTCAACGCAGCCTATGGTCTGGATAAGGGCATCCTGCCCGGTTTCATGACCTGGCTGTCCAGCGCAGTGCACGGTCAGTTCGGTGACAGCTGGAAGTGGAACGTCCCTGTTGTTCAAAAATTCCAGGAAGTTATTGGTCTGTCTGTTGTCATGGGCGGCATCTCCTTTGTGGTGTCCATGATCATCGCTGTGCCCCTGGGCATCCTGGCTGCTACCAAACAGTATTCCCGTACCGATTACGTCATCACCGCTGTGGCTCTGGTGGGCATCTCTCTGCCCAGCTTCTTCTTTGCCACGCTGCTCAAGCTGCTGTTCTCTGTCAAGCTTGGCTGGTTTGACCTGTACGGCCTGGTCGGGCGTGATTATGCCCAGCTCAGCTCGTGGGGCCAGTTCTGTGACCGCGCCAACCATCTGGTGCTGCCCATCGTCACGCTGGTCATTGTTTCCATCGGCTCTACCATGCGTTACACCCGCACCAACATGCTGGAAGTGCTGAACGCCGACTATATCCGTACCGCCCGCGCCAAGGGCCTTTCGGAGCATGTGGTCATCTATAAGCACGCATTCCGCAACACCCTGATCCCGCTGGTTACCATCATCGGCGGTTCTCTGCCCGGCCTGTTCAGCGGTGCCTTGATCACGGAGACCCTGTTCTCCATCCCCGGCATCGGCTATATCTCTTACCAGTCCATGGTTGCGGGCGATATCCCGTTCACCATGTTCTACCTGTCCTTTATGGCGGTGCTTACCCTGGTCAGCAACCTGCTGACTGATATCATGTACGCAGTGGTTGACCCGCGCGTGCGCATTTCTTAAAGAAAGGAGACTGCACCCATGAGTGAGAATACCCAGAACAACACCCCCAAAAAGGAGCAGTACTCCCTGAACGACGACCGCCGCGTTAAGGTGCTTTCGCCCGGCGCGCTGGTTGCCAAGCGGTTCTTCCGCAACCGTCTGGCCGTTGTGGGCCTGACGATGCTGCTTGCCATGTTCGTCTTTTCCTTTATTGGCGGCGTGGTCAGCCCTTACGGCCAGGATCAGCAGTTCTACACCTACACCCAGATGTCCAAAGAGTATGTGGGTGTGACCCGCAACGATAAACTGCGCTTTGTTGTTGCCGATGGCCAGGAGTTCGGCTCCATTGCCCAGAGCAAGGGCAACGAGGCCATCAAGAAGGGTGAAGAGACCTTTACCTATAAAGATAACGATTACGAAGTGGAAACCCTGAGCGAGGACCTGTACGTCTTCCGCCAGGGCCGCACTGTGCTGGCTTATGCCTCTAAGGATATGGTCACCGCAGCGGACGGCGTGGCCGAGCTGAGCTTTGATGCCAAGCTGGCCGCCCTGACTGCCCAGGCAGCAGGGGAGACCACCTTTACTGCCGATGGCCAGGATTATGAACTGGACGCTGACGGCAATATTATCCAGAGCGGCAGCGAAGTTGCCTATATCGGCCGCTTTGTTGTTTCCGCTGCCGATGCCAGCGTGGTCATCAGCCGTGACTTCCGCGACCGCCTGGAAGAAGCCATTGACGATAATATTACCGAGTTCACCTACACCGATGCCGACGGCAATGAAGCCGAGTATGACATCGTGTACGATGCCAGCACCGGCGTTTGGAGCGTGAAGCAGATGACGGAAACCTATGTGTTTGACCGTTACGCAAGCCCCAACAAGGAGCACTGGCTGGGCACCGATACCAACGGTATGGACATGCTGACCCGCCTGATGTACGGCGGCCGTGTTTCCCTGATCATCGGCTTCATCGTTGTTGCAATCGAAGGCTCCATCGGTATTGTCATGGGCGGTATCTCCGGCTACTTCGGCGGCTGGGTGGATAACCTCATCATGCGTATCGTGGACGTTTTCTACTGCCTGCCCTCCATGCCCATCATCATCATTCTGGGCGCTGCCATGGACGCCATGCGCATTGACTCCTGGACCCGTATGATGTACCTGATGCTGATCCTCGGCTTCCTGGGCTGGCCCGGCATTGCCCGCCTGGTCCGCGGCCAGATTTTGTCCCTGCGCGAGCAGGAGTTCATGACGGCAGCCGAAGCCTGCGGCATCAGCGCATGGCACCGCATCTTCCGCCACCTGATCCCCAACGTTATCCCGCAGCTGATTGTTACCTGCACCATGAGCCTTGGCTCCACCATCCTGACGGAAGCCACCCTGTCTTTCCTGGGTCTGGGCGTTAAGTACCCGTTTGCATCCTGGGGCAACATCATCAACGATGTCAACAACGCTTATGTTATGACCAACTATCTGTTCATCTGGGTCCCGGCCGGCATCTGCCTGCTGATCACGGTTCTGGGCTTCAACTTTGTGGGTGATGGCCTGCGCGATGCCTTTGACCCCAAGATGAAACGCTGATGAAAGGAGACACACACGATGGCTAAACAACAGGACGGTTACCTTTCCGCCAAGGAGTCGCGGCGTATCTCCAAAGAAAACCGCCGCATTACGGACCAGTACGAAAAACAGCGCAAGCGCAAGAATGTGCCGGAATCTGAGTATCTGACCCAGATGAAAAACCCGGAAAACGCTGTTGAGTTTGATAACCTGCACACCTATTTCTTTACCGATACCGGCGTGGTAAAAAGCGTGGACGGTGTTTCGTTTGAAGTTCCCGTGGGTAAAACCGTGGGCGTTGTGGGCGAATCCGGCTGCGGCAAATCCGTTACCAGCCTTTCGCTGATGCAGCTGCTGCAGCGCCCCCAGGGCCAGATCGTTCAGGGCGAGATCCGCCTGAACCTGGGTAATGGTAAAGCCTATGATGTTGCCAAAACTCCCGGCACGGTCATGCAGCACCTGCGCGGCAACTATATTTCGATGATCTTCCAGGAGCCGATGACCAGCCTGAACCCGGTGTTCCGCATCGGTGCTCAGATCGATGAAGTCATTGCTCTGCATGACGGCGAAGGCAAGAGCAAAGAGGACATCAAAAAGCGCACCGTTGAAATGCTGGAGATGGTTGGCATCGCCAACAGCCAGGGTGTATATGAGATGTACCCGCATGAGTTGTCCGGCGGTATGCGCCAGCGTGTCATGATCGCCATGGCATTGGCCTGCAACCCCAAGGTTATCATCGCCGACGAACCCACCACCGCACTGGACGTGACGATTCAGGCCCAGATCCTGGACCTGCTGCGCAACCTGAAGGACCGCATTAACTCCTCCATCATGCTGATCACCCATGACCTGGGTGTGATTGCCGAGATGGCAGATTACGTTGTTGTCATGTACGCAGGCCGCGTGGTGGAAAAGGGCACTGCTCAGGAGATTTTCGCAAACCCGGCTCACCCCTATACCATCGGCCTGATGGCTTCCAAACCGATCGTGGGCAAAAAGGTGGACCGACTCTACTCCATCCCCGGCAAGGTGCCCAACCCGGTCAATATGCCCAACTACTGTTACTTTAAGGATCGCTGCGAGATGGCTCTGCCCTGCTGCGATGGTGAATACCCCTGCGAGATCAGCCTGTCCCCCACGCACAAGGTCAGCTGCTACCGCTACTATGAAAATAATCGAAAGGCGGGTGAGTGACGATGGCACAGGCAGAAAACGCAAAAAAGCTGGACTATACCCCCGTCACCTATGATGATCAGTATATTCTGATGGTCAACCAGCTTAAAAAATACTTCCCCATCAAGGGCGGCCTGATGTCCCAGACTGTGGGTCATGTCAAGGCTGTCGATGGCGTTACCTTCAACCTCAAGCGCGGCCATACCATGGGTCTGGTCGGCGAATCCGGCTGCGGCAAATCCACCACCGGCCGTACAATCCTGCGCCTTGCCGGCGGAAAAACCGGCGGTCAGGTACTGTTCAACGGCAAAGAAGTGTACGATATGACCGGCAGGGAGCTGCGTAACCTGCGTACCAAGATGCAGATCATCTTCCAGGACCCGTTCTCCAGCCTGTCCCCGCGTCTGCCGGTTGGTGAGATCATCGGTGAGGCTGTGCGCGAGCATAACCTGGTGCCCAAGGCAGAGTTCAATGATTATATTGACCAGGTCATGGATAACTGCGGCCTGCAGCCCTACCACAAAACCCGCTATCCGCACGAATTTTCCGGCGGCCAGCGCCAGCGCATCTGCATTGCCCGCGCCCTGGCCCTGAACCCGGAGTTTGTTGTGTGCGACGAACCGGTCTCTGCACTGGACGTTTCCATTCAGGCCCAGATCATCAATCTGCTGAAAGAATTGCAGGATAAATATAACCTGACCTACCTGTTCATCTCCCACGATCTTTCTGTTGTTGAGCATATTTCGGATACGGTCGGTGTTATGTACCTGGGCAACCTGGTGGAGTACGGTGCAACGCCGGATATCTTCAGCCATCCGCTACATCCCTACACCAAGGCACTGTTCAGCGCCATTCCTATCCCGGACCCGACCATTCGCCGCGAGCGCATTGTGCTGCAGGGCTCCATTCCGTCCCCGGCCAACCCGCCCAAGGGCTGCAAGTTCCATACCCGCTGCCCCTATGCGACCGAGCGCTGCAAGACCGAAGCGCCGCAGCAGCGTGAGGTGGAACCCGGCCACTATGTTGTGTGCCACCTGTACGAAAAATGAAGCATAACGAACCCTTTGAGGATGACGGCCGCACCGTGGCCGATATGAGTGGCATTGAGCACGACAGTATCTGGCTGCCGCGCCGCCGCAAGCAGGGCCATACCCCCGCGCAGCAGCCCCAACAGGCTGCTGACCGTCCCTGGGAGGAAGACCCCCAGCTGACCGGTAAGGAGCGCCTGTGGGCGATCCTGGGTGCGCTGAAAGCTACCCTGCTGATTTGTGGCGTCTACCTGCTTGGCCTGCTGGCCCTGCTGGCGCTGCTGTTTACCCTCTGGCATTAAAAAATACCCCCGCCTTTGTTTTGGCTGCGTGACAGCTGGAATAAGGACGGGGGTGTTTGGTTTTGTGGGGGAAGGGCAACTTGCCCGGTAAGGTGGGGCACCCGACCCCGCCGAGAAACGTAAATATTTGCTGCAAACCTACAAACATTTGTAGGGGACGATGCTTGCATCGTCCCGCGGATGAGCTGATGCGGTGAATTTTGTTAAGGCAACACCGCACAATTCCCGCCTGACGGCTTAAGCACCGCTCCGGCGGC
>OLOU01001944.1_pt1 | contig 12814 bp, 10 predicted proteins | sample 1672101 | NCBI WGS metagenome assembly OLOU01 (sample SAMEA3136645, study PRJEB25190) | human gut metagenome | biome: human gut; feature: human-associated habitat; material: faeces | place: Austria | collected 2013
CGTATGTGGTTCGGTGCGACCAGAATGATGGCGGTAAGAATCGATAAATGATTCATAAATCATGTGGTTAAAATATGTGTAAATACCAGAGCGCTAACCTGGTATATACCAGTAGGTTCATGAGAAGAACGGCCCACAAATTGCGAGCCGTTCTTCCCATATTCATTGAAAAAATTCTTTCTGACAAACAAATTACTCAATTGCGACTGTTGCCTTCGTATAGACCCTTCCGCTGCGGATGCTGAGTGGCCACGTGCCGGTCTCGTATGACATCGGGGCGCTTGTCAATGTTAATGTCAATGTCTTACCTTTAGTGGAGCAGGCCAGAGGTGTCTTGTCATTGATAATAACCTCAATGTCCTCCGAAGGCAACTTTACGCTGATTGAATTGGACTTATGGCTGACCAGGTCGAAGGCGAGCGTTCCGAGGTCGCTGTCCATTTCCGGCATCTGCCCGCGTTCCAGAGGGCTGCCCAGCAGGAAATAGACATTGGCCCCGACATTCTTTCCGTCTGTCTGGATCCATGAATCGACATATACCCTGTAAACGAGCGCATCCTCACGGATTGCCTTTTTTCTGGACGGGAATTCCTTGACGTTGTCAGAATCGCAGATGACGTAGCCGTGTCCGGGTATCACAGCGACTTCCGGCGCCATGTTAGTGAAATCCGGCAGACCGATGTCTCCTATTCCGCTCTTCTTCCCGCAGTCGAGAATCGGCAGATTATTGCTCTTGAAGTTTCCGGAAGATGTCATATAGACATTGGAATTGCCCAATGTGGTGCCTCCGTTGTCCTCATCCATCATCTTTATCATTGACGTTCCCTCAGGAAACCGTTCAATCTTGTCTGATTTTCCGCATGACGACATTGTCATCGCTATGACGGAGCCGACGAGCGCTCCGAATAATTTATGGTTCTTCATCATGTCATTTTGTTAATGAGTGGCAAATGTATGATTTTTTCATTTATTGAGAATAACTTTTTTTCGTAATATGTTAAATTTGCTCCGAATTTGCTTTCTGACATGATGCATGAAAATATGATACACGTAAAAAAGTTCTTGTTGGTTCCGATGATCTCGGGACTCCTGATTTCATTGATGTCATTTACCCCGGCACGACATCATCATTGTTCATCTGAAGTTCAGGACTCTTCTGAAGTGACTGTCCAGGATGACAGCATTCTTCCGGTTATAGCTTGGTTCAGCAAGCGGGATACCATGACCTACTGGATACATGACAATCAATGGGAGGTCAACGGGAAAGACACGGTGATGACACTCGGCGCCGCTGCCAAAGTGATGCTTACTGTTACGGATTCCACCAGGAAAGGGTATGACATGGAATATACTTTCCTTGAATTCGTTTCCGACGACCAAATCAAATCGGAGGCCCAGAATCTTATCGGACAGGTAATGGATATTCTCAATGATGCCACAGTAGGCACGACTATAAGATTCCGTACCGACCAGTGCGGCAAGATTATCAAATACTACAATCTGAAGGATATCAGGAAACAGGCGAAAGAAGTCCTGACGAAGGCGATCAGTAAAATGCCATATGCGGATTCCCTGCGCGCTGTCGGGCTTAAGATGGATAAATTGATGTCAATGATTGATTCCGACAATCTGGTCGACGGATATACGGAAGAGATAGAACTTCTGTTCAATTATCATGGAGACCAATATAAGATAGGCGAAACGGAAAGCCATGAAGATGCGACGGAAAACGAATACGCCTCTAATACCAAAACGGACATCTGGCTTGATCCTGACACGTATGAATACGGCATATCCGCAGATGTCTATTCGTATATTCCAAGAGAGGACATAAAGGTGCTGCTCGGAAATCTCATAGAGTATTTCACTGATAAGGAGTCCGCAAAGGATGTGCGGGAAGGTCTCGATACCGAATTTGACAGTCAGGTGACCACGGACGGGGTGTGCAACTCATATGTCCGCATAAATTATTTCAACGACGGATGGCCGCAGGAGGTGGTCAGTCAGAACAACATAAGCCTGGGCGACCGCCAGAAACTGACACAGAAATACATCACGTGGGATTACCGCAGCGTGGGACATGCGGAGTGAGATGACTGAAAGTCATTCTGATACGGGAATGATGATTATGGTTCTCTATTTATAACCTGGATTTTGTTTTAACCCTTTGTTTAAATCCAGGCATCTTTGTGGTATCGGGAAAACCGTTGTGAACCCGGTGAACTCGTTTTCCAGAGGAGTCCTCTGGTCGTATGCTTTGGTGTATTCGCCAAAGCGGATGAGATCTTGACGTCTCCAACCTTCCCATACCAATTCCAACAGCCGCTCTTTAAGTATGTTGCTCAAATTGGCCTTTACATGCGGCATGCCTGCTCTGTCCCTAATTGCATTCAATTCTTTTGAACCATCTTCTCCATTACGGACTTTAGCCTCGGCCTTCATCAATATGGCATCGGCGTATCTGAATAGAACTATATCGTTGTCAACTTGTCTGCCGTCCGAATATGCGGTCCTGTCAACTTCATATTTGCCGGCACGGGCACCTGCTGTCTGCTTATACGGACTGTCACTAAGATTCAGCTTCAATTCCATTGGCATATACACCAATGGCTTTCCGTTGTCCAGATATATCTTCTTGCCGTCAACAAAAACGGTGTCTGCATAGAAGTTTGTCTTGAATCTATTGTCGACATGGTCAGTTCCGTAACCGAAAGCCTTGACGGTTGAGACCGTCGCACATGTTCCATTTTCGGATGAACCACCATAGGCTCCGCCATGTTTGTAGTGGCGTGAGCGGAAAAGATAGTGGTATTCGTTCAAATATAAGTTCTTGTCCAATGGTATGGTGAAAATGTTCTCCATGGAGTATTCGTTGTGAACAGCGAAGTTCGAGGCGTAATCGCTTTCCAGCTGATACCCTTCTTTGTCAAGTTGCCCGCAATACCAAATGCAGGTACTCCAAGCGTTCATCTTCTCTCCATTTACATTAAAGAAGATGTCATTGCCATCAAAGCGCTTTCCGTCTGTCCAGTTGTCATCGGTGTATATTTCAGCATTAAGCGCCAGTTTTGCAAGCAAAAAGTTGACTACAGGCCGTGTCACTCGTCCGTAGTAGTCTCCCTCCTTGTTGGAATGTTCTTCAGCAAGCAACGGCGCGACATCCCGCAGTTCATTGAAAATAAAATCGAAGACCTCGCGTCTCTCGCTTTGCGTTACCTGCTCCAATTTCATGTCGTATGATGTGACGATAGGAACACGTCCGAACATATCCATCGCATAGTAGTAGAACAATGCCCGCACAGCTCTTACCTCTGCCGTGAAATCACGGGCCTGTTCAGCCGAAAGCAGACTCTTGTGGTCATCAATGACGGAAAGCGACTGGTTGGATATGACTATTACCTTGAAGAGGTATTTCCATACATTATATAAACTGATATCATTGGCGTTCCAGTTGTGCTGATACATGTTTTCCCACAGGCCGCCATCGTACCAGTCTCCTCCACGGATCGGAATCATTGCCTCATCTGTTGTCAATGTATTGTAGTCGTAGATGCCCCTACAGGTTCCCTGAAGTCCTTCGGACTCCTGATTGCTCCCAATGTAGTTGTACAGGGAAGCTACTGCATTTTTGTATATATTATCTGCGTTGTTGTAAATTTCCTCTTGGTCCAGCTGGTCTTTTGGATGTTCATCCAGACAGCTGCAGAAGCAAAGCATCAACGGTACTGCCAATATGTATTCAATAATCTTCTTCATGCTTTTTCCGTATTAAAACTGTATGCTCAACCCCAACGAATATGTGCGGAACAAAGGATAGTTACGTTTGTCATCAATACCCATAGTACTGTTCACCACGTAGCTGTTTATCATTGGCGTCAAACCTCTGTAGCCCGTAATTGTTCCAAGGTTGCTTACGTTGCCGGATATGCGCAATGAACGTAACGTCTTGCTTTTCAAGGGCACGTCATATCCTAATGTCAAATGCTCAAAGTTCAGATAGTCACCTTTTTCAAGCCAATAGTCGGAGACTCTCTGATCTACGATGTTCTTCTGAGGTGCATCCTTAAACACATTGTAGTCCGGGAAGCAAGCCATACTTGTAAATGATAATCCCGTTCCATTGAAGATCTTGTGCCCGAATGCTCCATTCATCTGTATGGAGACATAGAAATTCTTGTATCTGAAACTGATGTTTGAGCCGAGGATTACCTTTGGTGTGGCTTGTCCTGCGACGTACCGGTCGCCTCCGTCGCTTATATCTACCTTGCCGTTATGATCCAGATCCTCTATGTCGTAGAAATAACTGCCGTTCTCATTTTTTACGAGTCCCTTGCAATGTGGCAGATAGAAAACGCCAAGTGGCTGTCCGACTATCTGATAAACCACATTGTTGTCGCCGCCGTTCTGTCCCGCTCCGTCCAAGGCCCCGATGGCGGTGACATTCGCCGCGGACATGCTCATCCCTTTGTACTTTCCACTCAGCGAGATTAGTCTGTTGCTTTGAAACGACAGGTTCATATTAACGTTAAGTTCTATGTCTTTCTTTCTTATCAGCTGCCCGGACAGGCCGAATTCCAGTCCGCTGTTTGACATGGAACCGATGTTTGCGAGCAATGTGTTGTATGCAAATGGCGGAACCGGAACTTCGTAGGCATAGAGCATGTCGGTAGTCTTGGAAAAGTAATACTCCGCCGTAAGTATAAGACCGTTGGCAAAGAGCCCCATGTCCGCACCGATGTTGAATGTCGTCTTCGTTTCCCACTTTAAATCGGGATTGTTGTTTCTCACCATGCCAAGTGTTACCGTCGGCGAACTTTTGATAGGGACAATGCCGGTCTGCCTTACGGTGTTCATGGTGGTATATGCAGAGATGCCTCCAAGGTTGCCTGCCTGTCCTGCGCCAGCACGGAGTTTGAGCATGGACAGCGGCTTTACATTGATGAGAAACCTTTCCTTTTTCAAATCCCATGTAAATGATATGGAAGGGAAGAATCCCCATGTGTTGCTGTCGCCTACCATAGACGATCCGTCACCACGTGCATTCAACGCCAAAGTGTATCTGTCAAGCAGGCTATATGTGATGCTCCCCATTAACGAAGCCAGAGATTGGTCTTCATAAGTGCTTTCCGTTCCTCCATATGGTCTGACAGCAGCCGCGCCCAGATTGTCGTAATGAAAGTTATTTGTGGGTATGCCCTTGGCATATACCCAGAAAGCCGTCTTTTGCAGCTTGCGGTATTCGCCGCTTACTCCGGCAGAGACCTTATGTGAGCCGAACTGCTTGATGAAATCCAGAGACACATTGCCGAGCCACTCCTCTTTCTTGAACTCGCCACGGTACACGTTGCCTTGTGCCCATACCCATGTCGGGCAGAATTGCCCGTTCTCGGTAGAACCGTAGAGGTAGGAACCGAAGGCGGAGACCCGCCAATCAGTATTGATATCGTAGCTCAGCTTAATGTGGGCATCAAAGTTCAAATCCTTGGAGTCGTTTTTCTCTTCAAGCACTATTCCTGGCGGGTTGATGTGCGTTGCAGATTCGTTTTTTAGCCAGTTTCCATGTTCGTCGGTTCCGGCAGGGAAAGTTGGATTCTGGCATGCTGCGGAATAGAACAGCATCTGCGTGTCAAAGATATCATGGTTCTTGAACGACGATCCGAATACTCCGAACTCTCCAGTAAGTCTATTGTTGAAGGCTTTCTGGGTCACGTCAACTTTTGCGACAAAAACGCCATAGTCCATCTTCTTGATGATTGTGTTGTGGTCCATCAAGCCGAATGAGGCACGATAGTTTGACTGAGGTGTGCCCCCGCTGAATGCGAGATAGTGATTATTCACAAGTCCTGTGCGGGTAATGACCTTATAAGTGTCCGTGTTGAACCCTCCGTTATTGCAATATACGCCCAAAGCCTTTGCGGTGGCAACATATTCTGTGGAATTGAGCATTTCCAGATGTTTGTACATCCGCACGAAACCTACATTTCCTTCATAGGATATCTGAAAACCACGTCCTGTTCCTTTTTTCGTTTTGACTTCAATCACACCTGACGCTCCACGTGAACCGTACATTGCTGTCTCCGTGGCATTCTTCAATATCCGGAAACTCTCGATGTCTGCAGGGTAGATGGTTGAAAGGGTGAGCACGTCAGAAGTGACTCCGTCGATCAGCACCAAAGGATCATTGCCACCGATAATGGATGTCGTACCACGCACCCGTACGCTATTGAGCATAGCCATCCGGTCCAGACCGTTGGATGTCACGTTGACACCGGCTGCCTGACCGCTCAATATGTCAAGGGCGTTATTGACCGCTCCTTTGCTGGAGTGATTTCCAACTATCTTTATGATGTCGCTTCCGCTCTCAGTGGAATCTCTCAGTTCTGCAGAAACTTGCTTTTGTGCGTGAGCCATTGAACAGCAGAGAGTCGCAAGGAGAAGTAGTATAAAGTCTATTTTGCTCTTTGCCATTATCTTTTTCTGTTGTTTTGGTTATGGATGCTTTCCAATAAGCAAAGATATGTTTTTATTGCTGAACAACAATAGGTCCGGTGATAGTTCCGGGCAGCATTAGGAGCCTGTCGGCTTGTCCCTATTTTCTCTTATCTCGTTACGACTTCTTTGTCAATAAAGGAATCCGAACATCCATAGTGGTACTTGATTGTCAAACACATACTCTATTGTATCCTTGACCACATATGCGTCTTCCAAATTGGATATTTGTTTCTTTCCTTTGTTGCGCCCGCCCACTTCGAAAGTCTTTCCGTCAATCTCAAAATCTGAAACAGGAGATTCTACCGTATCGTACTTCTGCTTGGTCCAGCAATAAAAGATAGTCTTTCGGGCATTACCCGTGTCCGGATTTTCGCCCGAAAGGACATAGGACATATTGGAATTCTGGAGATAAAGCTTGTCCATTTTGCGGAGAATTGCGTCCCCGTTGGCCTTCATACGCAGGACGGAAACAAGTTCGGCTTTTTCCAGATATTCCAGATACTTGGGAAGTTCGTCGCGACTTAATTCCAAGTCTCTTGCCATATCCGAGAAATTAATCTTGACAGGGACGCTCTTGGAAATGTAGTACATGAATTTCTTGAGCTTCTGCGTGGCGGCGATGGTCATCCTGGCGTATTTGGGAATATCGACTTCAACGGTAGTGTTGATGACTTGTCTCATACGAGTTTCGAATTCCGGTTCCTGAAAAAAAGGATAGCAGCCCTTTTTCATATATTCTTCGAAGTATTTCAACGGTCGTTCAGATCCGTACGGAAAATCAACTTCCCCTTGCAATACATCTTCCAAACTGGCAGGTTTTAATGACCAGCCATTGCGCAAGTTCAAGTATTCGCGGAATGACCAGACAGGAAGATGGTACTCGATGACGCGACGACTAAGGTCTGCACCCCCTTCTTTAAGATCCAATATCGAACTGCCGGAATATACGACATGTAGCAGCGGCAGGCTATCGTAGATGTTCTTGACCTCCTGACTCCAGCCCGGATATTTATGAATTTCGTCTATATACAGATATTTTCCGCCACGGGCGAAGAAACTCTTGGCAGTATCAAGAAGAGTGTGTGCACTGAAGTAGATATCATCTGCAATCACGTAAAGGGACTCATTCTTGTTCCCGGTTCTCTTGATGTGTTGCAGGATGAGAGTGGATTTACCGACGCCTTTCTGGCCTAGGATACCCAAGATGCGGACATCCCAGTTTATGGTGTCGTGCTGCTCCCGGAAAAAGTTCATGGGAGTCAGTTCCAGAAGTTGATGGAATTGTTCGTAAAGTGTCTGCATAATAAATTGCGGCATTTGTTCCGCACAAATGTAAGAAACTTGCAGGAAAGTTCACGCAATATTTATGAAAAGTTGCGTGGTTTTATTCGCAGTGGACTTTGTGGTTGTATTTTGACTGACCACAAAGGCGTCATTGATTTAATCCTTAATCGACATGATTGTCCTGATTTTGCGAGCTAGTGTCCAATTCTTTTCGCTAATGTTGAACCGACAAATAATGGACATCCTGTCAACTTCATATTTGCCGACACGTGCACCTGCTGTCTGCTTATATGGACTGTCACTAAGATTCAGTTTCAATTCCATTTGCATATATACCAATGGCTTTCCGTCTGTCCAGTTTTCATCGGTGTATATTTCAGCATTAAGCGCCAGTTTTGCAAGAAAAAAGTTGACTACAGGTCGTATCTATCGTCCAAATACTCAGGAATGAGCAATGCTTCGTTTCGTTTGGCGTTCTCAATGTATCTCATTTGCGTATCTTCTTAACTATTATAAAGTTATGAAAATTATCACATGTTTAAAAGAACTATTTATGCTTTCATACTATATATCAATTAGCTACCTTTCGGACAATCTAATCCAAATAAGTGAGAAGTGTGTAAAATGGTCCTTGGTCTTGATTCGTCTGTCTCTATCTATTGTGGATGGGTACGACGAAATTTGTGTGGGTGAATCTTGATCTCCTGCATTGAAATTCACTTCACGCTCTTTTTAGCCTTTTCTTAAAACTATTCATTGACGTTCGTGTAAATTCAGATTGTTGTGGTTCAGTCTTACGCGTTCCTCGACTCGCATTCCGATAGAAACGAACAGGTCAATGAGGGCAAGGTCGCAGATCATCATGGCAGAAGAACCAAAAGCCTCTTCAAATACGGACTGGAGTATATCTCGCAGTGTCTCCTGAACCACACGAACTGTTATCGTATCGATATTTTCAAATTTTTGTCATATACTTAGTCCTTATATATGAAAGAAGCAGCTCGTTAAGTCTAAACTGCACAACGAAACGTACTAACTGATTATGATGAACTCCCATCAGTGTGTCTTCCTGTGGTGGCGGTGTCAATTCCTCTTCCGACCTTCGCTGGGATGGCCGCAGACCTGACGAAGAGGAAGAAGCTTACAGGAGAAGTTGTTTGATATTTGAGGTAGGAATGGTAAAGAAACATCATGAGAAGAAAAGTTATAGAAAATGATAGATATCCCAATAATGTGCTGTCGCCGGATATAAAGTTTATAGCACGTTAATTTTGTACTATACATACGCCCCATTATGAGAACGTGCCGTTTGAGGTGCCGGAAGGATGGTGCATTACAGATATTGGCGAATTACTTATTAATCGAGATGGAGAAAGAAAGCCTGTTTCTTTGGCTATTCGTAGTAAACAAAAAAACAAGGTTTATGATTACTATGGAGCTGCCGGAGTAATTGATAAAGTAGATAACTATCTATTTGATGAGTGTCTTTTGCTTATAGGGGAAGATGGAGCAAACCTTCTTTCACGGAATAAGAATAATGCGTTTTTAGCTGATGGGAAATATTGGGTAAACAATCACGCCCATGTTTTAGATACGATTGATAAATTTATATTGAGTTATGTTGCAATCGTAATTAACTCAATGAAGTTAGACGATTATATTACTGGTTCAGCTCAACCGAAATTATCTCAAGATAATCTGAATAAAATTCCGATATTCTTGCCTCCATTGAATGAACAGAAACGTATTATGACTGAACTTGAGCGTTGGTTTGCTTTGATTGACCAAATAGATCAAGGCAAAGTCGACCTGCAGGAAACTATTAAGCAAACCAAGAGCAAGATTCTTGACCTTGCCACTCATGGCAAGCTAGTACCACAAGACCCGAATGATGAGCCCGCCATCGAACTGCTCAAGCGCATAAATCCCGATTTTACACCTTGTGATAACGGGCATTATGAGAACTTGCCCGATGGATGGGGCGTATGTAGGTTAGAAGACATTGTAGATTACGAGCAACCTACGGCATATATTGTTAATTCAACAAGTTATAATGATAGCTATCCAATACCAGTTTTAACAGCAGGGAAATCCTTCATCATAGGTTATACTAATGAAGTGAAAGGGATATACTCAAAATTACCTTGTATTATTTTCGACGACTTTACTACAGATTCAAAATTTGTAGATTTCCCTTTTAAAGTAAAATCATCTGCCATGAAGATTTTGCAGATAAGAAAAGATGTTGAAACGGAATATGTTGCAATGTTTATGAACACAACTCGTTTAATTGGCGATACCCATAAACGATATTGGATTTCGGAATATTCTAAACTGACTATCCCAATCCCTCCAAAGGCAGAACAAAAGCGAATTGTAGATACTGTTCATACAGCATTTGCCAAGTTGGATACAATAATGGAGAGTTTATAGGCTCTCCATTATTACATCCAGTTGTTTAAAAGCAAGATTTACTGCCTTCACAATTCTTTTCTGCTCATTATGAGGAGGTATTGGCACTTCTATTGCCTTGAATAGTTTTTTATTCAGGTGTGGAATAGCAGAACCAACCTTGTTCTCTCGTAAAATCTTACGATGTAGGTTAATAACTTGTAAAACATAATCCGTATTCATATTGTCGTTGATAGACAATTGTTTGAATGTACTACCTTGATAACCATCAATAGGAGTCTTGAATACCTCACCAGAGTTTTCGCCATCCACTAAAATCAAAAATGAATTCGCAGCAACATATTTCCCAAATGTCAAAATTTTGGCTTCACTCTCACCACGCAAATATTTGACATCTAGATTTATCCGTTCCATACCATTTTGCTTTTCTCCATCAACTAAAGAACATAATGTTTGCATAGGTGCAAGTGACCAACTATGTGGCAACTGCGGATAATGCCCGATACGTTCCATTATATTATTACCATATTCATTCTAATTCAATGTAATATGGTAACAAAATTCAAAAATCATTTGGCAAAGACGAATCTTGCCAAGAACACCGTCACCTCGTATGTGTGGACGGTGCAGTATTTCCTCAATCACTATGGGGACGTGAACAAAAAGAACCTGTTAGCCTACAAGGGGTATTTGGTAGAGAACTTCAAGCCGCAGACAGTGAACCTGAGATTGCAGGGTATCAACAAGTACCTTGAATTTACGAAACAAGAGAAACTGAAGGTAAAGTTCGTCAAAGTACAGCAGAAAAACTTTTTGGAGAATGTAATCAGCGATGCAGACTACAAGTTTCTTAAAAAGCGCCTGAAAACTGACGGTTATGATGAGTGGTATTTTATCGTATGGTTCATGGCAGCTACCGGTGCTCGTGTCAGCGAACTGCTCCATATCAAAGCCGAGCATGTACAAATCGGACATCTTGACCTTTATAGCAAAGGTGGGAAAATACGACGTCTGTATATTCCGAGAAACATACGCATAGAAGCCATGAAATGGCTGAAAGATAAAGGGGTTACTTCCGGATATATATTTCTGAACAGATTCGGAGACCGAATTACGACACGTGGCATAGCCCAACAACTGAAACACTTTGCAGAAAAATACGGAATGAACAAGGAGGTAGTTTATCCTCATTCATTCCGTCATCGTTTTGCCAAGAATTTCCTTGACCGCTTTAACGACCTTGCCCTACTTGCCGATCTAATGGGCCATGAAAGCATAGAAACTACTCGTATCTATCTTCGCAGAACTGCCAGCGAGCAGCAGAAGATTGTGGATAAAGTGGTGAACTGGTAAAGTCACATCAGCCTTTAGAAGTGTATTCGTTTACACTTCTAAGGCATTTTGAATGTTATCAAGAACAGAAAATAGTGCCTCAATTTTTTGAACTATGCGTTGCTGTTCGGCAAAAGGAGGTAATGGAAATAACCATTCATCAATGTGTCCCTTACGAATAGATGGCGAATTATCTCCTTTCATAAATTGATTTAGTCCATTCACCACATACTCTGAAATCATAAGATAATAGCAATAGTCTGAATTTAAAAGTTTTGGAGTAGGGCTACATACATAAAATCCTGTAGATGCTATGCAATTATCATTGATTACCTTTGCTATATTGCGCAAATAAGGACGAACCATCGAAAATATAACATCGTTCTTTTGAGTGTAACGGCTGGCTCTACTCGGAGCCTTTGACGTTTTTAATGTTTTTATTCCGTTTATTATTTGCCGTTTATTATCAATAGAATCAATATCTATATATTGAAATTCTTCATCTTTGGGTTTTGTTGATTTCATAGGTAAAAAGATATTTATCCCTTTTGCCCAAGTCCAATTTTTAGGTAACTTCTCACTATGCCCGTTATCACAAGGTGTGAAGTCGGGATTTATGCGCTTCAAGAGTTTGATGGCTGGCTCGTCATTCGGGTCTTGCGGTACGAGTTTGCCGTGAATGGCGAGGTCAAGGATTTTGCTTTTGGTTTGCTTGACTGTTGTTTGTAAATCATATTGGTCATTCTCAATAATATCAATCATAGTGAACCATCTTTCTATTTCAGCCACGATACGGCGTTGTTCAGCAAAAGGCGGTAGTGGCAATAATGTGGAGGAAGCGGTCTCTATTGATAGCTTAGGTTGGGCAACCTGATGATACTTAGAACTGAAATGCTCCTGTGAGTTTGTTGATAGCAAAGAATACATCAGATACAGCCTATCACAAACAATATCAGTTAATTTAGCAGCATTTTCCGTTAAATTCATACCACTAACTTCCTGAGGTATTTCTCCGACATTTCCGATAGTCCCAGCTATTGTAAGGTATAGATCATCAGAAGAAATGGTGTAGTTCCTTATTTCTTGAAACACATCATCATCAATGTATTTTAAATCGTCGAAAGAGATTGTTCTATTCTTCATGTTGGTTACACGAAGATAAATATGTTCTGTACGTTGAGTTGAAAATCCTTTGCCTTTCGGGATTCGTTTACCTCCTTTTATGTTACATATCTCTTCCAATTTACACCACTCCCAATTATCCGGCACCTCAAACGGCACGTTCTCATAATGG
>OLOU01001945.1_pt1 | contig 12791 bp, 8 predicted proteins | sample 1672101 | NCBI WGS metagenome assembly OLOU01 (sample SAMEA3136645, study PRJEB25190) | human gut metagenome | biome: human gut; feature: human-associated habitat; material: faeces | place: Austria | collected 2013
GTCCGCGCTTTCAGTAAAATCAATGATCTGGCCGATACTCGCAAAGCCGCCCTTGGGATTTTGCAGGGCGGCGTTCAGCTCTGCGATCTCGGCGGCGTCAAGCTGACACAGCCGGGCGGCAAGAAAATTCAGCTCGTCCACGTCGGCGGCCAGCACCATATCGTAAGGCAGCGCAAGGCGCTGGCCCTCCGGGTAGGAATACCCGTTGATAAAAAAATCCTGCGGATTGTCGGCGGAAATGCCGATCTGCCGCAGGGCCGCTTGCAGTTGTTCCGTTGTAGTAGGCATATCCAGCCAGACACCATCCTTGCCTTGTTCATAGAGCTGGCGGTTATGGAGCTGGACAGAAAATACTTCGTTCACGCGATCACTCCTTTCATTGTCCTGTTCCATCAGACGGTGCATCAGCTCGTAGTCCTCAACGCTCATGTTGCCGTCATTTACATACGGGTCGATGTCCTCGCCATTATAGGGGCGCTCATAAAAAGGCAGCCCCGCTTCATGGGCCTTGGCCTGCGCTTTCTCCAATATCTCCGGGGGCAGCACATCGTCGTGGACCTCCATAAACGGGGCGATATTACTTAGGCCGTTTTCGTAGTGGTGGCGCACTCCGGCGGCCAGCTCGTCCATACTCATTTCCTCGCCCAGATAGCCGGAATAGTAGCCGTTCACCACAACGGCCTTTGGATCTGCGGTCTGTATCTCGGCAAGCCGCATTTTGTCACCCGGGTACAAATAGCCGCTCATATCCAGATGAAACGCTTCCCCGTGCCATGAACGGCCCTCCCGCCAGAACGCCAGCCATGCAATGCCGCTTCGTAAATCGTCCTGATATTCCTTTACGGTGTCCCGTAAACTTGCCATCGGCAGCCTCCTTTCTGTAAAAATGGTTAAAAGAAAAGCAGGAAACCTTTCAAAGATTTCCTGCTTTCAAATAATATTTTATATTTGCTTATCAACGAGTTCAGAAAACAAATTAGTCTGCGTAAATACCTTTTTTGTCTATTTTCAGCTTTGCTTTGATTTGATCGATAAAAGGGCGCATACGACGATATGCTCGCTTGCTTAATTCAAGTTCGTATTCAATGCCTTTCCGCTGCTCTGCAACAAGATGAATTGCATTTCTATATCCATATATTTCGATAATTTCTGATGTTAAATCAATTTCAATGCCATCATTATTGATGAAGCTATGAAGTAGTCCTATCTCCTCTGCCGTTTTACACTTATCATCGAATCGAATCTGCGCATCGTCTTTTTTCCGTTCTTGCCTATGATAGGTAAATATTTCTTCTCCGTTGTGAGTAAGTTCCCTTTTCAAAGCAGCTAATTTTGCTTCTGGAATATCAATTCTGGCAGGCACAACGTGGTATTGCAGTTTATGAAATTCCGGAGTATCTTTGTAATAAGTGTATAGCACAGAATGAATAACGGCTTCGTATATAGTTGCATACGAAAATATCTGATGACGAATTTCAAAAATAAGGTTTTCGTCTTTCGCCTCAATACCCTCATAGAGTTTATAGGCAAATCTTATTCCTTTGAATTCTTCAACAAGCCTCTTACGCAAAGGTTCATCTTCAATAAACTCAAATTCTTCATTATACCATGCTTCATCTGCCAAATGATTATTGCAATAGAGATATACAGCGTCTTTAATTTCTTTTGCCAAAGGCATTTATATACCCTCCCTCATTTTGATTGCTTTATTTTAATTATAGCAAAATCCTCCTCTATTTTAAATGGCAAATAAAGCACTGAAAAAATAACTAATATCGCTATCAGATACATAGCTCCACAACCCGGTTGAAATGGCCGGGTCAGGGGGGGACCGGGAGTGTAGCCACACTCCCTATGCTTGCTCTGTTAGTGTTTTAGCTTCTGTGTTCCACGCGGTAATTGACGTATTTCCCGCCGGTATCGGCCAAAAGCACCGTCCCGTCATAGGTTTTGCCGGTTTTCATGGAGCGCAGGCCCTTTACCTTTGCCTTTCCGTCTTTAAGGAGCGCGGCGGCGATTTTCGGGGTGAACGCCTTGCCCCGTTCCTCAAAAAATCGGTCATTCTTCCACATGACAAACTGGCAGGCCCGGTTTCCGCAGTAGTAGTTTTTCCTGCCCTCGTAGACGGCCTCGCCGCAGCGGGGACACGTCCCGATTGCCACACGCTTGGCCTGAAACAATTTCTGCTTATCCTCACTGATGCAGGAATAGGTTTTCACCAGTTCCCGCGTCATAGCCTCAATACCGGCCATAAACTCGTCCGGGTCAGCCTGCCCCTTGGCGATCTCGGTCAGACGGCTTTCCCATTCAGCGGTAAGCTGGGGAGAGGTCAACGCCTCCGGCAGTACCACGGCCAGATTGATGCCATCCTTGGTGGGAATAAGCTGCTTGCCCTTTCTCTGGACAAAGCCAATCTGCACCAGCTTTTCCAAAATAGCGGCGCGGGTGGCCGGTGTGCCTAATCCCTTGCGCTCGGCGTCCTCCGGCATATCCTCGGCCCCGGCCCGTTCCATAGCGGACAGCAGTGTATCTTCGGTATAGGGCTTGGGCGGCGTGGTGAAATGCTCCGTGACGGAAGCGGCCACGTCCGCAAAGGTCTGGCCCTCTTTAAGCTCCGGCAACTCCCGCACGGTCTCGGCATCCTCGTCGGAAGCGGTTTTCAAAGAGGAACGGAAACGACAGTCAATCTCTTTCCATCCGGGGGAAAGAACGGTCTTGCCCTTGGCGGTAAACTCTTTCCCGGCACAGGTGAATGTGGCGGTGACGGCTTCATACACATAAGGCCCGGCCACGGCGCACAGCACTTTGCAGCAGATTAAGGACAGCAGCTTTCGTTCACTCTCGGCCAGTCCGTCAAAGCCCTGCTTCACAAATGCAGCGGTGGGGATGATGGCGTGGTGGTCGGACACCTTTTTGCTGTTCAGGATGCGGTCATACTGCGGGGAAATGTTCAGGCCCTTGGCGAAAGGCATCAGCTCCCAAAGACCGGACACAAGGTTTTCGGCCACAGGCAGCATATCGTCGGTGAGATATTGACTGTCCGTTCTCGGATAGGTCAGCAGCTTCTTTTCGTAGAGTGTTTGTGCGTAATCAAGGGTCTGTTTGGCGGTAAAGCCAAAGAGCCGGTTGACCTCTCGCTGCAAGGTGGTCAGATCATAGAGCTTGGGCGGCTGCTCCGTCTTTTTCTCCCGCGTTACAGAAACACAAACGGCCTGCGCTCCGGCACAGGCCGCCTTGACGGTGTTTGCTTCGGCATCATCAGAAAAGCGGCTGCTTACTGCGTCCGCGTCGCCTACACCGATATGGACGATGTGATATTTCTCTTTCTTGAAATTCGTGATCTTGGCGTCGCGCTCCACCAGCAGATTCAGGGTCGGGGTCTGGACGCGGCCCACGGTCAGGGTCTTGTGGTACAGCACGGAGAAAAGCCGGGTGGCATTGATGCCCACCAGCCAATCCGCCTTGGCCCGGCACAGGGCCGATTGATACAGCGGGTCATAGTCCGTTCCCGGTTTCAGGTGGGCACAGCCGTCCCTGATGGCGCTGTCCTCCATACTGGAAATCCAGAGGCGCTTGAACGGCTTTTTACAGCCTGCCATCTGGTAGACGAAACGGAAAATGAGTTCTCCCTCGCGCCCGGCGTCGGTGGCGCACACAAGGCCGGTCACGTCGGGGCGCTCCATCAGGGAGCACAGAATGTCAAACTGCTGTTTTTTCTCGTCAGGGATGATGTACTGCCACGTTTCCGGGAGGATGGGCAAATCCTCATAGCGCCATTTCTTGAAACGCTCGTCATATCGGCCAGCGTCGGCAAAGGACACCAGATGCCCGATGCACCAGCTCACCAGATAGTCATTTCCCTGCAAATATCCGTCGTGTTTCTCCGTGGCCCCGATCACGCCCGCAATGCTGCGGGCGACACTCGGTTTTTCTGCAATTACCAACTGATAGCTCATTCCTCGTCCTCCTGTTCATTTTCAACTTCCGGCGCTTCGTCCTCCAAATCCTCGTCGTCGCCAAAATCATACTCGTCTAAATCGTCGCTGCCCTTGGTATCTGCCCTGAGCTTTTTGAACTTGAAGTAATACAGGGCTGCGCCGCAGCCAGCCAGTGCTACCACAAGGAACACGATCAGGCCGCCAGTGCCGGAACCGCTGTTTTTCGGTTCCTCCTGCAGGGCTTCGGTTTCCTGTGGCTGGGTTTCCTGCGGCTCAGGCCCGGTACACTCGCTCATATTATTTTTACAAACCGGGCAATTCGTATTGACGGCCCCAGCCTTGCATTTGGTGGTACAGGTGCAGACAGAAGCGGTACTTCCTGTCTGGCCGTCCTCCATCAGTGCCAGCAGGTCGGCTTCATCCACCTGATTTAAGAAATGGACGGTTTCTTTTCCCTCGTCGTCCCGGTCAATAATCAGGTAAAAGACGTTGCCGGTTTTGGTTTCCACGGTGATAAACTGCTTGCCGCTTTGGGTGGTGCTGCCGATGTCGTCAATCAGCGTCAGGTTCCCGTCCGGGGTCAGGGCAGCGCTGCCGCTGGTCTGGCTGCCGGTGAACAGCCCCAGCAGGGCGGTAAGTTCTTCTTCATCAAAGGAGAGGGAGAAGTTGCCCTCGCCGGTGCTTTCTGTCTTGGTGTCGCTGACGGTCAGGTAGTCGGAATGAACATAGCCGATGCGCTCCGGCAGAAGAATTTTCACCCAATGGCCGTCTGTGCCGATCACTTCCACCTGCGTTCCGTTGGGGAGCTGGGTGAACGCGGTCTTATCAAGTCCCGCGCCGGTGCGGACGTTCAGCTTTCCACCGTTTGTTGTCACGGTGCCGGTCTGTGTGGTTTCCTCCGTGCCGCTGGTGGTGATCTGGATACCATCGTCCGTAGCGGTGATGTTTACCTTGGAACCAAACAGAGAGGAAATCAGGTCGGCAGCCTCCTTGCCGGTCAAGCTCTTGGTTTTATTATCCTCCGTTTTGCCTGCGGCTGCGGTATTCGTCTTATCGGGCTTCTCCGGGTCAGGCTCCACGCCGCCGGTTGCCTCGGCGGCAGCTTCCGGCAAAGGCTCCGGGGCCGGGTCGGTGCCGCCCGCAAAAGCGGTAACAGGAAAGACCGTGACGCAGAGCATCACGGCCAGAATTGCGGGCAGAATCCGGGAAATTCGTCTGGTTTTATTCTTCATGGGCATTGTCCTCCTGTTCATGGTACGCTGTGACAGCAGGGGCGGCCTGCATTGCGCCGGAACGCAGGAACGCGGCAAATTCCTCCGGCTTCATGTTCATGCCGCGCACAAGCTGGATGATCTGCAAATTCTCCTGTTCGGTCTTTGCCGCTTCCAGCTCCCGAAGCTGCTTTTGCAGCTTCTGATACTCCGCGATCTTGGACTTGGTTTTCTGGATGTCCTTTTCGATGCGGTCAAGTTTACTTGCCATAGTCAAAACTCCTTTCTGGCGTCAGGGCAGACGCCCGAAACTGTAAAAATGGGATTGCCAATAGTTTGAATTGAGATTTGTGTAGGAAATGGGGTCGCCGCAGTGCAGCATGACCGAATTGCCCACATACAGGCCGACGTGAGACACGCCGGGGGTGTCATAAGTGCCAACAAAAAACACAAGGTCGCCGGGTTTAGCCTGTGAACTGGAAACAGGAGTGCAGATGTTGTATAGGCCCTGCGCCCCCAGCCGTCCCACGTTCCAGCCGGAATGATTGATGACCCATGAGATAAAGCCGCTGCAATCAAAGCTGGTGCTGGGAGAGCTGCCGCCCCACACATAGGGATAGCCTATATACTTTTCGGCCTCTTTCAGCATGGCGGCAAACCGTTCATCCTCCAAAGCCTCCGGGGGAACGTCGTAATGGGTTGGCTCTTTCAGGGTGGAGGCGTGGGGGTACTGGCTGCCGGAAAACAGATCGGGCCGGTTGCCCAGCGTGGACATATACAGAGAATAGGCACTTAGTGTTTCCTCGTCCATGATGTAGACCGGCACATGGGACAGATTGAAGTTTTCCAGCGTCACGGTGCAGATGTAATAGTCATACGGTACTTCGTAGGTGTCCGTGTGGGTGTTGCCGTCTGCGTCCGTCCATGTATCGGTTTCTGTGCGGTAGCGCACTTCTTTCACAACGGTTTCCGTCAGGATGTATTGCTTGTCGAACAGCGTTTGCAGATCGCTTCGCACCTCTCCAATGGTAAACTGCCCGTCATGGAGCGCCGACAGAATGGAGATCAGCACATAGGGGTCATGCTCGATGCTGTCAAGGTCAAAGTGGTACTCGTCATAGTCATGGGTGGCCTCGTAGTTGTCCAGATATGCTTGCAGCTCGGCTTCCAGTGCAGCGTAGGCATCCTCGGCGGCCAGCATATCGCTGTCCTCGGAAAAGTAGGAGGACGCCGCAATGCCGCTTCCGGCGCTGCCGAACATGGCGGTGCAGGATTGCAGGCCGGTCAAAACCATCAGCAGCAAAAGCCCCAGCACCAGAACGGCCAGTGAACCTTTCCAGTGACGGGCCACAAAGGAGGCGGCCCGTTTGCTTTCCTCGGCGGCTGCCTTCGCCGCTTTGGTGGAGGATGCGGCTGTCTTGGCTGCGCCCTGTGCCGCCGTCCCTGCGGTCTGGCCCGCTGTCCGGGCGGCTTTGGCATACTGGCGCTTGATCTGCTGCTTTTGCCAGAACCGGGAAACGGGATTAGTGGCCGCCTGTGCGATCTCCGGGTTATCCCGCAAGGACTTCTGGTAAAAATACTCCGCGTTGGCGGCAAGGGCCTGACGCTCGGCTTTTTCTGCGGCCCGGTAGGGTTTCAGCTTGTGGTGCCGGATGCTGCTGCGGATGGCCCGGCCAGCCTGACGCTCGGCAAGTTCTTCTCCCTTATGGCCGCCCTCCACACCCACGTTTTCATGTTCAACTTCGTGGATTTTCCCGTGGGCGAATAGCAGCGCCTCCGAAACGGGGCGGCCTGCCGGGTTGGGCTTTAACTTGGGAGGCCCCTTGTCCTGCTGTTCAAAACGCAGGGCGCTCTTAGCCTTGCCGGTGGCCTCGTCATAGACCGTTTCTTTTACGAAAACACGCTTTTTCGGGATGGCGTCACGGGCTGCATCCATCTTGTCAGCTTTTTTATCTGCTTTGCGGATATAGGGCTGCAAATCCGGGTCGGCCCGTTCTTCCTCGGTCAGTTGGAGCCGGGAGGATGGCCGGTGCAGGGCGGCGTCCCCCTCGGCAGCGGTGGCCGCTGCCTGCTTTGCGGACTTTTTAGCCTTATGCCGGTCATGGGCATCGTTGGCCCGTTCCAGCAGCTTTTCCGCTATGCCGTCAGCCTCTGGGGTATAGTCCTGTTCGGCCTCCCGGCTGGAAATGTTCTCTACCTCGCCGGTGGCCTGATTTTCCAGCGTGAGGCCGTCGCGGGTCATGGCCTGTGTCACCTTGGGTTTGGCTTTCAGCTCTTTCAATGGCCGTCACCTCCTGTTTAGGGCATAAGAAAACCCGCCACATGGGCGGGTTGCTTACTACAATTATTTTTTTCTGTCTGTCCATTGAGAAATAATATACTCAATCAAAAATTCTAATTTACTAGTATCATACGAACCATCCGTGAGGTCACATTGCTTAAAGGCCCTGACGTATTCATCCTTGCTTTCTAGTTCGCCTTGATATTGCCTCTCATTTTTGTTGTAACTTGTCCATCTAACACATGGAGACTTCTGTACGCTACCAAAATCAAGGAAACACTCAATGGCTACAGCTCTGCCGTTTATATTCTCCATGGAACTTCCTTGGGGGCCAAGGGTACAAATGCTAGAAAACTCTGGGCAATCTGGCAGTTTGGTAATCACAAAAGAATCTGGTTTCTGCAAGGATTGCGACTGATGGTACTTTTCAAGACCAGCTGTATCGTTATCAAAAATGGCAATTATATTGTTCTGGATATTGATTCGACAAAGCCCTACGCAGAAATTGTAAAGATTCCCTGTCCCAGTAAAAGGATAATTTTCTTTCATGTCAACGAAATCAAAAAAATCCGATATATCTGGATATATCTGATCGATTGCCTTGCGAAGCACATACGAATCGCTTGAACCTTCTGTAACGATTAGGATTCTCTTTTCAGGAGGTAACCCCATCACAACTTCATCCTTGTGAACCCAACCATTTTCAACCACATCTGCAAACCCCCAGAAAACCTCTTGCTCGGCATTGGCAGGGTTATCGGCTATAATACGCAATGTGATATATGGGTCAAGATTCTCCAAAAACTCAGATAATTCCCACTCTGGATTTTGATATTCACTGTCCTCATTATCTTCGTATTCCACAAGAAGTTTTCCTTTAACCTGTGGAGCATTAAGGACACACCTTCTGACATATTCTCCGAAATCATATCCGTTTTCTTCAAATTCAACCGCCAACTTGACAGTATCTATATCCGAAACATTGATGGCTCGTAGAACGTCATAAAACACATCAAAGGATAATTTTATCTTGTAACCATATTCTTGGTGCTCCCGCACAATATCTTCATACATTTTCCTAATCGACACAAGATCGTATCCCAGTAAATTCAGACGTTTTTTTATGCTGGAAAGCTTTCTAGCATATCCCTCTTTCATTTCTATAATCGGTTCATCTGAATCCATATCAACGTAATAATATGGAATGAGTTTCACGTCGGAAATTTTGAAAAGAATGGAATGGTCTCTGAAAGAATTATTTTTCCCCCAGTCAATCTCCATCCGGCCAATGCCAAGTGTTATCATTGATCCCATGTAAACACCTCACTTTTTCTATGTTATCCCTATAGTATCACACCTTTTTTATAAAAGATAGCTGAACTTTCTCACAAGGTTACTTCATCTAACCGGGTCGTCATAATCTTGTAAAGCTGGGTGTTGTGGGGAATCGGGTTGGTAAAGGGCAGCACCACATTTTCAAAGATCAAAAGGCCCTCGCCGGGTTCGGAATTGTCGATGTACTTCTGCTGGTCTGCCGACAGATTGAGCCGTTCCGCAAGGATTTTTCTGTCCCCGGATGCCTGATTGAGCAGCGTGATAAAATCGCTGTTTTCCAGAATGTTTTCGATCTCCGGGGAGGAAAGCAGATCTTTCACGTTCTGCGTCGCGCCGGTTGGGATGCCGCCCCATTTTCTGAATCGCTTCCAGATTTCAGCGGAATAGGCTGCCGTCTGTTCCTCTTTCAGAAGCAAATGGAACTCGTCGGCAAAGTACCATGTGGCCTTGCCCTGGCTGCGGTTGGCGGTAACGCGGCCCCAAATCTGGTCTTGGACAATGAGCATCCCCAGCTTTTTAAGCTGCTTGCCCAATTCCTTGATGTCAAAGGCCACAAGCCGGTTGCCGATGTCCACGTTGGTACGGTGGTTAAAGACGTTCAGGGAGCCGGATACATACAGGTCAAGGGCCTGCGCCACACGGTCAGCCTCCGGGACGTGCTGATCTAACAACGCTTTGTAGAGGTCGGACAGAATCGGCATATTTTCCGGGCGGGGGTCTGCCAGATAGGGCCGGTAAATCACCCGCACGGCCCGGTCAATGACCGTCTTTTCAATGGGTTCCAGCCCGTTCTTGCCGCCCATGACCAGTTCACAGAACGACAGCACAAAGTCGGATTTCAGGGCCAGCGGGTTATCGTCCTCGGAATAGTTCAGGTTGATGTCCAGCGGGTTCACATAGTCCCGGCTGGTGGGTGACAGCCGGATTACCTGTCCGTGGAGCCGTTTTACCAGCGGATAGTATTCAGCCTCCGGGTCGGAGATAAAAATATCGTCAGGCGTCGTTAAGAACACACTGACGATCTCGGATTTACAGCTCATGGACTTACCGCTGCCGGGGGTGCCTAATTTCAGACCGTTGGGACACCGGGCCTGTTTCCTGTCCAGCATAATCATGTTGTGGGACTTGGCGTTGACGCCGTAATACATGGCTGCGCCGCCCTGAAAAAGCTCCTGCGTCACAAACGGCACGAACACGGCCACGCTGGAAGTGGTAAGGCCCCGCTGAATTTTGATCTGGTTGACGCCCAGCGGCAGGCTGCTCACAAGGCCCTGTTCCTGCTGGTAGTCCAGCCGGACAAGGGAACAGTTGTATTTCTGCGCCACACCGGCGGCTTGAAACACGTCGTTGCTCAATTTTTGCTTGGTGTCGGCCACGTTCAGCACAAGGAACGTCAGCATGAAAAGGCGCTCGTTGCGGGTCTGCAATTTTGTCAGCAGCTTCTTGGCGTCCTCCCCGTAAGTGGCAAGGTCGCTGGGCAGTATGTCCATATCGTAGCCGCTGCGGACAGCCTTTTTCTGCTCCTGAATCTTCATGGCGTCAAGGTCGGTGATCTTGCGCTTGATGGTCTTGATGGCCTCGGTCTGGTCGATGGCCTGCACATGGAGGTTCACCAAAATGCTGCTGTCCGTATTGAGAAAATCCGCCAGCATTTCATCCGACAGCTCTGGGGCGAGGATTTGCAGGAAGCTCACCGCGCCGTATTTTCCGCCCATGCCAAAGGTTTTTGCATTGCCGAAGCACAGGGAGGACGGGGCGATAAAGTCCTTGGTGGAAAGGCCGGAGGGGGGCATCCACTTCCAGTCAAAATTGAACAGCTCCCCGTCCGGGTGGAACACTCCATGCAGCACCGCAAGCCGTTCTTTGCCGTTCATCACATGGGCCACAGCTCCCATCGTCTTGAAGTAACCTAAGAGGTCAAGGCCGATGCGGTTCAGTCTGGCCCTTGCGGATTTCGGGCTGTCGGCCTCAATGGTGAACGTCAGGTACTTGGTTTTAACGATGCCGTTGTTGCCGTTTGCAAGCTGCTTTTGCAGGATGCCGGTGTACTCGGCCCGGATGTCGTCGAAGTCGTCCCCCTGCGGCGCGATCTCAAAGCTCTTGGCGTACTGCACCGGGTCAACCCTGCGGTTCAGGAACGAAAACTGGACGTGGATAGAGGCGTCCACATAGTTGTAGAGGTCGCACAGGTGTTCAAAGATGGCCGTCTTGGTGTCCGGCTGGGCCAGCTGATAGCTGATGTCCTCAAAGGCAATGCACTTGGAAAAGGTGTTTTTCGTCAGGCGGCACACGCCGTCCGGGTACATGGCCTCATAGGGGATGGTGGCCTGTGCTGTATGGGGCTTGCCGCCGCCCTTGTACTTGCGGATTACCGCGTCAATTTCTTTTCGTTGGGCGCGGGTCAGCTTTGTTTTTTCTGGTTCTTTTGGGATTTCTTTTTTGGACAATGGCCTTTACCTCCTGTTCCATTTGATGCTGCCGCATAAGGGCGGCGTAGGCGTTGTTGGTTTGGTAGGGACGCTCTTTGGGGCGGAGGAAGCAACACTGAATCATCTGCATTACCACCACTTCAAGGGGCTGGCCGTGACGCTCATACATGGCAAGCAAAAAGCCCGGCAGCATGATAAATACCATGAGCAGGGCCGCTGCACTGGTGGAGAGATAGTCACGGGTGAGAAAGTATAACGGGACACCTACCAGCAGCGCCCCGCCAAAACAGATCAGTTGCCGTTTGGTAAGGCCAAACACAACCTTGGATTTCACATGAGTTAAGTCCTTGGGGACAGTTACATAAGCCATCTGACACCTCCTTTCACGACGGGTTTAAGGTAAGATCACATTCCACTTCGTTGCCCCACGCGTCCCAGCCGGGGCATTTCTGTCTGGCAAACAGCTCCACGCGGGGCAAGTCGCCCGCCAACGCCTCGATCTTGTCACGGGTCACATCCGGCTTTTTACTGTGCTGTTCAACCGGGCTGATAATGAACTGATGGACAGCGGCAGAATAGCGTTTCGGTTTGCCGCGCTTTGCCAGCAGGCAGATTTCCGCGTTCCCCCTTGTCCAGTAACCCAGTCCGTAAAACCATGTAGGACTTTTGCGGTTCTGTTTCAGCCAGACAAAGGACACCGTCTTGAACGTAAAGCCCCATGCCCGGATAAGCTGCAATGCCTCCGACAGCATGGGAAATGTGGCCCATAAAAACAGCAGACAGTCCTTGGCAGCCAGAGTTTCCACCGGCAGGGCGCACAGCTTGTCTATGCTCATGGTGGGATAGTGATTTTCCGCTGCACCCGATTTGTTTTTGCACTCATACCGCCACGGCGGATCAGCGTAAATGATGTTGTATGTTGAAATAAATGATTTCCTCCTGTGTGTAGTTGATTTTTAATGCGCCGAGAATACGGATTTACTGATGCTGCCGGTCTTGAACAGGCAGAAGCACAGAAGCACCGTATAGCCCATGCAGCCCCAGATTGCGCCGGATATGTCAGAAACGGAAGCAATGTTCTGTATCAGCACCGCATAGATACCGACAACAACCATGATTAAAAAGGCTTGGAAGCCCAGCGCCAGCAGAGATTTCAAGTAGTTCTGGCCCATGCCGCGCCATTCGCTGTTTCCCATTGTGGCAAGAGGGATAGGCCCTAACGAGGTTACGACGTAAATTTCAATCATGCGCCCGTAGGTCACAAGGAAAATACAGATGGCGAGAATGTTCATAGTAAGGCCCACCACAAGGGTCTGGAACCACAGGCCCAGAAGCCCGCCCACGCTCATAGCCTCCAACTGGCTTTCAAGGTCAGGTATCAGGCTGTTAAAATCCACGGACGTTTCCCCGATAATCACACCGGCGCTTTGGTTGACGACGCTCTGGGTGGCGTCAAAAATGCCCATGACGATGTTCCATGTGTTGCTGACAATGAGGATGGCAAAGGCAGACTTGAAAATCCAGCGGAAGAACATGGAGGTGTCGAAGTCGTGCATATTGTTCTTTTCGGTAATCATCTGGATAAGCTCATGGCACA
>OLOU01001957.1_pt1 | contig 12747 bp, 10 predicted proteins | sample 1672101 | NCBI WGS metagenome assembly OLOU01 (sample SAMEA3136645, study PRJEB25190) | human gut metagenome | biome: human gut; feature: human-associated habitat; material: faeces | place: Austria | collected 2013
TTGAACAGGATGCAGCGATTGGACGTGGGGCCGGCGTCCAGCGCCATGATGTATTTTGCCATTTGGGGTTCCTCCTGAAAGCAAGATGAAAAGGCGGGCTGACGTCCGCCTTTCAGAATCGTTTGTCTATCCGGTTATTTTACACCATGTCCTTCATTTTTGCAACGCCTGCCCCGAAAACGGTGCTCAAAATCTCCCAAAAGCATAAACGCCTTGTTCCATTTTTGGCAAATCCGTCAATTTTCCGCAGCGTCAGGCGTTTGCTTGGTGTAATACTGCGCCTGGGCGTGCCAAAGCTCGGCATATTTCCCCGTCTCCTGCGCCAGAAGCGTCTCATGGGTTCCCTGCTGGATCACCCGGCCGTCGCTGAACACGGCAATTTCGTCGCAGAACCGGCAGGACGACAGCCGGTGGCTGATGTAGATGGCCGTGCGGTCGCCGGAAATGGCGTTGAACTTCTCGTAGATCTCCGCCTCGGCAATGGGGTCAAGGGCAGCGGTGGGTTCGTCCAGAATGATGAAGGGCGCATCCTTGTAAAGTGCCCGGGCAATGGCGATCTTCTGCGCCTCGCCGCCGGAAACCTCCACGCCGTCCTCGGCAAAATCCTTGTAAAGCATGGTGTCCAGCCCCTTGGGCATGGCCGCCAGCCGGTCGCCGAAGCCCGCGTCCATAAGGGCTTTCGTTGCCCGCGCCCGGTCATACTTGGTGCTGCCCGCCACATTTTCTCCCAACGGCTGGGACAGGAGCTGGAAGTCCTGAAACACCACGGAGAAAATCTGCATATAGTCCTGATAGTTATACTTGCGGATGTCGATGCCGTTCAGGAGAATTTCTCCCTCCTGCGGGTCGTACAGGCGGCACAAAAGCTTAATAAAGGTGGTCTTGCCGCTGCCGTTTTCGCCAACGATTGCCAGCCGCTTGCCGACCTTGAACTTCATGGACACATTTTTCAGCGCCCAGTCCTCCCGGCCGGGGTAGCGGAAGGATACATTGCGGAATTCCACCTCATACTGCCGGTCAGAGCGCTTTTCCGTGGTCAGGCTGCCCTGATACATGGAATTGGGGATATCCAGAAATTGGAAGGTTGCGTCCAGATAATCCGCGTTGGTTTTCAGGGTACCGAACTGCGCAGTCAGCTCAAAAATGCTGCCCGCCATGGCGGTGGCCGCGCCCACATACTGAGTCACGCTGCCCACGTCAAACGCGCCGCCCCATGCCTTCAGGCAGGTGAACACGTAGACAAAGCCGGTGATCAGCGCCACAATTCCCGTACCAAGGGCAGAATAGGTGCCGATCGGGCCAAGCGCAAGCCCCCCGAACACGCCTTTTGCGCCAAAGGCCACATTACCGTCCCAGTATGCCGACACCAGATTCTGCTGATTGTACATCCGGATATCCGCGCCCCGTCCCTTATGTTCGCCGATAAAACCGAAGAATGAGAATACGCGGTTACTCAAAGTCGCTTCCTTCGCCGCACTGCTCCAGTAGGAGGTGGACTTTTCCTCAAATTTCCCCGCCAGAATGCAGATAAAGATCATAACGCCTGCCAGAATCAGGATGAACACGGGATTGTTCAGAACGGTCAGCCACCCGGCGGTTTCCGGCACCGGGGAGGTAAACAGGGTAACCGTCAGCGCAATGCCGCTCAAAATGCCGATGATGCTTTTCAGCGTGCGCTCATAAATCGATGGAACCTGCATCAGGCCAAAGCTTGACCAGTCCTCGTTCTGGTCGATCTGCGTCCGCAGATCGTGGGTCTCCTGTTTGTCCACGTCCACATAGTCCATGGAGAAGAATTTCCGGCAGAACAGGATCCCTTTTCTGCCATAGAGGTCATTCAGCAGGGTTTCCGTCCGCTGGAACAGCACCGCCTTCGCGACGGCGCACAGTCCGGTACACAGCACCCCGGCGATGACCCAATTCCGAAGCACATCCGGTCTGCGGAGCAGCGCCAGCTCCTTCAGAATCTGGGCGGAGAAGAACACCGTCACATAGGGCAGAATTGCGCCCACGACGGTATACAGCGTCGCCGCCGGGAAAAATCTGCGGCTGACTCCGTGCAGCGCCTTTGCCGCACGGAAATGAACGGACAGAGCGTGCCTGAAACTCATTTTCTTTTTCATAATCAGAACGCCTTCCCTTCCTGATAATAGCGGCTCTGGACTTCAAAGAGCTTGGCATACGCCCCGCCCCTCGCCAGCAGCTGATCGTGAGTACCTTCCTCGGTGATATGGCCGTCCGCCACGAAGATGATGCGGTCACAGAACCGCGTGGACGCCAGCCGGTGAGAGATGAACAGAGAGGTCTTCCCCGCCGTCATATCCTTGTACTTCTGATAGATGTCGTTTTCCGCCAGAGGGTCGAGTGCGGCGGTGGGTTCGTCCAGCAGCAGGATAGCGCCGTCCTTATACAACGCTCGCGCCAGCATCAGCCGCTGGGTCTGGCCGCCGGAGAACAGCACGCCGTCTAAGTAGACCTCCCTGCCCACATGTGTGTCCAACCCCTTGGGCAGCTTCTGAATGGTCTCCGTCAAGCCCGCCTTTTCAATGCAGTCCCAAAGCTTTTTCGTGTCGATATTCTCAGTGGTCTGGGCGATATTTTCCGCCACGGTCACGTCCAGAATGGAGAACTCCTGAAATACGGCGCTGAACAGCCCGTAGTATTCCCGGCGGTTAAAGTCCCTTACGTCCACGCCGTTCAGCAGCACCCGCCCCTCGGTGGGATCGAACAGGCCGCACAAAAGCTTTACAAGGGTGGTCTTGCCCGCACCATTCAGTCCCACGATGGCCAGCTTTTCTCCGGGGCGAACCGTCAGGTCAAGATCGTGGATGGTATCCTCCTCGGTGCCGGGGTAGCGGAAGGACACATGCTCCAGCTTCAGTTCGTAGGCATCCGCCTTGGGAATCGCCGTCCCACCCTCGAACCGGAACGGCTCCGGATATTCCAGAAATTCCCGCACCTGAGAAAGGTCGAGGCTTTCCTCATGCAGCTTCTCCGCCGCCTGCAAAATGCCCATGACCCATGTGGTGAAGGTGGACACCGCAGTAAAATACAGGATAAACTCCGGCACACTCAGAGAATCCCGAAGCGCCAGATGGAGGAGGTACGCATAGGCAATGCCGTTTCGTGCCATGGTGAGCAGCGCTTCGGTGACATCCGCCAGCAGCTTGATCTTCTCGCAGCGAAGCCGGAAGTCCAGATACGCGTCGTGAACGCGGTCAAGCAGCTCGTTCAGCCAGTTTTGCAGACCGAAAATCCGGATATCCTTCGCCAGCTCCACGGATTCCGCTTTTTTCCGGATGTAGGACTTCTTCGCGTAAAACGTTTCCTCGTCGTCCCGGTGCCGGAAAATCCAGTTGCTGGAATACCGGGACACCAGAAATCCCACCACGCAGGTCGCGGCGATCACCACCAGCAGCACCCAGTTCAGGCTGGACAGGATGGCAAGGTACACCAGAAAACCGCCCACGTTCTGCAGCAGTCTGGTCAGGGTCTCCCAGATGTTTTCCGTCGCTTCCCTGTTGCTCTGTGCGCTTTTGTGCGCCTTTTCCTTGAGCTTGATGAACTTCACATCCAGCGTATTGGGAAAAGAGGTCATGTTGCATTTTCTGCCGATCATGCCGACGATGCTGGAACGCACGTCCACACGGGGGAACATGGCGATCTCTCTGAAATACTCCCTCAGACCCATGGTCAGAAACAGCGCCAGCGTAAACAGTCCGATGGTACCCAGCAGCTCCCCCACGGGGGCATGGCGCTCTACGCAGCTTAATATCTCCGGCGCAACGTACAGCTGCGTCAGGTTGTACAGCACTTCCAGCGCCGCCATGGCGACGCAGATAAACAGAACCCGTTTTCTGACCTTCCATGCGATCTTCACCATCCATCCCACGTTCTGGGCGGCGTTGTATTTTGGCTTTATTCTGTCTTTCATTTTGCCTCACCTCGTGAGCATACTCTATCACAAAAAGACGTCCCCGGAAGATTCTGGGGACGAATTGCTTATTTCGGGTGACGAACTGCATTTTGGGGGTTTCCTCAGACCTGCGGGATGAGGATTTCCGTGGTAAACGCCCCGTCCTCGCTGTTGCGGCTCAGGTAGCCGTCGTAGCGGGACACGATGTCGTCCATGCGCACCAGCCCGAAGCCGTGGCCTTCGCCCTTGGAGGTTTTGAAGCCCTTGCCCACCTTACTTAGCTTTTTCGCGGCGGTGAAGTTGGTGAAGGAAATGTAGAGCTGCGTCCCCTTCATATCCATGTACACCCGGATCATCCGCTTTTCCTCCGGCAAGGCCATGCTTGCCTCCATGGCGTTATCGAACAGGTTGCCGATGATGCAGCACAAGTCCAGCTCCGACATTTTCAGCTTCACCGGGATGTGGGCGTCCACCTGCGTCGGGATGTTCCGGGAACGCGCAAGGGAAATTTTGCTGTTGAGAATGGCGTCGGCCATGGGGTTGCCGGTTTTTACCACGGTGTCCACGGTATTGAGATCCGTATCCAACTCGTCCAGGTAGGCTTTCAGGGCGTCCATGTCCCCATTGGCCGCCAGTACCTTCATCATCTGGATGTGGTTGCGGTAGTCATGCCGCCAGCCCCGAATCTGCCGGTACATATTTTCCACTTCCCGGTAGTGGGTCTCGATCAGCTCCCGCTGATAGGCCGCGATGCGCTTGTCGATTTGTTTGGAAAAGAAAGACATAGCCAATCTCCTATGTGTGCTTGATGATCGCCCGGTTAAGGGGTTCATACGCGCCCCTTGGCAGGGGCAGCAGCGTGCCGTCCGACAGGCTGACCTCCGTTTTCGTCACGCGCCGGATGTACTTCAGGTTAATGATCAGGCTCCTGCCCGCGCGGAAGAACCGGTCGTCCAGTTCCTTTTCAAACTCGTTCAGGCTCCGCTTGACAGTGTACTCCGCCTTTCCATGAATCGTCACATAATTCTGCCGCACGTCCAGATACCGGATGTCGTAAAAGGGAATCCGCACCATCTCCCCGCCCAGCTCCAGATTCAGACATTGCTCCTCCCGCTGCCGCCTTTCCAGCGCCCGGTTCAGAACCGCGAACAGCTTGTCCCGGCTGACGGGCTTCATGAGATAATGCAGCGCCGCCACCTCGTAGCCCTCGGCGATATAGTCGGAATACCCGGTGACGAAGACGATCTGCACCGCCTCGTTGTCTTTGCGCACCCGTTTTGCCAGACTTACGCCGTCCATAGCGCCCATTTCGATGTCCAGCAGCAGAATGTCCCAGTTCTTGTCCTCCGCGTACCGGAACAGGAAGCTCTCGGCGGAGGAAAAGGCGGTAATTTCCGCCTGATGCCCGGCCTGCGCCACCCAATCCTTTACCAGACCGGAAACATACGTCCGATCTTCCTCCGCGTCGTCGCAGACCGCGATCCTTAATTCCATCGTCCCGCCCCCTTTTTTTGTCATTATATCTGTTTTTTTCGCCGCTTGCAAGGGCGAAAAGGGAAAGGAAGCATACCCAGTCCGGGTATGCTTCCAAAAAGCTCATCTCCTGTATTTTTCTTGCCCCGGTGCGGGAAGGCGCTGGGCAATTTTTTCTGCCAGCGCGTTTCCGATGAAGGCAAAGGCGGTTCCGACGATGATGGAGAAGATCACGTCGGTCGGGTAGTGGACGTACAGGTACAGCCGGGAGAACGTGACCAGCACGGCGATCACCATGGCAGGAATGCCCATCCGCTTGTCGTAGATCATCAGCGGTATCGCCGCCTCAAAGGAGGCGATGGTATGTCCCGACGGGAAGGAGTAATCGTGCTGAGCGTCGATCAGCAGCTTGATGGTAATTCCGAAATTCTCATACTGAAAATCATACGGTCGCGGCCGCGCCACAAGGGGTTTCAGCGTCACGTTACAGATTAGCACACCCATTACAAGGGCGATGCCCATGGCGATGCCGGTTTTTCTCGTCTTGGGGAATACCAGCATCAGTACCGCCCAGGCAATCCAGAAGATGCCGCCCTCCCCGAACAGGGTCACGATGGGCATGACGGCATCCAGGAAGCCGCACTGCAAGTGCGCCTGAATCCAGTCCAGAATGGGCAGGTCAAAGCTGACCGCCAGTTGGTTCAGTAATGCCAGCATATTAGCCTCCTTCCGTCGCGTCGGTGCCGGACGGCGTCTCGAACAAAGCGTACAGCGTCATCGGCTCCAGCGTGGTGCCGTTGGGGATGTTCACATGGCCGTTTTCATCCGGGTCAAAGACCATGGTGTAGGTGGTGCCGTTGTCGTACTTGTCGATACGATACCAACCAATGAATACCTTGCCCTCGGGGGCGGAGACCAGCGGGGTATCCAGCTCCGTAGCGTCGGTCTTGACAAACTCGCTGCTCAGGACGGTATCGCCGTTCATGAAGGTCAGGCGCACCTTGCCCACCGGCGCGTTGACATCCGCGTTGGTGGCCTCATAGGCCAGCCACTTGCCGGTGTCCTGCTTCCGGAAGAACAGAGTCGAGTCATACCCGAAGTCCTTGGTGGTGCCGTCTTTACGGGTGACGTTCAGGGTCAGCGACACACGGGCGGAGAACAGATCGTCGCTGTAGCGGGCGTAATCGGAAACCTCTTCCTTGGTGAAGCGGTAGCCGTTATTGCCCTGCATCCACAGGTTGCCGCTCAGGTTGGTGATGACGCTGTATGCCTCAGAGGAGGTGTCGAAATACTTGGCAATGTCCGCCTTGGATGCCTTCTCGATCATGAACAGGCAGTAGGTCTTCGCCGCGTTCAGCGCCGCTTCCCTCTCGTCGTCGGAGATGGTGTTGGCCTGGGTCTGCTCGGTAAAGGTATGGGTCCCGGCGTCGTAGCTGACCTCCATGGGATTGCCCGACTCGTCAAAAATCGTGACGGTGGGGGTGGCCATCAGGTCGGAAATTTCCTGGGTGCAGATGCTCACGCCGGTGATGCCGATGGGCAGCCGCTCCGCCGCCGCAGTGGTGGCGATCTGAATCACGTGGCTGTCGTCCAGAGGCACGCCGTTAACCTCGACGGTGTGACCGTCCACATTCTGAATATAGAAGGTCTCGCTCCGGTCGAAGAACAGCTCAACGCCGCCCAGCTCCCAGTCGGGAATGTCGGTGATGGCGGTCGTCTGACCGGACAGGGTGAAGGAGGCAATCTTCTCGTCCCCCAGGAGGACAAGATATTTCTTATCGCCGGAAAGTCCCGCAGAGGTCTCCTTGAAGGTCAGCGCCGAATCGCCCACCTTGTTTTCCATATAGGAGACGAACTGCTCCTTGCCCTCGTAGGGGGTGTCCTCCATCCCGGCGGCGTCGTACAGAGCGCCCCAATCGGGGTGAGAAAACAGCTGGTCAAAGACCTCCTGACTTTTGGTGGTGGGCTGGGCGGCCTGATAATCCGTCAGCCAGCCCTGGAGCCACTGAAGGCCAAAGAACGTGGCCACAAAGAACACCAGGATGAACATGAAATACAGGGTGTAGAAGATCACGCCGCCCAGCCGGGGGCCTTTGCGGCGCTTTTCCGGCATGGTCTGGGCTGCTTGCGGCCGCTTTCCATTGGGCTGACGGGCGGCCGTCGGCTGGCTCTGCCGCGCACTTTGCTGACGGGCGGGCTGCTGAGGCCGGACGGGTGCCGCCTTGGGCGGGGTCTCCCGCACCGGCTGGCGCTGGGGCTGCTCCCGGGAAGACTCGCTGTTGCGCTGGGCGAGCAACTCGGAAACATCCACCGTGGTTCTCTTATTTTTAGAATCGAATTTTCCTTGATACATGGTTTCCCTCACTTCCTTACGGCGCGACCATCCAGAAGGTCGGCATCTTTCTGGGGCGCTCCTGCAGCAGGGAATAGCTGTTGATCACCTGCACGGTACCGGCTTCGCCAAACAGGCCGTAGGTATCCCGGTAGACCATGATACTGGACGAGCCGCCGTCCATGTTGCAGGCGTTCACGACGCCGTACTCGATCATGATGTCGATGACGTCCTTATAGGTGCCGCCTGCGGAACCGGCCTGACGGCCGTCAATGCACACGAACACCACGGCGCCGTCCTTCCGCTGGCCGATGGCGGTACGGGGGTTCCAGCCGGAATTGGAGTTGTAGGCCTCCTGGTTGATTTCCCCGTTCATGATGAGGACGGGGCCGAAGCAGCAGCCGTCCCGGATGTTCAGCTCCTCCGCCTGAGCCTTGCTCAGATTGTCCTGAGCGACCACAAGGATATTGTCCTTGTTGAAGCCCGCGAAGCCCTTGATGCCGTTGGGGGGAGAACCGGTCGTCCACTTGCAGACGCCCTTGGAGTAAACCAGTCCCTCCGGCACGGAGCCGACAGCAGGGTCGGAGGTACCGTTGTCAAAGAACGCGCCTGCGTTGACACCGGCAATGGCGCCGTCGGTCTCGATCTGGTCGTCGATCCGGGTGCCGGGAATGGAGGTGGAGAAATTCTCCGTAGAGGTACCCAGGTAGACCTTGCTGGGGTCACGGACGATCATGATATGGGCGTTATAGGTGTCGCCGGAGTGGGATTCAAAGCGGATGCCATCAGGATAATTCGCCCACTCGTCGACTCCGGCGGAGATTGCCGTGTCCTTGTTGATGACGATTTCCGACGCGTTGGAGAACTCGTCTTTCAGGTTGGAGTCATCCCGTGCGCGGATGGAATCCAGGGTCTGTGCGTCCATGAACAGGCCGGGAATCCACTTGGTTCCGCTGGGTTCCAGCAGCGTCATGGTCAAAATATCCCGGGCTGCGGGGGACGGGCCATTGAAGATCAGGTTCGCCGCCAGACACGCCGCCACCAGAATCAGGGCGATCACGGTGAACAGCACCAGGAAAAACCGCCGGACGATCCGGCCGAACAGGCCGCTGCCCTTCTTCTTTTTCTTCTTGGGCGGTCTGGAAGGCCCGCCCCGCTGGGAAGGAACGGGATCATAATCGGGCATTGTGTTTCGTTTGCTCATTTTTTCTCAACCTCGGGTTCATTTTGTTTCTGGGGCGCGAACACCCAGCGCTGCTGAATCATATAGCCGATGATGTAAAGCAGAATCATCACGACCACGTAAATCAGCGTGTGCAGCACGCCGGTGGGCTTTACGTGGAAAAGCACATACGCGCCGTCGGTCAGCAGAATTTGCAGCAGCATCTGGGGGACCGCCAGACAGTAGTAGCGAAGTAAGGTCTTACCGGTGTCCGTGTTGGTCTTGAACACCAGCTTCTTATTGAGGAAGAAGTTCAGCAGAGACGAGATCACTCTTGCGCCCGTGCCTGCCGCTGCGGTGAGGACGAAGCCCTCCAACACCTTTTTAAGCAGAGCGGTAAACAGGGTGAACAGGCCGGTGTCCACCACGGCGCAGACGATGGAATTTATCGTATACCGGAAGAAATGCGCCAGAATCAGCTTGTATATCCGCCAGGAATCCACAAAGGTGCGGAAATGGGAGCTTTTGTTCTCCTCAATGTACACGGTGCGGATCTTGTTCTCCTCGAAGGGGATGGCCTTTTCCTTGAACGCCAGAAGCATATTGGTCTCGTACTCAAACCGGTCCCCCGCCACGTCCACCAGCTCCTCCACTGCCTCCCGGGGCAGCGCCCGCAGGCCGGTCTGGGTGTCGGAAATGGTCATGCCCACGAAGGTCTTGAACACCAGCGACGTGGTGTGGTTGCCGAACCGGCTGCGATTCGGCACGTGGTCCAGCGTAAAGTCCCGGCAGCCCAGAATGCAGTGCCCGGTCTCCAGCATTTTCTCGCAGCACGCCCGGGTATCCTCGGGGTGGTGCTGGCTGTCGCCGTCCACCGTCACGACGCCGGCGCCTTCTGGACAGTTGTCCAGAAACCACCGGAAAGCGGTCTTCAAAGCCGCGCCCTTCCCCCGGTTCACCTCATGATGGAGCAGATGAATTTCGGGATGAGCCGCGGCGGCGTCCGTGAAATAATGTAAATTTTCCTGCTTGCTTCCGTCGTTGACCAGAATGATGTTGGAAAAGCCGTATTCCAGCAGGCCGTCGATGACGGCGTTCAGCTTCTCGTCCGGGTCCAAAGAAGGCAGGACGACAGAAATTTTCGATAGATCTTGCATCTCTTTTGCCTTTCTAGGGTGTATCTGAAAACTGGCGAAATGACCAGCAGCAAGGGATTTTTGTCCTGAGCAAGCCATTTTTCCGCAGGAATGCTTGCTGCATCTCAAGGGAAAATGGCGCGGCACAGGGCAAAAAGAGCCGCTGATTGGGCGTTTTGACAGTTTTCAGATACACTCTTACGTGCGCGCCCGTGTTCTTGGCGCAGATAGTCACACGAAACTCAGTATACTATAGCATATTTCTTTTCATTTGCAAAGAGTTTTCGTAAAAACTTAATAGAAAAAGTCGATTTGAACGCTTCCCCGTCCGCCGTCTGCGGCTTCGCTTGACACGTTTGCCCGGGTATGGTAGATTAGTAAGTAGAATATCCAACAAAACACCCTGTATTCCAGTGTTCCGCCCGGGAAAAACTTCCATCGGACGGCAAAAGGAGGATGTCCATGCCGCAGACGCTCACCACGCCCAGAGGCGAAACGCTTTCCGGCACGCCATGGCAGGTCTATCCCAGGCCGCAGATGCGCCGGGATTCTTACATAAACTTGAACGGAGAATGGGATTTTGCCGTATCATCCGGGAAACCGGAAACATTTGATATGCGCATTACCGTGCCCTTCTGCCCGGAGTCCCGGCTTTCCGGCATCGGGCGGCATTTTGAAGAGGGCGCGCCATTATGGTATCGCCGCCGCTTTCTTCTGCCCGAGGGCTTCCGCCGGAAGCGGGTGCTGCTCCACATCGGCGCTGCCGACCAAATTGCAGAGGTGTTCGTGAACGGGCAGTACCTGTGCCGCCACGAGGGCGGCTATGCCTCCTTCTGCGTGGACATCACCGAAGCGCTGGCGGAGGAAAACGAGCTGGTCATCCGCTGCACCGACGATCTCCACGATCAGGCTTTCCCCTACGGCAAGCAGGTGATGAACCGGGGCGGCATGTGGTACACCCCCGTGTCCGGTATCTGGCAGACGGTGTGGCTGGAAAGCGTGCCGGATATCTATATAGAGAATCTGAACATTGAAAATCACGGCGCGTCCGTGACGATCTCCACGGTTCCGCCCCTGGAGGGTACGGTCAGTGTAGAGCAGCTGGGACAGTTCCCGCTGGAAAACGGGCAAGTGACCATCGCCCTGGAAAATCCCCATTTCTGGTGCCCGGACGACCCCTATCTTTACTGCTTCACCGTGGAAACAGCGCAGGATAAGGTGGAATCCTACTTTGCCATCCGGTCTCTGGAAATCAAAAAGGTAGGCGAATATCCCCGCCTGTACCTCAACGGCAAGCCCTATTTCTTCCATGGTCTGCTGGATCAGGGCTACTGGCCGGAGGGGCTGCTCACCGCCCCCGCCCCGGAAAGCTATGCCGATGATATCCTCGCCATGAAGCGTCTCGGCTTCAACACCCTGCGCAAGCACATCAAAGTCGAGCCGGAGGAATTCTACTATCAGTGCGACCGGCTGGGTATGATTGTCTGGCAGGACATGGTCAACAACGGCAGCTACCGCTATTTCCGGGACACCGTGCTTCCTACCATCGGCATTCAGAAGCGGAACGACCGGCGCCTTCACCGGGACGAACGAAGCCGCAATGCCTTCCGTCAGGGCGCAGCCGACGCGGTGAATCAGCTGAAAAATCACCCCTGCATCTGCTATTGGACGATCTTCAACGAGGGCTGGGGGCAGTTCGACAGCGACCGCGTCTGCGGATGGTTCCGCACGCTGGACGCTACCCGCTTCATCGACACCACCTCCGGCTGGTTCCGTGGAAAGGACACCGATGTGGACAGCCGCCACCAGTATTTCGGGAAGCTGCGTCTGGAGGGCGACGGTCTTCGTCCGTTGGTGCTATCAGAGTTCGGCGGGAAAACATGGCGGGTCGAGGGGCACATTTTCAACCCCGACAAAACCTACGGCTACGGTGCCTGCCCGACGAGAGAAGCTCTGAACGAAGCGGTAGCGGCGCTCTACCGGGAATCCATTGTCCCCGCCGTGGAAAAGGGTCTGTGCGCCGCCATCTACACCCAGGTCAGCGACGTGGAGGATGAAGTGAACGGCCTGATAACCTACGACCGCCGGGTGGTCAAGCTGGACGCGGACACCATGCTGCCCATTTCCAGAGCGCTGCAAGACGCTATGGAAAAAACAGTTGCATCTTTTGAAAAAATGGGCTAGAATATACGGGATAAAAGGAGGGATCTGAATGCAGTCAGTACCCGAAAAGGAAACCATGGACGCCATTGCGGAGCTATTCAAGGGCTTTGCCGATTCTACCCGGGTGCATATTCTGGCGCTTCTGTCCCGACAGGAGCTGTGCGTGACGGACATTGCGGAGACTGTGGACGTCAGCCAGAGCGCCATTTCCCACCAGCTTCGGATCTTAAAGCAGAGCCGTCTTGTAAAATTCCGCAGAGAGGGAAAAACCATCTTTTATTCCCTGCTCGACGAACATGTCCACAGCATTTTAAGTCAGGGCATGGAGCACATCACCGAATCGAAAACCCCCTGATCACCGTCTCCAGAATTCCAAGAAGATTGGCTCCGATGTGAAGGAGCACCGGCGCTGAAAGACTTCCCCAGCGTTCGTAGGACCAGGCCAGAAGAAGGCCCATGGGAAAGGCATAAACCAGCTGAACGATGTTTCCATGATAGAGGGCAAAAAGCGCTGCGCTGACCGCGGCTGCCACCCGGAAAGAAAAGAGTCTTCTCATTTTTCCGT
>OLOU01001961.1_pt1 | contig 12720 bp, 16 predicted proteins | sample 1672101 | NCBI WGS metagenome assembly OLOU01 (sample SAMEA3136645, study PRJEB25190) | human gut metagenome | biome: human gut; feature: human-associated habitat; material: faeces | place: Austria | collected 2013
TGACGCAACAAATGTGTGAATGTGTACACAAATGAGGGCACATAAACAGGGGATATATTAATAATATGTGTGTGAAAAGATATGTAAAATGGTATATTTTATTATTGAAATTATATTATTGAAAATACATTAATCCTTTATATTTCTATAAATATCGAATTTACCAATTCACTTGTTGTTGAAGAAATATTCGATGCTGGACATTACGATTTCGGAATAAAAAAATACACTCGCACAATCCCCTTGTGCTCTTACTGGGGATTTAATGGTATTTTGGGCTATTCAAATCCATATCACATAAGTAAGTATGAACTAATTAATACTGCGTTTCCTAATCTACAAATAAATGATTTATACAACAAATGGAAGGGAATTCCGTATTCTTATGCACTATTCGATCTTAAAGAAGGGCCTTATCATGGGATTGCAATTTGTCATACCAATGCGAAACAAACTTTAAAAAAAAATATATGACATTGGTTCAGATCTCTTGTTTGCCTGCGTTACATGTTCTAACCCAAAACACTTCAATACCTGGGCAGGATTAAAATATTTATTTACTTTTAATTCCGATATGCATACTGTTTTAACTGGTCGTTTGAATGGTACTTTTGATATTTCATGGAGAAAGAAAAATTTAGGAAATGGAAAACTCGGTATCGAAGAAAAAGGAATGTCATTTTGCTGGCTCACTGCATATATGAAATCTTATAATGATGTAGAATTATTAAAATCCATTGAAAAGGGAATGTATGCAGATATTGATTTATATGAATATTCAATTCCAGAAAACAAATGGAAATCAGAGCAACTTATGTTTCAATTAATAACCCAAATGTTTCCTAAAAAACCTGTTTACTATCAATATCGTGCCGATTTCTTAAAACAAGGAAACAGTCAATTGAGTTATGACGTTTTTATACCAAGTCTTCATCTAGCTTTTGAATATCAGGGGAAGCAACATTTTGAACCTATTGATTTTTTCGGTGGAAAAGATGGCTTTGAAAAACAACAATGGCGCGACAAGCAGAAACTCAAACTCAGCATTGAAAATCATATAACTCTTGTATACATCAATTATTGGGATGACTTAAACATTCAATTAATACAGCAACGAATCAAAGAAGCCCAGCGTAGAAATCAAATATAGTATATTTATCTAGGCAGCCAGTAGAGCGGCTGTGGTTCCCTGATCCTGAGCCTTGACAGGAGGGAATGCTTATGAGCGATTATGAGATTTTTATGATCATTCTGACGACAGCCAGCTTAATTGTATCTATCCTTACATACACACATAAGAAATAGCCGCCCTGCTCTCTGGTAAAGAATAGGCGGCTACGTCTTAAACATATATCTTGCCAGGACGGGGAACCTTGACTTCCCTTACTGGCTGTCTTGATAAGTATATTATATGCCAGCCCCCAGAATTTGTCAATTTCCATTTGTCCACACTCTCATCTGCTGCCGCTTCGCCTATTCAATTTATCGGGATTCCTTCTCAGCATTTCCCTTATGCTTTCCACACCGTTCATTGCTTTGTAATAATCGTCTATTTTTCTTTATTCTACCTTACCCTATACAATAATACCCTTGCACTGTTTCCATCCATTTTCACCTTGTTTTATGCCTGTACTCTGGGCAAATAAAACATTTCACGCCGTACACTGTATATACCGCATAGCTTCCAGTCGATTCTTGCAGTCCTGGTAAATATCTTTGTAATTACGTCCTGCTGCCATGCCAGTTCTTAAAGTATGCGCTATCAGATGTTCCACCAATGACAGATCATCTAACTGACTTCCAGCAGCAGTTGTCTTGTCAGTGATTCCTACACTCTTATATGCCAGTCTGGTATAATTGCTGTAATAGTGATCTGCGTGAGTGCTTCCCTGCGCTCTGGCATATTCCACAAATTTCTTGATAACATCCATCTCTGCTCTTCTGGTGGTTCTCTCTTCCTGATCTGCTATCTGATAAGCAGCAGTATTCTTTTCATAAACAAGTCTTTCCATCCGATTGAACGCATCAATATACTTCCATTTCCAGGCATCCGCCTCTTTTCCAGTAAAGCCAAATGCCAGGAACACAAAGCCATCTTTATTCAACAAATACTTTTTATTATATTTTCCGGAAGCATCTTTATACTTAGATGGCTTGATGCACTGAACGCAATTTTGCGTTGAGTCATTTGCCAATAAATTCTCTATTGCTCTAATGACATCTGAATGCCTTTTTCCAAATTTCTCCGCTACCTGTAAACTATCACATACTGCTTGTTCATTTTTAAGATATACTAAATCGTCTATAACAACGCTCCTTTCCGCTCTGCAATTATTTTCCGAGCTATATAAGCCAATGCTTCAAGTTTTTTCAAGTTCTATTTCGGAAATAACTGTACTGTTATGGGGCTACATATAAAAAATCTCAACATTTCTCAACAACCATGAGTAAATATGTTATTGCTTTTCGGCTATATATGCTAAAACACCATCATTTTCCATCATAATGCTGTTTCTCACGCTTCCCTCACGCTTCGTTATCCATTCGCGCGTATTATATACAGCCCCATATCCTTACAGTACCGTAATATTTCACCTAATTTTCCATTCTATTGCTAAAATGGATATCTTCCGCATGCCTGTAGTGCAGATCTGAATAATGCCAGTGTTTTTCGTTTATATCCATAAACATCTGCATGGCATTTGTAATTCTGATCAATCCCTTTTCTGGCAAGGACCTGAAATGCCACGCCCTTGGATATACTGTAGAAGAGATCATCTTCAACCATAGGATTGCATTCATGCGCACATTGTAACAGCAGAAGCTTGTCCGGCAGTTCCAGATCCAGACAATACTGCTTCAGCTGTTTTTCCTCTCCCTTTTTAAATCCATAATCTGTATAAGTTGCTTCTCTGGTTCGCATAATTTCTTCCTTTCTTTGCTCCGCTTTAAGTTGTTCCTGTGCCCCATTTTTCTTTATGCTAACTCAAATGGGTTTTTCCCGTTCCGATTTCTTCTCATTTCGGCTTCACTGATAATAATATCTAACAATTTTCTGCCAGATGCATTGACTGTAACATTATAGGTATTTCCATCTCCCTGTCCTTTTCCTGACTCTTCCCGGACAATCTGCCGTAACAGGCTTTCCGGTGTTTCCAGGTTGTTGCCTTTTTTCTGGTCGCCTAATACCGCAAGGAATTCTGACCTTGGTGGAATAACTGCGCCACTGGCCAGATACGGAACTGAGTTTACTCTTGGAAGGCTCATGGAATAATTTCCCCATCGGCGTCCGCCATTAGGAAGCTGTACATTATATGAAAACGTAAAACCTCTTTCAATTCCCGAGATTGCACTGTTTATGTTATTAATCATACCGTTTACTTTAGATATAATATTATTCAATGTAGTGCTGATTCTATCTGCCGCCCTGGATATTGCTCCGGAAAGACCACTTTCCATTCTGGATCCATAGCTTTCTACTTTGCCAACTAAGGAAGAAAGACTTTTGTCAATCGAGCCTGACATACCTCCAACCGTCCTATTGATTTCGTCACTGGCGTTTTTCCATTTTCTTGTCATGATGTTATACTGACTCTGGAACTGACTCTTAACACCTTTGGTCATCTCACCAAGACTTAAGTTGGCCTGTATCTTCATGGCTCGTACATTCGTTTTCACTTCTTTTGCAGAATTTCCCCAGTTAAGCACTGTAGAATCATTTACTCCTGCAAAATTTTCTTCTGTACTGAACTTAATTCCGGCTGTAGCCTCTTCCACATCAGTCTGAGCAGTCTTTATTGATGAAGAAATCTTCTCCTGCGCTCCGACAATATTGGTATCTACTGCTGTAGTAACCGCTGTAGTTGCTGCCGGGAACTCTGCCCCTAATGCTGCATTCAGATCATCCAGTGGTACACCTGCATTCTTCAAAGCAGTGTAAACCATGTTCAAAGCATCCTGCGCACTCTTGGCACTTCCGCCAGTGTCCTGAAGCTGGCTTCTGACTCCCTGATAGGTTCCGCTAAATTCGTTCCCTTTCAGACTTAATGTATAAAGAGTGTCCGATAAAACACCAATTGCTTCTTTCGCGCTCAGCGAAGAGAGGTCAATCTGTCCTGCACTTTCAGAGAATCCCTGTCCCAATGCCAGCACTTTATTGGTCATATCTTCTACGAAGGTACCTGTTACGCCTGCCTGAGCGCCATATTGTTCAAGTATTGCTTTCGCCTGCTCAGCAGATACGCCATATTCTGCCAACTTATGAATAAAGCTATCATACATTTCAGCATTGGATTTTCCCGCACTTTCATCGGCTTCAATCAACTTCCAGAGGTCTTCTGCCTGCTTTTGGGTTATTAGATTCGAGGAACTCATTGCCCCAGCATAATCATGCAGATATCCACCCGCCTGTGTCAGAACACCGTTTCCACCCTGTAAGGTTTCTATAAATCCTGCCAGCTTTTCTGTTCCTACAATTGCCGCCGTAGCTACCGCTGCGATCAATCCCGCTGTTCCTACCAATGGGGCAAGAGATGAAGCAAGGGAAGTAAATCCGCCCGCTGCCGCACTGGCAGCTTGTCCCAGTACAGATGTCAGGCTTCCGGAAAGAGCCGCTACTGCTTCAGATCCGATTATCTTCTTTCCTATTGCTCCAATCAGCAACTTTACCAGACTGCCAATCCCTGTTATATCTGCAATCTTTACAGCAATAAATGCTTTTTCGAGAAAAGCTGCTATTTTGCCGGCTGTGCCGCCCTCTTCCAACCCATCAAACAGACCTCCAATCGTTGTTTTGATTGCTTCAATGACCTGCCACAGATGTTTTCCCCAATCAATCTGGCTTAAGAATGTTCCTATTCCTTTCCCTACTTCTTCCCAATTTGTTTTTTGAGCCAGTCCAACCAAAGAAGTACATAAATTGTTCAGGAATATTTCCAGTTTCTGTCCATTGCCTTTCCAATCAAATTTTGATACAAAAGTATTGATTCCGCCCGCAATATTATCAACCATCTGTTTCCAGTTGAAATTGACAGCAAAATTGTAAAGAGTTGTAAACGCACCGTTAAGTCCAGTAGCAAGTGTATCTCCTATCTCTGAAAATGAAACAGTCGAAAAAACACCGTTCAGTGCATCCGCAACCGCCTTTCCAATATCAGCATAAGGAAGATTATGAACAAATCCGCTGAATATCTTCCAGGAAATCATGAACATGTTGCCAAGCAGCTGTCCAAGATTATTCCAGTTTACCTCATGAACCAGACCGGTAATACCTTCTGCAAATTTCTTTCCAAGATTCTTCCAATTTATTCCTGTAATCAGAAGATTCATAGTATTCACAAGAGTATTAATCCCAGCCCCTACAGTACGTCCTAACAAATCCCAATCAATATGATCAACCAGGCTATTAAATGTTCTTGTAAAAGCATCACAGAATTTTGTAATCTTGGGTCCAACATTGTTCCAGTTAATCACATCATAAATTTTCTGCAGGCCTTTATTAATGCCACTGGCAATATAAGCCCCCAACCCTTCCCAGTCCTCTTTTTTGATGAGCTTTCGGATCTTATCAGCAATTCCCTTTATAGAACTCGTGATAGGAACTTCTTCAAACATATCACCGGCAGATGGGTCAGTGTATTTGTTCCCGCCGATTGTCCCTGCACTGTTTACGCCATCATCATATCTATTAAGTTCATCAATCGGGCTAAGATATCCTTTTACTTCCTTTGCGGCTTTCTTGGCACTATCCGCTGTTTTATCCAAGCTGGCAGCATAGTCTTCCTGAACGCCTATTGCTTTTGTAAAAGTTTTTTGCCCGGTTAATGCTGCAATCAGCATACCTACGCGGGTAACCGCATCTGACATAAGATTAATAAACTTGACAAGAATCGGTGCGACTGTTGTCAATATTGGTGCGAATGCTGTTGCAAAAGAATTTTTTAATCTTGTCATACTGGACATCAATGAAGACATTGCTGTGTTTGCGGTATTAGAATACTCAGCAAGATTCTGAATTCCCGTCTTTACTCCGTCACCAACAGCATTTATAGCCTGGGACATGCCCGAAAACAATAGTGATATTCCCAACACCTCATCCAGACCTGCCTTAGAACATTTTGCCTGCTTATCGAAATTAAACATAGATTCCACTGCTTTTTTCATAGCAGAGACCATACTTTTTACAGCCGATCCTACGCTCTTTAAAGCAGAGCCAATGTTCTTCATGACTACACCTACACGTGCAGCAGCTTTCTGTAGATTCTGCATTACCAGAACAAGCTTGTTATTCTTTTCCTGATATTCCTCTACTTTTTTCTTCAGATTATTATATGAAGAATATAGCCTTCCGTTTATACGTTCCAGTTTCTGTGATTCCTCATCGTACTTCTGCAATGTATTTTTATAGGCATCCGTCGATTTAGGATCTATGTACGCACTGCCGGATACCTGCATCTCCTTCTGTTTGTTCTGCAGTCTCTCCATGTCTGCCCATATTTCATCCAACTGCTTATCTAGTTCTTTAACAGGCCCAGAATCAACTGGAAATCCCATATCAATCCATTCACGCTGTTTAGATTCTATTTTTTCAAAGTCTGTCTCAAGAGCCTTGATCTGATCCGAAATCAGCTTGTATCCTTCTGTTTCTATTTTGCTTTTACCCAGCTCATCCAGTTTAGATTTTAATTCAGCAACTTTTCTTTCCTGCTTTTCATAGCTTTGATAAAGGCTGTTAACTGTTGCAATCTGCCTTTGAAATGAATTTTTTGCTGTTTCTCCCATTTTTGATACCTGAGCAGTAATTCTTGTCATTCCTGCCTTGATCGTATTTAATCCTTTGGAAAGACCTTCTGTCTGAATCCTGGTATCAATGATGATTGAGCCATCAGCTGCCATATTATCTACCTCCCAACTATTTGAGGTCAGGGTACCAGTTCCCAATTACCAGTACCGAGTTATAAATTAGGGCTATCCTGTTTCCAGAACAGCCCGCATTTTCTTATTTTGCTTCGTCTTTTTTCGTGTATTTAGCAATATATTTGTCAATCCGTTCCTGCTGCTTCTTTTCTCTTTCGGCTAATTCCTTTTCAATGATTCCGCCAATTACAGTGATAATCTGTTCGGCAAATGTCTGTCCATCTTCCAGAATTGTAAACGGATGAGTAATTTCAAAGAAGTTCTCCGATACAGGAGCACCAAACAGGAAATCTATCTTTTCCCCAGCTTCTTTCTCCAGCTCAGGAAGAATCTCTTCCAGATCCTCCCCTTTTATTTTGTCACCTACACTTGCGAAAAACGCTGCTGTCTCTTTATATCTGTTTAAGATTCCAACATCTGTAGGAATAAATCGGAATACTCCCAGCTCATTTCCATCCTGATCTACAATCTCATAGTTCTTAGCACCTGTATTAAATGTTATCTTCTCTGCCATTACTTATCGCCCTCTCTCTCATATTTTTGAAGTTCCGTTTCAAGTCTCTGAAGTTCCCTGTAATCCTGCGCAAGTTTTCTATATTTTTCTGCCATTTCTGGAAGACCCTGTCGTAATGCTTCAATCATTACAGAAAGCATTCCCGATGACTTCTCCAAATCATCAAGTGCCCGTCTGGCAGAAGCATTTATTGCCGCCTGAAGCTTGTCCTGTTCATATTTTCTACTTTTCTTCATTCTGATACGTCTCATTGTCTTTCCCCCTTACCGCATCATAAATAGCTGCTAATTCCATGACTGCAACCAACATCAACATGTTAAGTAAAATCATATATATCATCTCCTGTCCTGTCGTGATACATATATTATCTCACATTTTGTGAGAACAGCTCTCTACCACTTTTGGGTGTTTTTGTTATTTCGACTGTCCATCGACAGTTCAAAGGCAACTGGCCTTTCGCAAAGATCGCGATTCAATCTGATATTCTCGCCTGTTCCTCGCCTGTTCGAACGCTCCAAGTTCTCGCCGCTTCCTCGCCGCTTTAATTCCATTTCTCACAGGTTCGTCACGGCTTTGTGCGGCTTTCCTGCGGCTTCATTATCAATAACAGGGACCCTCAAAATAGTGGATACCCATTTTTATAACTTTTTATAACTTTTCACTGCTTCCTCACTGCTTCAATCAGACCAATACCGTAAAAATCAGTAATAACGCATGACCGTAAATGACCGTATTTCTCATAATAGGTCTTTTATTGAGCCGTAGGTTCGGCAGCAGGATTTTTATTAAATACTGGCATCATCTCTTCTCTCTATTTTATCGGCTCATTTAGCCTTTTTCTTCCCTTACCCTTACAACTTTATCTTAGTTGCATTACAATTGATTTTTGCTCTGTTTTATTCCCATACTCCTGTATTTTCAGATATATTATGGCTTAGCCTTTCCCTCATCTGCTGACGCTGTTCCTCTGTATACTGTTTCGGTGGTGAAATCCGTATCCAGGCTACCGGAACATGAGCACAAATACTTCCGTCCTCATTATCAGCAACGATCTGGCAATCATCAGGATGTTTCTCTGCCAGCTTGCGGATTACTGACTTATACCGGCCCTGAGAGAATGTTAATGTTGCTTTAGTACCATTAGTCATAAATTCAATTGCATTTTCGTTACATCCATTCATAAAAATCTCCTTTTTGTTTTGTTCGTGTATTGTTCATGTTCTCTCTGTTCGCTCTTTGTTTACTGACTCATTAAAAGGTCATTTCTCGGAGTTCGCTCGGAGTTCGATAACATCTGAGTGCATTTTCTCGAAGTTCGTTCGAAGTTCATTTTGGAATCATGCGCCAGACTTTTAGGGACTCCGAAATCTCTGAATAGTCACCCGCGCGTAATCGTGTCAACAAATTCCCTACATTTTTTCATCTATATGCCGATAAATGTTAAGTTTTCTTAAGTTCTGCACCTCTATATCCGAAAAATATAAGGTTTTTAGGTTTTACCTATACATACAAAAATGTTAGCTTTTGTTAGGTTCCATGATCCATACAGAAAAATATATGAGGTTTTCTGAAGTTTTCATAGAAAGCCTCCGCCTATATGAGCCAAAATACTAAGTTTTACTAGGCAATCAAAGTACTAAATAATACTAAAGCTTTTGATTATATACGCAGAAATGCCACTATTTGCAACCTTATTCATCAGCTATATACTCTGAAGCTCCACCTTTTTCCACCCTATTCATCAGCTATATATAATCAAGTTCCACGTTTTTCCAAGATGGATTCCTTACACAGAGAAACAGACGGATTTGACAGATTCTATACTGCTATATGAGAAAAATGTCATATTTTATCATGTTCTCTGCATAAGAAAAACAAGATTTGCCAAGGTTTCCAGCTATATATACAAAAACCTTATCATTTCTTAGCAACCTGATTCAGCTTTACCAGCATCCCACTGATGATTGTTATATAGGCACAATGTTAAGTTTTGTTAAGCTTTTTTCCCATATAAGCTGATATGTGGGGTTTTGTCAGGTTCTGCCAGTATTGTCCACTACAGATCTACTGATTTCACCAGTAAATCGAATTCATGAAGTGCTTTCCGCTTATAACCATAAAAATCATTTTCAGTGCATGGAAGTTCACATGAATTGCTGTTTTTGAATATCTGGCGATATCCCACGCTTTCTGTAAAACTCTTTACCAGATGCGAGGCAAGAAATTCATTTGCCCTATTGCATGCTTCGATTACTAAAGAATAATACTGTTTATCTTTTACCATTTCTTTGAGTTCTGCTGCCCGTCCCGGCGTAATCCCATAATCTTTCAATTTCATTTTTCTGATGCTCATTGGTATAGAGTCCTCCTGTCCTGTTTGTGGTATAATAGCTTACAGAAAGACTCACCCCTTTTATACGGTCCTGCGTCAGTTACTTTGACTGATGTAGGACTTTTGCTTTGCGCTCCAGATCTGACGCAACATTGCACAAGATATCCCGGCACAACTGGCAATTATATTGCGATTCTATTTCGTGAAGATCATCTACCAGCTTTGACCAGTATGTATCATCCTGCGGATTCCCCGGCGGGTAATGTTCTCTGTATGCTCGCCAGGCAGCAGTTAATATGTCATACACCTGTCTTAATTCCTTTTCATTATCCAATGATTACTCCTCCGGCATGATATAAACTTTTTCTCCTGCTGCATACTTTTGAAACATATCATTCAACACTTCTTTTGCACGCTCTGGACTCGCATATTCCGCAATACCAAAATCACCCTCACAAATACGGTTCTTACTTACATAACTGATATACGTCATTTTTGAAATTTAAAACTCGTGTTTTATCCTGCGTCATTATTTTCATGATTATTATCCTTTCCGGCGGATTACCGCCTATAAAGTTTACATGATTCCTATTTGTTCAAATTACTACAAAGTGTATGCTATCAATTTGGCATTTCGATATTCTTAATTACTCCTCTGTATACTTCATCATTTCGCTTCCGAACAAAACAGAATCAATATATATTCTTGTAGTTGCTCCTGTCTGATGGTTTACGAATTTCATAACGATATTTCTTTTTTCTTCTGTTACTTCCTCTACAGTAAATCCTTCCAGTGGTTTGAGGTATACAATGTCATAAATCGGCTGTTTCTTTGATTTTTCCTGATACATCTTTTACATGTCCTTTCTGACGATAATCCGCCTATAAATTTTCATACAAAATAATTTAAAATCCTATATGTGCAAAATGTGCAAATAGAATGTAAATATATATAAGAGTAGTTTTTTTAACTCTCACATACTAAATGCACAAACTGCACATTTTAATAAAATCAAGGAAATGGTGCGTCCAAATCACCATCTATCGGATGAAAAATTTCCTCTACAAATGAATATCCTTTCATGACATTCTTGACGGTTTTTCCTGTAACGGTTCCTGTTTTGCTTAGCAGATTCTTTGTCTTTAATTCTTCATAAAAAGAGGTTCGTCCATCAATTCCCAGACCACAATCATTACACCATTGTGAATATTTCTCATATACATCTTTAGCCGCTAAATTCTGATCTGATTTCACAAGGCACTCTGAAATGAACTTTCCAATCTTATCTGAGTCTGAAAAAGTGATTGGGATTGTGACCATGCGGGATGTGTCTAATCAGCAACCGACGACCATGCTTAAGGCAATCATGACCAAGCCGACGGTGACACGACTTGAGACTAGTCTGGCAACTGTTGCCCAAAAGATGATTTTTGAAGACTTTGATATCATTCCTGTTGTGGACGAAGAAAAACACTATCTAGGTGTCATAACCCGTCGTCAGGTTTTGGAAGAACTTCAGGACAATAATCGTGGCAACTTGCATACCTTTAGCGATCAAATGATAGCTAACCTAAACCAGGACAAGCATGCTTTCAGCTTTGAGGTAGAGCCCACTATGATTGACAATTCTGGGAACCTCACTCAGGGTGTTCTTGCAGAGATGGTTAAAGAGGTTGTCTATCGTATCATGGAAAAGCAGGAGCAAAATGGTCTTGTGATTGAAGAGATGATGTTTTACTTTCTTCAGGCGGCTCAGATTGATGACAAGGTGACGATTACACCAAGTATTATCGCTGAGACCAGACGTAGAGCTCATCTGGACCTTATGGTTACACACGGAAATCATACCGTCTGCAAATCAGTCGTTGTGGTTAAGAAAACTTAGTAACTAAAAAAATAAAGATATAAAGAAAACGGAGAAAACAATGATTACATTAAAATCAGCACGTGAAATTGAAGCAATGGATAGGGCAGGGGATTTTCTTGCTAGTATTCACATTGGTCTACGTGATCTCTTGAAACCAGGCGTAGACATGTGGGAAGTAGAAGAGTATGTGCGTCGTCGTTGTAAAGAAGAAAATGTTCTTCCCCTTCAGATTGGTGTTGAGGGAAGTATTATGGATTACCCTTATGCGACATGCTGTGGCCTTAATGACGAAGTGGCACATGCCTTTCCACGTCACTATATTTTGAAAGACGGTGACCTCTTGAAAGTTGATATGGTCTTGTCAGAACCTATTGATAAGTCTGTTCTCGATGTGTCAAAATTGGATTTTGATAATGTTGCTCAGGTTAAAAAATACACGGAATCATATTCTGGCGGTTTGGCTGACTCATGTTGGGCTTATGCGATTGGAACGCCATCTGACGAAGTTAAAAAACTTATGGAAGTAACACGTGAGGCTATGTATCTTGGTATTGAACAAGCGGTAGTCGGTAACCGTATCGGTGATATCGGGGCAGCTATCCAAGAATACGCTGAAAGTCGTGGTTACGGTGTTGTTCGTGATTTGGTTGGACACGGAGTTGGGCCAACAATGCACGAAGAGCCAATGGTACCAAACTATGGGGTAGCCGGACGAGGTCTCCGTCTCAAAGAAGGAATGGTTTTGACTATCGAGCCAATGATTAACACTGGTACTTGGGAAATTGATACGGACCTTGAAACGGGTTGGGCTCACAAAACTCTTGACGGTGGACTTTCATGTCAATATGAGCACCAATTTGTTATTACTAAGGATGGTCCAGTAATTTTGACTTCTCAAGGCGAAGAAAGAACTTACTAATATGAAACGACAAGGCTTAATGGCCCGTCTCCTGGATAAACTCCAGTGGCGCCCTTTGCAGGTTTATCTTAGGCATTATCGTAGTGCAGAGATAGACATTTCAACTATCGCAGTGGCTTACTATCTCATTTTGACGGTTTTTCCGCTCATTGTCATTGCGGCCAATGTCTTT
>OLOU01001965.1_pt1 | contig 12708 bp, 10 predicted proteins | sample 1672101 | NCBI WGS metagenome assembly OLOU01 (sample SAMEA3136645, study PRJEB25190) | human gut metagenome | biome: human gut; feature: human-associated habitat; material: faeces | place: Austria | collected 2013
GTCGGTGCACACATGATCGCATACTGATGGATCTTCAGCATCTGATCCATAATGATCTGTGGTCCGCATACAAAGCCAAGTCTCCATCCTGTCATGGCAAATCCTTTGGAGAATCCGTTGATCACCAGTGTTCTTTCCTTCATTCCCGGAATACATGCTATTGAAACATGGTCTTCCTTGTAAGATAATTCAGAATAAATTTCATCAGATAATACAAAAATATCTTTTTCTATACAAACCTGAGCAATATCTTCCAAATCCTTTCTTTCCATATATAAGTAATCTTTTTTGTTAAAAATGATGTCCAAATTTATAGTCTATCACATTTTTGTGAGATTACAAGACATAAAAAAATATTTTTGGTTTTTCATTTTTCAGGCATATTATACCGCAAATACACATAGATTGATATAGACGAAATACACGAAGAGGAAGGAGAGCTACTTATTATGGCAGATAAAATTATTGAAAACAATCAGGTATCCGTTATGGGACGGATCGCTACGGGGTTTACTTTCAGCCATCAGGTCTTTGGAGAAGGATTTTACATGATGGATATCCTGGTAAAACGTCTCAGCGATTCGGAGGACAGGATCCCGGTGATGGTGTCTGAGCGGCTGATCGATATCACACAGGATTATGTGGGAGAATATATCGAGATCCACGGACAGTTCCGATCCTATAACCGTCATGAAGAAAAGAGAAACCGGCTTGTGCTTTCAGTCTTTGCCCGGGAAGTGAAGTTTGTGGGGGAGGAAGAAGAAACTGTGCCGGTCAATCAGATCTTTTTGGACGGATATATCTGTAAACCGCCTGTATACAGAAAAACACCGTTGGGAAGAGAGATCGCAGATCTTCTGATGGCAGTTAATCGACCTTACGGAAAATCCGATTACATACCATGTATATGCTGGGGAAGAAATGCCAGATATGCTTCTGCTTTTGAAGTAGGCGGGCATGTACTGATCTGGGGCAGGATCCAGAGCAGGGAGTACATGAAACGGATTAGTGAAAACGAAACAGAAAAAAGGATTGCCTATGAAGTTTCGGTGAGTAAATTGGAATATGTTGAGTAACATTGGATATATTTTGGAATAGTGGTGAGAACATTAAGGTAACACTTGCATTTCCAGCCAATCTGCGGTAATATTAAAAAAATCAGAAAAATGGGGAATTACCGGTTTCACTAACAGTAAGAGGAAAAATCATGGAAAGAGAAATAACAGAGGTTTATTGCGGGAACGGGAAAGGAAAGACAACTCTGGCTGTAGGCCGGGGGCTGCGCTTTGCTACACAGGGAAAAAGTGTGATCATCATACAGTTCCTCAAGGGCAGGGAACGCAGAGAACTGGATTTCCTTGAGGAACTGGATAATTTTGATTTCAAGATTTTCCGTTTCGAAAAAATGGACACCTGCTATAATGACCTAAGTGAGCAGGAAAAGGCAGAAGAGAGAACCAATATTCTCAATGGCCTTAATTTCGCACGGAAGGTAATTGCTACCAGAGAGTGTGATTTTCTGCTGCTGGATGAGATCCTCGGGCTTATGGATAAAGGAATCGCTCCAGTTGAGACGATCATCGATATGCTTAAGCAGAAGGATGAAAGTATGCATATAATTATGACCGGACGCTGGCTTCCGGATGCTTTGAAGCCCTATGTGGATAGTATTACCACGATAACAACAGAGCTGACTGACCAGGAACGGGAATAAGCAATATTTCACAGAAGAAAGAAGGAGGAAGACAAATGGCAATTTTTAAAGGAACAGGCGTTGCAATCGTAACACCTATGCATGAAGACGGTAAGGTGAATTTTGAGAAACTTGAGGAAATCCTTGAGGATCAGATCGCGAACAGCACAGACGCCATCGTTATCTGTGGAACAACAGGAGAATCTTCTACTCTGACACACGGAGAGCATCTTCAGACAATTAAGTTCACAATTGATAAAGTTAACAAACGTGTGCCTGTTATTGCAGGAACAGGTTCCAATTGTACAGAGACAGCGATCATGATGTCCAAGGAAGCAGCTTCCTATGGCGCAGACGCTCTTCTTATTGTAACACCTTACTATAACAAGGCTACACAGAAGGGTCTTATCGCTCACTACACAGCAATTGCCAATGCAGTTCCGGAAACTCCGCTCATCATGTACAACGTACCGAGCCGTACAGGCTGCAACATCCAGCCGGCTACAGCAGCTTACCTTGCGAAGAATGTAAAGAACATTGTCGGAATCAAGGAAGCAACAGGAGATCTTTCCCAGATCGCCAAGATGATGTCTCTGGCAGACGGACAGCTTGAGCTTTACTCTGGAAATGATGATCAGGTACTTCCGATTCTTTCTCTTGGCGGACTTGGAGTTATTTCCGTACTTTCCAACGTTGCACCGAAGTTTACACATGACATGGTCATGAAATATTTCGACGGCGACACCAAGGGAGCAACAGAGGATCAGCTGAAAGCTCTTCCGCTGATCAATGCGCTGTTCAGCGAAGTAAATCCGATTCCTGTTAAGACAGCTATGAACCTTATGGGAATGAACGTAGGGCCGCTTCGTATGCCACTCTGCGAGATGGAAGAGGACACAAAGGCAGCTCTTGCAAAAGAGATCGAGAAATTCGGCCTTAAGCTTGCTAAATGATCTGACTGTAAGCGAAAGGTAAAGGAGAATATACTATGGTAAAAATCATCATGCACGGCTGCAACGGACATATGGGCCAGGTCATCAGCGGCATTGTGGAGAAAGATCCGGATGCTGAGATCGTAGCAGGTATTGATATTGCAGATCAGGGAAAAAACAGCTATCCGGTATTTACCGATATTGACGCATGTCAGGTAGAGGCAGATGCGATCATTGATTTTTCTTCCGCAAAGGCAACAGACAAGCTTCTTGAGTACAGCGCGGCACGCCAGATCCCGGTTGTTCTGTGCAGTACCGGCTTAAGCCAGGAGCAGCTTGCAAAAGTGGAAGAAACATCCCGAAAGGTAGCAGTGCTGAAATCCGCAAACATGTCTCTTGGTATCAACACACTTCTGAAGCTGGTTCAGGACGCAGCTAAGGTTCTTGCAGCTGCAGGCTTTGATATGGAGATCGTAGAGAAGCATCACCGCCTGAAATTAGACGCACCAAGTGGTACTGCACTTGCGCTGGCAGACAGCATTAATGAAGCTATGGATAACCAGTATCATTATGTATATGACCGCAGCCAGAAACGTGAAAAACGCGATGATAAGGAGATCGGTATCTCCGCAGTTCGCGGCGGAACTATCGTAGGTGAGCATGAGATAATTTTTGCAGGTCAGGACGAAGTGATCGAGTTCAAGCATACTGCATATTCCAAGGCTATTTTTGGAAAAGGTGCTGTAGAAGCAGCCAAATTCCTTGCAGGCAAACCGGCAGGACGTTATGATATGAGTGACGTGATCGGCTGATCCTGACAGATTGAGCCGCAACAGAATAAAATTACAGGTAATACAGACGGGGTTCGTGTAAGATCGGACCCGTCTTTTTTTGATGAAATTGCGGTTTTTGAAATTTTTCCCAGAATAGGATAGCGGAAAAAGTGCCATATTAGGAATACAGAATTTTTTAGAAAAAGGAGAAGATCATATGAAAAAATGGAAGGCGATTCTTTTTGGTACTTTGCTTACTCTGTCTCTGTGTACATTTACAGCCTGCGGCACAGAGGTAAACAATGCGGATGAAGCAGTGGATGAAAAAGATAAAAACACGAAGGATAAGGAAAAAGATACAAACGAAAATACTGCCGCAGAAGATGAAACTATGGAAGAAAAAGCAGACAATGACGGTGTGAAGGACAATGGAGAGAGCATTAAGGATTCCGGCACGGATAACAATGAGATGTCCGATGGAAATATTACCGTGACGCCTGCAGGAAATGGAAATAACGGGACAGCAGCACCCGGAGCTGCGGATGCTGACAGAAACGAAAATGACGGAACTGTATCCGGTGAGCTGGGTGACAGTGTAAAGGACCTTGGCGACGGCGTAGGTAATGCAGTGGATGATATCGGAAACGCAGTGGGAAATGCGGTAGAAGGAAGATAACAGATATTTTACCACAGCATTGCATAAAACTGTTTCAGATGCTATTATCAGTGCATGGAAAGAAAATGGAGGACAGGATTATGAAATTCAGACCATGCATTGATATACATAACGGAAAGGTAAAACAGATCGTAGGAGGAAGCCTGAAGGATCAGGGGGATCAGGCGGCAGAAAATTTTGTGTCAGAGCAGGATGCGGCATTCTATGCAGAGCTTTATAAGAAGGCAGGATTAAAGGGCGGTCATATGATCCTTCTGAACGGAAAGGATTCCCCGAACTATGAAGCAACGAAAGCCCAGGCACTTCAGGCTCTGGGAAAATATCCCGGAGGGCTTCAGATCGGAGGCGGCATCTGCCCGGAGAATGCGGCAGAATATCTGGAGGCTGGCGCCAGCCACGTGATCGTAACCTCCTATGTGTTTAAAAACGGAGTGATCTCCTGGGAAAATCTGGATAAGATCCGTGATACAGCGGGGAAAGAACATCTTGTACTTGACCTGAGCTGCCGCAAAAAAGATGGCAAATATTATATTGTCACAGACCGATGGCAGAAATTTACAGAAGAGATCGTGACACCGAAGCTGATGGAAAGGCTTGGAAGCTTCTGCGACGAATTTCTGGTCCATGCAGTGGATGTGGAAGGAAAGGCACGAGGTGTGGAAACAGAGCTTGCAAAGCTTCTGGGACAATATACAGCCCATCCGGTGACCTATGCAGGCGGTGTGGGTTCTATGGCAGATATTGAAGAGCTTCGAAAAGCAGGTCAGGGCAGACTGGATGTGACTGTTGGCAGTGCTTTGGATATTTTTGGCGGAAGTATACCCTTTGAAGCTCTGGCTAAAATGAAATAGTATATACAAATAGTGAAGCAGATGCTTTTGTCCCATCAATCTTCTGGCACTGGTGTGCAGATATACATTTGTAATGAATTAATTAGATGAAATACTCTAATAGTTGCGCATTCACGACAAAAAAAACATTTTGAAGGAATATATCGAATAAATTTGGAAAAAATTTATGAAATTTTTGAAAAGTGATGTTAAAATTCAATTTAATATGTTATAATAGCAACATAAAACAGCAAAGGGGATGGAAGTCATGAAATTTATTATTAGTGGAAAGAATATAGCAGTAACCGAAGGACTTAAAACAGCTGTTGAGGACAAGCTTGGTAAACTTGAAAGGTATTTCACTCCTGAAACTGAGATTTCAGTAACCTTAAGCGTTGAGAAGGATCGCCAGAAGATCGAGGTAACGATCCCTGTGAAAGGTAACATTATCCGTTCCGAGCAGGTAAGCAATGATATGTATGTATCCATCGATCTGGTTGAAGAGGTAATTGAGCGTCAGCTTCGTAAATACAAGAACAAGATCGTTGACAAGCAGCAGGAATCCACAAACTTCCAGAAGGCATACCTTGATAAGGATTATGAAGAGGATGAGGAAGTTAAGATCATCCGTACCAAGAAATTCGGGATCAAACCAATGTATCCGGAAGATGCATGCGTACAGATGGAGCTTCTCGGACATAATTTCTTTGTATTCTTTAATGCTGAGACAGAGCAGGTTAACGTAGTTTATAAACGTAAAGGAAATACTTACGGACTGATCGAACCAGAGTTCTGATAGGGGATTTTATTATCACAACTGAATATTGAATGGAAGGCTCCGGGAATCTGTGTGAGAAATCGGCAGGTTTCCGGAGCCTTTTATGTCACAGCAAAATCAGGCTTCTTTTCTGTTGCAAGCAATAGGGGAGAATTATATAATGAAGACATATGCGAAAGGAGAAAGGAAAAAGAAGCTTCCTGTGGTGATCTTAAGTGTAGCTCTTGGTATGACCATGATACCGGCTACCTGTATGGCAGCGGAATTTAACAGTGGTGACACCATAAAAGAACAGACTGTGGAGGACCTGGAACTGAGTTCCGGAGAAAACAATACAAAGGATTCCCAAAAGTCAGAAATACAATGGACAGGATTTAAATGGGACAGCTATTCCCAGGCAGAGATAACGCTTACGTCAGCCGTTAACGGCGTCTGCTATTATAAGTGGGCAGAGCGGGGGGAAGACGGAAATCCCCAGGTGCCTCAGATCGATACCGGAAATACCGTGAATGATGAGGTTTTGATCAGTGAGGATGAAGAGTTCGGGATCACACTTGCAGACCTGGATACAGACCAAGCAGTTGATCTGTATATCCAGATTGAGGATGAGAATGGGAAATTAAGTGATCTGAAGCGGATGGAGCTGGATCAGGACAGCCGCCCGGCGAAAAAAACAGATTCTGCAAAAAAACATAAAGCATCCAAACCAAAGGCAGAGGACAGTACGGTAGAGGGGCTGGATTCTCCTCTGGAATTCTACCCGGATACATTTTATGATTTTAAGGTTATCGGTGCCGGTACCGATAATGAGGATCCGGAAAACGGAGACATTAAGTGGGTGCCTGTTTACTGGAGCACATCTGCGAATCCGAATTCCAACCGGATCCGAAGCACCTGGAAGATCGGTTCCAAGGAAGGAATCGACCAGGAGGGAACTTTTAATCTGTATGTTTTCTTCCGCAAATATACCTGCAAGGATTCCAAATGGCAGTCTACGGATAAGATACAGTCTGTACAGTACAAGTTTCAGTCAGCCCCACTTTCTGAAAAATAATACTGTGTGGAGTGCGAATATCTCCTTGACATAACAAATATGTAACTCACGGAGAAAAGGAGGAAGGTAAATGAAGAAAAAAGTTCTGGCACTTTTTTTAAGTGCCGCGCTTTGTGTGACGGTGCTTCCGGCAACCGGTGTGGCTGCAGAGTTTGGCAGCGGTGATGCAGAAATCACAGAAAATGCTGGGGACAGCCAGGAGCTGTTTTCCGCAGAGGAAACTACAGAGCCTATGGGAGAGACTGAGCAGCCTGCAGAAGACAGTGAGGATATTTCTGAGGGAATGGTGGATAACTCTTCCGATGCAACCATGGAAGATGTGGAAAACGCGGAGAACAGCGAGGATGCTTTCGGCGGAGCTGAGGAAGGAGTTTCAGAAGAAATCTCCAGTGAGGATGATCCGGAAGTATTATTGACAGAACTGATACCTGAAGAAGCAGGAGACAGTATGGAAGAAGAAAACGCAGAAGCTATGTCAGCGTCAGCTCCGGAGCTGACAGTGCCACCGACAGCGGGTCCGGAACCGACAGTGACACCGATAACGAATCCGGAACCGACAGTGACACCGACAGCGGATCCTGAACTGACAGTGACACCAACACCGGTGCCAAAAATAAACGTAAAATGGACCGGAGAAAAATGGGTAAGCCGCAGTTCTGTGAATGTGACACTTAAAGTTGATGCAAACGGAGCCTGCTACTACAAAGCTGTAGCGAGAAAAAAGGACGGAACTTCTGATGTTCCGAGGGTCGATACGGGAAACTCTCGTGTGGCGGTTACTGCAAACAGAAGCTTTGTGATATATCTTAAGAATCTGGATACAGAGAAAGAATTTGATCTGTATCTTAAGGTATTGGGTTCAGACGGAAGAACCAGCAACCTGAAAAAATTAAAGTTGAATTACAGGGGAACCCGCCCGAAATATGATGTGACGCCGACGCCAGCCTATACACCTTATATACCGGATGTTAAAGATAGTTTTGTAAGAGGTTTGGATTCTCCGCTGAAATTTACTCCGAATAAATATTATAATTTTACCGTGACCGGTGCGGGAACTACAAATTCAAATCCCGGGCCTGGAGATGTGAAGTGGGTGCCGGTTTACTGGAGTACTTCACCAAATCCAACCGATAACAGGAAGAATACTACTTGGCGGATCGGATCTGCCAAAGGAATAAACAAAGCCGCAACTTATAACATGTATATCTTTTTCCAGAAGTATGTTTATCAGAAATCTGCATGGAAAAAGACTGATGAAGTACAGTCAGCCGTATACCAGTTCCGGTCCGCGGCCCTTACAACGGTAAAGCTTACCACGCCCGGGTTATCCGGCACTTCCAACAGCCCTGCCGGCATCGTCTTCAAATGGAAAAAAGCTGCAAATGCTTCCGGCTATAAGATCTATCGAAGGACCGGAAACAGCAGCAAGTGGGTCAATATCGCTACCGTAAGCGGAAGCAATACGCTGGTCTATACAGACGGATCAGTAAAATCAGGAACCATGTATACCTATACAGTCCGCGCATACAAGGGCTCTGCTTTAAGTGCTTATAACAAAAACGGCAGCCGGATCGTCCGTCTGACAGCTCCGGTGCAGTACAAACCGTCCAGCAAGGCTTCCGGGAAGCTGACTGTCCGCTGGAAAAAAGCAGTTGGCGCTTCCGGCTATCAGATCCAGTATGCGGCCTCAAGGTCCATGAGAGGGTCCAGAACAGTGTCCACCAGTGCACTGACCCGAACACTTTCCGGTTTGAAAAAGGGAAGCACTTATTATGTTCGTATCCGTGCATACAAAAAAGTGAGCGGAAAGACATATTACGGTGCCTGGAGCAGTGTAAAAAATGCAAAAGTAAGGAAATAAGATCTGTAATATCCCGCGGGATCCTCGAAAACAGGATCCTATGCGGGATATTTTCTGTTGTTCCTGACATGATTTGTTAAATAATTGTTCATTGTTTTTATAACAGGAAAGTGGTAGAATATATACCATATGTGATCCAGTATAACGGATATCAACAGAGAACTGGAATGATCCAAAATTGGACAGATCAGAGACAGCAGTCTTATTCGAATAAAATGATTGGAGCAGAAACATGAATGTTTTTTCAAAAGTATTTGGAACCCGCAGCCAGCGTGAGGTAAAACGTATCATGCCGCTGGTTGAAAAAACCGAGAGCTATCAGTCTCAGATGCAGCAGCTTACGGATGAGCAGTTACGAGACAAGACAAGAGAATATAAGAAACGTCTTGCAGAAGGTGCAACACTGGATGATCTTCTTCCGGAGGCATTTGCCACCGTACGTGAGGCAGCCAAACGTGTACTTGGAATGGAGCATTACCGTGTACAGATCATCGGTGGTATCATCCTTCACCAGGGCCGTATCGCCGAGATGAAAACAGGTGAAGGTAAAACTCTTGTTTCCACACTTCCTGCATATCTGAATGCCCTTGAGGGAAAAGGTGTCCACATCGTAACCGTCAACGACTACCTGGCAAAACGAGATGCTGAGTGGATGGGTAAGGTTCACGAGTTCCTTGGCCTGACTGTAGGCGTGGTACTTAACGACATGAAGCCGGAAGAGCGTCGTGCGGCATACGGATGTGACATCACATACGTAACAAACAACGAACTTGGATTTGATTATCTTCGTGACAACATGGTCATCTATAAAGAACAGCTTGTTCAGAGAGATCTTCACTACTGTATCATCGATGAGATCGACTCTGTCCTGATCGATGAGGCACGTACACCTCTGATCATTTCCGGACAGAGCGGCAAGTCCACCAAGCTTTATGAGGTGTGCGATATCCTTGCACAGCAGCTGGAGCGTGGTGAGGCCAGCCATGAGATGACCAAGATGGCAGCCATCATGGGTGAGGAGGTTATCGAGACCGGTGACTTCGTTGTAAATGAGAAAGATAAGATCGTCAACCTTACCGAGCAGGGTATCAAGAAGGTTGAGAAATTCTTTAATATCGAGAACCTGGCAGATCCGGAAAACCTGGAGATCCAGCACAACATCATCCTCGCACTTCGTGCACATAATCTGATGCACAAGGATCAGGATTATGTTGTAAAAGATGACGAGATCCTGATCGTTGATGAGTTTACCGGACGTATCATGCCGGGCCGTCGTTACTCCGATGGTCTTCATCAGGCGATCGAGGCGAAAGAGCATGTGAAGGTTAAGAGAGAGAGCAAGACTCTCGCAACCATTACCTTCCAGAACTTTTTCAACAAATATGACAAAAAAGGCGGTATGACAGGTACAGCCCTCACCGAGGAAAAAGAGTTCCGTGATATCTACGGCATGGACGTTGTAGAGATCCCGACCAACCGTGTAGTACAGCGTAAAGACCTTGACGATGCTGTTTACATGACAAAGAAAGAGAAATTCAACGCCGTTGTAGAGGCAGTTAAGGAAGCTCACGCAAAACATCAGCCGGTACTGGTTGGTACGATCACCATCGAGACTTCCGAGCTTCTCAGCAGAATGCTGAAGAGAGAGGGAATCCCCCACAATGTATTGAATGCCAAGTTCCATGAGCTTGAGGCTGAGATCGTAGCTCAGGCAGGACAGGCAGATGCCGTTACCATTGCGACCAACATGGCAGGCCGTGGTACCGATATCAAGCTTGACGATGTGGCAAGAGAGGCCGGCGGTCTGAAGATCATCGGTACCGAGCGTCATGAGTCAAGACGTATCGATAACCAGCTCCGTGGACGTTCCGGACGTCAGGGAGATCCGGGTGAATCCCGTTTCTACATTTCCCTTGAGGATGACCTGATGCGTCTGTTCGGTTCTGAGAGACTGATGAAGGTGTTCACATCCCTTGGTGTTGAGGAGAATGAGCAGATCGAGCACAAGATGCTTTCCAATGCTATCGAGAAAGCCCAGGAGAAGATCGAGTTCAACAACTTCGGTATCCGTAAAAACCTTCTCGACTATGACCAGGTTAACAATGAGCAGAGAGAGATCATCTATGAGGAGCGCCGCCAGGTACTTGACGGTGAGAATATGCGTGATGCCATCTACAAGATGATCACAGATATCGTAGACAGCATGACAGACATGTGCTTTTCCGATGACATGGATTCTTCTGAGTGGGATCTTAATGAGTTCAACACTGCGATCACTCCGATCATTCCGATCCACCCGCTGACCGCAGAGAAGGTAAAAGGCCATAAGAAAGATGAGATCAAGCACATTGTGAAGGAAGAGGCTGTGAAGCTTTATGAAGCGAAGGAGGCTGAGTTCCCGGAACCAGAGCAGCTTCGTGAGCTTGAGCGAGTTGTCCTTCTGAAATGCATCGACAGCAAGTGGATGGATCACATCGATGATATGGAAATGCTCCGTCAGGGTATCGGTCTGATGGCATACGGCCAGAGAGATCCGGTTGTTGAGTACAAGATGAACGCATTCGAGATGTTTAACAGCATGATCAGCTCCATTCAGGAAGACACTGTACGTATGCTGTATCATGTTCATGTGGAGCAGAAGATCGAGCGTGAGCAGGTTGCTAAGGTAACCGGCACAAACAAAGATGACAGCGCAGGCCCGAAGAAACCGGTTCAGCGAAAAGAAGATAAAGTATATCCGAATGATCCGTGCCCATGCGGAAGCGGCAAGAAATACAAACAGTGCTGCGGACGTAAGGCTGCCAAGATCTGAGAATAAAGATAAAAATAGTCTCACCCTGATGATGCGGTGGGGCTATTTTTTCTGGAATTTCTGTTACACAGAAACAGAGTACAGCGAATATTAAATAATAGTCATATAGACTTGTCTGATTTTTCATATGCTGCGTTGTCGTCAATCGCCGTAGCCACCGCTACGCTTCATTCTCCCGCCCTGCATATGAGAAAGTCATCCTGCGTCAATAGAGCAGATACTTAATTTTCGCTGTAAGAGAAGGGACATGATAATATGGCAATTATAAAAACTGCAATTCTTCAGACACATGTATACACGGATAAATCCCGTAACATCACTCAGGCAGCAGAACTTCTTGCCAGTCCTGAATTTCAGGGAATCGACCTGGCAGTCCTGCCCGAAATGTTCTGCTGCCCCTACGAGAACAAATACTTCCCGGAATATGCCGAAATTGAGGGCGGAGATACCTGGGAAAAATGTTCCCGACTGGCGGCAGAACACGGGATTTATCTCATAGCCGGAAGTATGCCGGAAAGAGACGAAGCCGGCCATATTTATAACACTTCCTATGTTTTTGACAGGAACGGACATCAGATCGGAAAGCATCGAAAGATGCATCTTTTTGACATTGATGTAAAAGGCGGCCAGTATTTTAAAGAATCCGATACCCTGACACCAGGAGACCAAGTGACGGTTTTTGATACAGAATTTGGTAAGATGGGCCTTTGCATCTGCTACGACTTCCGTTTTCCGGAGCTTGCCAGGCTGATGGTGGACGAAGGCGCCCAGGTAATCATCGTGCCGGCTGCTTTTAACATGACAACAGGGCCCCTTCACTGGGAGCTGATGTTCCGCCAGAGAGCCGTGGACAACCAGGTATACACCATCGGAGCTGCACCAGCCAGAGACCTGAACGCCGGGTATCATTCCTGGGGTCACTCCATTGCCGCAGACCCCTGGGGAAAAGTCCTCATGGAGATGGAAGAGAAGCCGGCTGTGAAGGTTGTGGAACTGGATCTGGACGAGGTAAAAAAAGTCCGGGAGCAGCTGCCGCTTCTGAAGCACAGGAGAGGGGATATTTACGCCCTGACCACGTTTTCGTTGTAATTTCCATGCCCATATGGTATTGTATAAGACAGGCAGGAAATCCTGTATCAATATATAGAAAGAAGGTGAAGCTGTGGTTGAGTTAGATCAGTTCAAGAGTATTCTTGCAACATACACAGAGCCATTAGTGGAAGTGAGGGATTCACTTTGACCTCGCTAACAAAGAGCAGAAGGTCGAAGAATTAGAGCGCGAAATGGAAGCGCCTGATT
>OLOU01001968.1_pt1 | contig 12682 bp, 5 predicted proteins | sample 1672101 | NCBI WGS metagenome assembly OLOU01 (sample SAMEA3136645, study PRJEB25190) | human gut metagenome | biome: human gut; feature: human-associated habitat; material: faeces | place: Austria | collected 2013
ATAGCAGTAATAATACTTTGGTATTAAAAACTATTAGTCAGTTATCGTTAAGCGATATGATAAGAGAATGGGATTTTGTTATTATTGACGAAGTACATAACTATTTAAACTCTGATCAATATGAAGAAATTCATTCAATTAGTAGAAATGCAAAAAATATTTTAATGTTAAGTGCTACACCAGTTCAGCAAAGAGAAGAAGAGTATTTACAGCTTTTAAGATTATTATCTCCTGAGAGATACGATGACTTATCTTTGAATTCTTTTATTGATCTTCTTAATAAACAGAAGAGAATTGTTCAGCAAACAACAAATGCATTAGAGGATTTAGAAGATTATTATGAAGAATTAGAATCAGTATTAGATGATGGAGCTCTTCCTGAAGACTCCGAAGAATGTCGAGATATCTTTGAAGAACTTGTGGAAGAAATTGAAGATCTATCTGAGATTATTGATGATGATCATTTAGGGACTTTAATTCAAGCTATAAACTTTGATTCAGACGGGTATGGTGTAACTGAATTTAAGTCTGTTTTATCCTATATAAGTGCTAATTTCCAAATTGAAAATTCAATTATTCGAAATCGAAGAAAATTATTAGAAGTAGATGAAGATGAAGATGATAAGTCACTTCCAGTTAGAAAAATGATAGAAATTAGTTACGATTTAGATTTGGATTCTAATTTTTATGAAAGGCAGGTATATAGATTATTAATTTCATGGTTGACTGAGCATAAGGATATATTAGATGACTATGTTTTGAGTTATGTAAAACCTATTTTAGGAGCCTTTTTTAGTTCAGTATATACACTAAAAGGAACATTAATGAAATTACGCATTAATGATGGTGAATTAAATAAAGCTATAACTAAATGGTATGAGGAAGAAAAGTATATATTAAGCAATGCTTTAGAAATTATTGAAAATCCTGATGATTATCACGACTATTGCAATAATAGATTGATTAAAGTTTTGGATTTCTTATACGAAGAAATAGATACCGAAAAAGTTGTATTGTTTACCGATTATAGTGAGACATTTGATAAATATAAAGAAGCGCTTATCAAAGTTTTTGGTGAGGATAGAGTGTGTTCTTTCTCTAAACAGCAAGATTCAAATGAGAATGAATTGAATGCTTATAGGTTCCAAAATAATACAAAAGCTCAATTCTTATTGTGTGATACAAGTGGTGGAGAAGGTCGAAACTTCCAATGTGCTGATTATATTGTTCATATTGATTTACCTTGGGATGCTAATACAATTGAGCAAAGAATCGGAAGACTTGATAGATTAGAACGTGATCCCGAAAGAATTTACGTAAACTCTGTTGTAGTTCATACAAATGATTCATTTGAAAATGAATTATTTGAATTTTGGAATAAAGGATTAAAAGTATTTACACAGTCTTTAAGTGGAATGGAAATTATAATGAAAGATATTAATGCTGAGATCATCAAGGCTGTAGAAGAAGATATTGAATATCAATTGGCGAATAAGATTCCAGAGATTATTGAATTGTCAGAGAAACTTTCAGAAGAAATTAATACCGAGAGAAATTTTGATGCAACTGCTATTATTTATAGACCAATGTATATAGAGCTTACCAAATTAATCTCTTATTATTCAAGTAATGAAAATTCGATTTTCACACAAGCTATGAGTACTTGGGCAGGAATGGCTGGCTTTAAAGGTGAAAAATCAGGAAAAATTATCAGGTATTCACCTAAGGGATTTTCATATAGATCAGCAATAAAAAGTTTATTAATGCCTCCAAGATTTGAAGAGTATATGATTTCTGGTCAGAATCAGTTTATAACAAACGTTTCAAATATGTATGATAGTAAAATAAAAAGAAATGACAGATCTATTCGTGGGACTTTTGATAGAAAAAAGGCAATTGAAAATGATTATTTGCACTTTTTTGCACCAGGGGATGCAATATTTGATTGCATAGTTGATAATGCTATGAATACTTGTAAAGGTCAAGCGTCATCTTTTGCATTTAAGTCTCAGTATGATTGGAAAGGGTTTGTTTTTACTTTCAAAGTTCAGCCAGATGTTGTTAGCTTATTGAAAGAGAACAAATCTATATATTTACTTAATTCATATAGAACATACTTATGTAATGAATTAATACTAATTCCAGTTGCAATAGAAAATCCAGATGATATAGAAGATGAAAAAATTGCAAGAGAATTTAACAGTTTTATTAGTAAGAAATTCAATTTTAAATATGATTCAGTTTCTTTTGGTAAGAGATCACATTCAGCAGGCTTTTTATCAGGGACTATAGTTGGAAAAAATATTGAATGGTTTAGAGAAAGCTATCCTGAAGAAAAGTGGAAATCTCTGATTCATGATGCGTATAATGAATCTGTTGATAAAGTCAAGGATGAATACAAATCAAAAACAAATTTAAAAGGCGCTTATGAAGAAATGCAAAGACAGCTTGCTTCTAGAAAGGCGAATCTTGGATATTATGGAATTGATGATGAAAGTATTAGTAAAATGGAAGAACAAAATAAACTGGTTATGAAAATTTTGAAAAATTCAAAGTTAGTTTTGGATTCAGCTTGTTTTGTATGGATGGTGAAATAAATGGATGCATTTATGGACAAAGTACAAGAATACTTAGATGATGAAATAGAAAAGAGTTTTATAAATCAATTTCAACCAGCTAATAATTCTGAAAAGTTTAAATACAACACGATTAAAAGATTAATTAATACATATGAAAGTTATAAAAACAATTCTATTTATTATAATGATGTATTGTTATGTATTAGAGATTATTTACTTACATTTAATACAACACTTTCACTTCCAAATTTTAAATTTGAAGACAATAATTTCTTTGGTTTATCTAAAGATAGTAATGGTAAAGTATATGCAAATTATAATGTACCAGATTACTTAAGCGATTATTCAGAGACTTTTATAAAAGATGCATTTAACTGTTTCAATAATACATCTTCAAATACTAATGGTTGTAATAATTTAATGACAGACTCATTTGTGTATAAATTGACAGGATATTCTAGTTATAAAACCATGGAACAGAAATTAGCTGTTGTAGGATCGTTAAAGGTTCCAAATGGGTATACATCTTTAATTTCTTTACCGACAGGGGGAGGAAAAAGTTTAATAACTCAAACTATTGCATATTCTTCTGAAGGTTTAACAATAGTTATTATACCGACAGTTTCATTAGCTATTGACCAAGTTCGTGCAGCAAAAGCAACTATCAAAAAAAATACCGATAATGAAATTTTCCAATATACTTCTGGTATAGATATTGAACCTATAGTTAAAGCAATTAAGGATAAAACAGCACGATTATTGTTTATCTCTCCAGAAGCGTTGCTACAAAATATTCAAGTAAATGAAATAATTACTGAAGCAAATGATCAGCACTATTTAAAGAATATTATTATAGATGAAGCACATATAGTATCTGATTGGGGAGAATTCTTTAGGGTAGAGTATCAATGTCTTGAGACTTGGAGAAGAAAATTATTACGAAATAATGAAGCTATTAGAACTTTTCTTCTGTCTGCAACTTATGAAAACGATACAGTAACATTATTAAAAAAATTATTTACTTCTAATGATAAGTGGATTGAAATAAGATGTGATTCATTACGAAAAGAACCAAGATTTATTCATACCAAGTCTAAATCTTATAAGGAAAAAATCAAGAATTCTATCAATTTAGTTTGTATTTTACCGCATCCTATGATTATATACGTTATTAATCCGGATGAAGCGGAGTCTGTAAAAAATAAGTTAAAAGATATTGGAATTAATAATGTACGTACTTTTACTGGAAAAACTAATAATGACCAGAGAGACAAAATAATTCACGAATGGATTGATGATCAATTTGAAATAATGGTAGCTACTAATGCATTTGGGGTTGGCGTTGATAAAGCAGATGTTCGTACAGTAATGCATTTGTATGTACCTCAAACACCTAATTTCTATTATCAGGAACTTGGCCGTGGTGGAAGAGATGGATTACCATGTTTAAGTGTTATGAACATTATTGATAAAGATATTCATACTATGATGAATAGAGTAAACAAAACAGTCCTGACTGCGGAGAAGATCAGAGATAGATGGTTGACCATGCTTAATCATGAATCTACTTATATGACGGAAAATATTTATGCTATTGATACATCAGTGCTTCCAATTTATAAAGATGATAACGATTTTTTAGAGGAAACACAAGTTAATGATAAAAACACTAGTTGGAATATTTATGTACTGTTATTCTTAAGAAGAAGGGATTTGTTGAGCATTGAGGAAATTATTTATGAAAATAAAGTTTATACATTTTTAATTACTATAAGAAATTCAATAATATTGAATGATTCAGACCAATTACTTGAGTATTTTGAATCAGCACGTGAAGAAGAATTGAGCAAAAAACAGGATAGTTTAAGCTTAATTACTTCTGTTCTTAAAAAATCATATAGCACGTATAATGATTGCTGGTCCGAAATTTTTTGTGAAACATATCAATATTGTGATCTAAGATGTTCTGGCTGTGGCCTTCATAAAGAAATTATAGATGAAGAGAATCGTTTTCCATTAAAAAAGATTTTGTATACAAATTTAGTTAATAGTATCCCAAATAAATGCAAATCGTTTTTTATGTCTAAAAATGAGATGATGATTTTTTACGGTGATGAGTCAGCAAATTCAGTAATTGAGAGGTTAGCAAAAAAGGAAAGAGTTGATCTGATTGACTGTGAAAATTCATTTGACAGTATAAATAGTAAATCAATAATTACAGTCTTTTCATATGATGATTTTATGAGTTTGATCAAGAAAAAAGATTCGTACTATTTAAGTGGAGTTGTATTTGTTTTACTTGAAGATAATTCTAAACTGTTTGATCAATTTAAAAACATTAAAAATCAAATGAATTATAGAAATGATTTGAAAGTTATATATTTATTGAAGGATGATGTTTTTTTTGGTGCAAACAATAAATCGATCAGTGACCATATTAATGGTCCAATAAAGTATGTTAGTGAATTATAGGAGAAGTGTTTATGTTTAAAAATGAGTATAAGATAACAACAGAAGCAATACCAGAAAGAGTTTTCTGTTTATATCGTATAGTGAACAAAGACAAAGAAATAAGTAAGAAAGAATTGAAAAATAAAATGATTCCTGATGATATTGATGAAGGAAAGGACAGTAATTATTTTAAATATAGTTTAGTAGTAGCGGAAGAGTTGAACTTAGTTAGAGAAGAAGGAAATAGTATCTTCATTAATTCACAGATTAATTATATGGAAAATATTCAGGATTTTAGAAAATATGTAAATTCTATTTTAATACAACAATATAGCAATGGACCATTTTCTCGTGTAACTAAGGATATTTTTGATGCTAATCGCAAAGTATTGGAATATAATACAGTATCAGAAATGGCGAATCTAGTTAAGAATGTAGAAACTCAAGCAACTACTATGAACGGTTGGAGATTTTGGGCTTCTTTTTTAGGATTCGGGTTGTTAGGATTGAATAAAAAAGATAATACCTCATTTATACCAAATTGTTATCAGTTTATTGTAGATATATTACCTTTAACAGAGTTAAAGAAAGGTACTTTATATACAATAGATGAATTTGTTTCAGCAATTACACCATATGCACAACTTGTCTTAGGACAATCGTTGGAAAAAAGATTTAATTTCGGAATGTCTAATGCATTAAGAACAATGCATAATAATGAAATTATAAAATTGGAATTCTATAATGACCAGGATTCAGAATGGATGTTGGATCGACTAGATATACATAGTATTGTAGATAAAGTAACACATATTATAATTTTATAAGGAGGAAAAATATGAATTCTGATATCGTTAAAAAAAGACTAGATGAAGTTATAGAAAATGATGCTACAGCAGAGAGCACAGAAGATTTTTTTGCTACACATGTATCTTTTGATCAATTAGCTTTACTTGATAATTTCGTTTTTGAGCCTCCAACAGATATTAAAAAGACAACTGAAGAAGATGTCTTTGAAAAATATGTTAATAATCCAAATAATATCCATCAATTTATTGTGGTTTATGGTGAAGCTGGAACTGGTAAATCTCATTTGATTAGATGGTTTAAGGAAAAATTTGAGAAGACAAAGAGTAGTAATGAAGTAGTTCTATTTTTAAACAGAAGTGATAATAGTTTAAAAGGGACTATTAAGCAACTTTTAGGAAAACCTGAAGTAAGTAATTTAGAAAACAAAGAATTATATGATCGTTTGACGTCTGCTTCTGCATCTATAGAGCCTCAGAAACTTAAAGATATGATTTATTATAATTTTATTGTTGAAGTAAATAGTGATTTAGAATCTGCAAATAATGAGCGTAGTAAGGATTTAAAACAAACGACAAAAATGAATTTACCAGCATTTTTGAATAATGACTGCATTAGAAAACATATGCTTAGAGAAAGCGGTCCGGTAGAAAGAATATTTTCTAAAGTTGCAGAACAAGCAATAGTGGATATAGATGTGGAAGCTAAATTCTATCCAGAAGACTTTATGATATCGTCAAATATACTGACTGAATTACAAAACAGTGGTGCTGATAGAAGAGCAATTAAATTAGCTAAAAAACTTGTTGCAGAAGATTCAAGAGTAAAATATTCTAATAATCTTTCAAATTATCTTAATGAATTTATTGATACTGTAATTCAAACATGTGCTGGAATTGAACCTGCTGATTTTAAAATGCTATTTAAAAATATTAGGGAGCAACTATATAAAGAAGGAAAAGAATTGACTGTCTTTATTGAAGATATTACTTCAGCTACTGGTGTCAATAAAGCTTTATTAGATGCGTTATCTACAGAACATAAAACCGTTCAAGATGAAAATATTTGTCGAATTTCAAGTATTATAGGTTGTACATCTGGTTATATTCAATCTGATATAAGAAGCCACTTAAGCCAGAGAGTTACTAAGTATGTATATATACCTACTGGTGCCTTAAATGATAAATCATGTGAATTCGTAGCTAAATATATTAATACTCTTTCTCTTGAAAATAATGTATTAAAAGATTGGGTAGATAATGGTGCTTCACAGCATGATTATCCTATACATAAGATTAAAGAAGGATTAAATTGGGAATACTGGGAAGGAGATAATATCAAATTAAGTCTCTATCCATTCACAAAAAATGCAATAAAAAATTTGTATAAAACTCAATTAACACAGCAGACACCTAGATATATCATTAAAGATATTATTAAACCAGTTCTCTCTGATGTTTTATATAGAAAAGACTCATTTCCAAGCGAACAATATAAAATATTTAATTACGGCAATAGTATAGCTCCTACTATCATAAGATCGAGAGTGGTCAATTCTTCAATCGCTGAGCGAATGATTAGATTTGCATATATTTGGGGTGATATTTCTGAGGGGATTTCTGATGATCAGTTATATTATTTTGGTTTGAAAAAAGAAAACTATTTGGAGTTTGACTTGCCGATAGAATTATTAAAAGATTCAAACATAGAAAAATCAGATAAACCAAAAAAAGATAATAATTTTGCTGCTAATTCTACTATTAGAAGTTCTACAGGAGTATTAACTGAGCCACAGGTTACAATTTCGCCAGAAGATTATTCGAAATATGAGAGGGCGAGAAACTTCTTAGATTTATGGGTTAATGGCGAGAGAATTGACATTTCAGTTTCAAGACAAGAGTCAGGAATAATAAGAGGTGCACTTGAAGATTTAAAGGAATTTGTTATTGCAGCAATAGATTGGCAAATAGAAGGGTTATCTTTAGATTTGAGAGAACGTGTAAGAAGTTTACAATTTTATACTTTAAGCAATACAAAGACTGAGACAAAAGGATATATAAAACTGGAAGCAACACAAAAAAATGTTGAACTATTATTGTCTTTTGTTAAGTATAAAGATTATGGTAAAGGCTCTTGGAACTATGAAAATTCTTATTTAGATTGTTATACCGTAACAAATTGGTTTATTACTGAAAAAGAAAATATTTTGTCTGCAATAAAAAAATTAGATTTATTTAAATATCATTATTGTGATTGCGCAATTGCAGTAGAAATTTATAAAAAAATCCTCTACGGTCAATTTTCAAAAACTAAAGAAAAAAACTTAACTCCAGCGGATTTCTTTAAAGATAAGCAGAGAAGATATGGTGAAAATGGACATTCTAATAAATGGGAACAAGCAATTACATGGCTGAATCAAGATAATAGAGAAAGTTTATGTAATGATATTGTTCAGAATACTTATAATTTAAGACAAGGTATTTCATTAGGAAAGAAAGTTGTAATAAACTATCCAATTATGTGCAAGGATATTGCTAGAGTTTTAAAATTGCTTAAATCTAATCAATTAGTCAGTGAATTACCAGAAGATATAACTGATAACAGATTTAACAAAGTGTTTAAAGTATATCAAAATTTAAATAAAAAGATTGATGATATAATGCATGAAGAAATTTCCAGCATGAGTTCTTATTCAGATATGTTTTGTAAAATTTTTGACATTGATATGGATGATAAACTAGAGCCAGATACTATTTTAGATTTAATTCAAGATGTTAAAGATTTTTATGAACAAATGGATAAAGCTGGTATGCATGTACAATTACCTAATTTCTCTGAATTGGAAAGTAAATCTAAGCAAATAGCAGATGCTATCAATAGAATCAATGATATTGTTAATAATGGTATTTGTTTTGAATCATTGGTATTATTATCATCTGATCCATTTAAGAATGTTAAAGATTTTTATGATATGCTTAGTAAGTTAAGTAATTCAATGAGTAGAGTAGAAGATAAATTAAAGAACGAAGTTAAAAGTGAAACTCAAGAAATAATTACTGATTCATATAAAAAAGAAAAAGAGATTATTAGAAATGATCTATCATTGCTAAAAGAAGTCAGAGGTGATGTAGGATGCTAAGTGATCAGTTAATACAGAAAACAAATGAATTGGAAGAGTATAATAATAGAAAAACAGAAAAGTTAAAAAAAAGTAATCAAAAGGCCTTAGATGAATATTTTAAGAAAAGTATAGATAAAACCGATAAATTCATAAAATTACTCTTGCTATATAAGCAAGAATTATCTTATACAGTAGATAATCAGTATATCGAAGATGTATATGTTCTTCTTTCAGAAATATGTGATTACATAGAAGGTAATAAAATTGATAAAGAACATTGTAGAGATCTTGATAAAAAAATTGAAACTTTAAAAAATGCTCTTTCAGATAATTGGAATTCTTTTTACGAAAAGTATTCAAGTAATACTGTAGGTTTATTAAAAATGGTATCAGTATTTAATCCTATTCAAATAAATGATTGTTTGAAGAAAATTGATTCAGCAAAAGTCTTTATGCAAGAAGAAAGCAAAATTGAAGATTTTGCTAAACAATTAAAACGTGCTGAATCTATTATAAGTAATTTAGAAATGGATGATGAGATTACAGACTTTTTGAAAAATGTGAATTCAGGTAATGCAACATTGTTAGACTTAAACGAGAATATATTAGCTTGGTTAAGAAAAGAAAATTTTGAAGGAAAAATTAAAATAGGTATTTAAATCATAAAATGAAGGTGAATTTTCAGATGTATGTAAGTAAACATTTAAAATTCACTTTTATTTTTGTACTATGAGAAGTGTTATAAAATTGATCTGATTTTGGAATGAATAATTGTTATTTTAGAAAAATGCATTATTTAGATTTGAATCATGAACTTGTCTTTCAGGTAAAATTGTTGGATTTGAATAGAAAATTTGATATTATAGTTTAATGGCAAATTATGTAAGAAAGGGTTGGATAAAATGGGATTATTAGATGAAATAAAAAACTATAATGATTTAGCTGTTGAGGCAAAAGAAAGAATTGAAAGAGTATATTTAGATGATGATCGTCCGTGGGTAGTAGGTTATTCTGGAGGTAAGGATAGTACAACTGCTTTACAGCTCATTATAGAAACTTTGGTTTTAATGAAGAATAAGAATATTAAGTTAAATAAAAAAATCTATGTCATTTCATCTGATACAATGGTTGAGACACCACTTATAATTAGCAGTATAGCAAATAATTTGGAACAGATTCAACGATTTGTAGATGCCAATCATTTGCCTGTTGAAACACATTTAGTTCGTCCTTCAATTGATAATACTTTTTGGGTTAATTTGATTGGGAAAGGGTATCCTGTGCCAAATCAGTCTTTTAGATGGTGTACTGATAGGATGAAAATAGAACCCACAAATCAATTTATAAAAAATAAAGTATCAGATTATGGAGAAGTTATAGTTGTTTTAGGCGTGCGTCTTGGCGAAAGTACTTCCCGTGATAGAGTTTTAAAGAAGCATGATATTCGAGGAAAAGAAATCATGCAACATAGTACACTGGCTAACGCTTTTACTTTTGCACCTATCAAATATTTTGATGTAGATGATGTTTGGAATTACTTGCTAAATAATAAATCTCCATGGGGTGCAAATAATGAGGAATTATTTAAGCTATATTCTGATTCTAACTCCAATGAGTGTCCACTAATTATTGACAAAGAAACTAAGGAAAGAACTGGTTCGTGTGGTAATAGTAGATTTGGATGTTGGGTATGTACAGTAGTGTCTGAAGATAAAGCATTAACTGGTTTTGTAGAAAATGGAGAGAACTGGTTGAAACCTTTGTTAAAATATAGAAATGATTTGACAAAAAACAGAGATAATCGCTCTATGAGAATGAAAAGAAGGTCAAATGGTAGTGTTTATACTATTTCTGTTAAAGAAAAGATTGTTCAGGGGGAAAGAACTCTGATTATCCCCAAAAAATCCGGAAGAAAAAGAGTATCAATTACTGTAAAGAAAAAATCTTCATTAAAAGCATCTAATGGCGATATATATACTGTTATTGAATCTAAAGATCTCAGAAATTATATTAGACATAATAAAATTGATTTGGATGATGGAGAGATTCCAAATTTGCTTATTCATGATGAATTTGATCATTACAATATGTTAGGATTAGGTCCTTACACATTTAAAGCAAGAGCTAAAATGTTGGCTGATTTATTAAAATTGCAAAAAGAGGTTAATGATGCCGGACACAAAGTTGAATTAATTAGTGATGATGAATTAAGAGAAATCCGTAGACAATGGTTAAAAAGAGGACTAATTGAAGATAGTGTTAGTAAAATATATTCGGCAATATATAACAAGAATTTAGTGTGTGAAAAAAATGATATTGAATTAATTTCTTCATCACAATACGAAATTTTGAAAGAAATATGTGATGAACAAGATGTTTATGTTGATCCACTTATAAAAATGATTAATTTAGAAAAAGATAATACAGGAAGCAGAGTAAAGAAAAATGTATTAGAACAAATCAATGAAATTCTAAATGAAGACTATTTGCATATGCAGGAATGAGGTATTTTTAATGAAGTTATTAAATATAGAATTACAAAATATAGGACCATATGAGAATAGTTTTATTTATTTAAGCACTACACCAATAAAAAATTTGATTTTAATTTGTGGAGAAAATGGTGCTGGGAAAACAACCTTACTTAAGTCAATCAAATTAGGGTTATTTGGAAGCTATTTATACGGATTGAAACAAAATAGTAGGAGTAATACATATGTTTCTGAGATTAAATCAATAGTTAGAAACAAATGTAATATAGGTTCAATTTCGCTGAAGTTCTCAATAATTGAGAATTATTTAGAAACCATATATGAGATTAAGAGAGAATGGGTTTTATCACCAACTTTTAAAGAAACAGTAACGTTAAAAATAAATGACTCCTTAATATCTGAAGATGAATTTTTAAATAAGGTAGAATACATTAATAGATATTTTAATCCTAAGTTAATAGATTCTGTTATGTTTGATGGTGAGAAAATTCTTGGCTATATTGATACAGATAGTTTTGATGAGTATATAAAAGAAAATATCACTTATGTTTATGGTTTGAACTATTATATTGATTTAATAAGTGATTTAGAGAAATATATTAAGAACGAAGAGAGTAATGGTGAGTTATCTGCTGATCAAATTTATTTAAATGAATTAATTGAGAAACATAAATTAATGAAAAAAGAAGTTTCTATGTTACAGGACAAAGAAAAATCATTACGAGATTTAAAAGAAAAAAAAGAGTTTGAACGTGATATGAAATTGCAAGAATTTCAAGCACTTGGAGGTTTAAACTCTGATGAATCAAAAGAATTATCTAAGTATTTTAAAAAGTTAGATGTTCGTAAAAAAGAACAAAATAAAATAATGAAGGATTTTTTTGAAAATCAATTGTTATATGTGCTTAATACTTCAACTTTATTTGATGTAGAAAAGCAAATAGAAATTGAAAAGCCACGAAGATATAATAGTTATTTGTCTGAAATTCTTGAATCAAAACAGTTGTCAAAAGAAGATGTAGAAGCTTTACGTGCGATTCAAAATAAATTTACTAACAATGTCAATGAGATTTTATCTTTAAACCGTAATGAAGAGAAACAATTTATCGATTTAAATGTTAAAATTGCAAATGCAAATGAGGATTATGACAAAATTATTCACACACAATTAGTGGATGAAAATGTTCTCTCAAATTTAAGAAAGAAAATATCTTTAGCTAAGAGAAAAGAAT
>OLOU01001978.1_pt1 | contig 12628 bp, 9 predicted proteins | sample 1672101 | NCBI WGS metagenome assembly OLOU01 (sample SAMEA3136645, study PRJEB25190) | human gut metagenome | biome: human gut; feature: human-associated habitat; material: faeces | place: Austria | collected 2013
AGTTTAAAGCCAATCAAAAAATGCTAAAGGAGCAGGATCAGGCAAAACAGACCAGCGCAACAGAAGGTGGTGATGCAGATGCAGCCAAGAAAGAAAAGGCACCAACAATTACCTGCGTGGGAGATTCTGTTATGCTTGGCGCAGCACCGGAATTGATGGAAGCTATTCCAGATGGCGTGATTGATGCAAAAGAAAGTCGTCAGGCAAGAGATGGCATCGAGATTTTAGAAGGACTTAAGAAAGAGAATAAACTGGGCAGTACGGTTGTGATTGAGCTAGGTACCAATTGCTATTTTAGCTCAACGACAGGACAGGAGATCATTGATTACCTTGGTAAAGATACAAAGATTTACTGGGTTACGGTTTATGGCAAATATTTGCAGGATCAGGAACGGACCAATAGTGTTATTCGACAGTTAGCAAAGGATAACAAAAATGTGGATGTGATTGCATGGGATGAACTCGCCGCAGCAAATTCAGATTGGTTTTATAATGATGGCATCCATTTGAACGGAGAAGGACGCAGCGGATATGCTAAGATGATATGTGATGCACTTGGTATAGAGATGAAAGACACAGCAGGTCAGACAGAGGAAGTGGGAAATACACAGCAAGAGGCAGAGCCATCAGTGCAGTAACCACAAGGAGGGAGTATGAACTACGAACATGAAGTGGTCGTGCCACGAGCGGGGATGCCGTTTCGAATTGATATTTTTGAAGGACGCAGAGGCAATTATACAAGAGAGCCACATTGGCATAATTCTGTTGAGCTTTTTGCTGTTTATGAGGGCAGCCTGACGTTCATTTTTCGCGAGAAACAGATTCGCGTGGATTGCGGTGATTTTATTATTATCAACACGAATGAATTACATTCTGTGCGTGCGGATGAGGAGAATATGTCGGTCTATGTGCAGATTCCAATCAGCGAGTTTAAGAATTACCTGACAGCAGATCGTTTTATTTCCTTTGACAAAAAGGGCAAGGGATCATTGGCAAAACTTGATCCGATGCAAATGAAGAACACAGACCACAAAATGATGCAGCTGATACGTAACATCTACGACTTGAGTGGAACAGGTGAGCCAGGGCATGAATATGAGATGTTGCGCGATTATTATGCGATGATGCAGCTGCTTGTGACGATATATCGTCAGGTAGAAGCAGATGATATGTTATATCGTTCATCTAAGGCGTTGCAGCGTTTGTCTCCGATTACGGAATATATCAAAAAGCATTACGCAGAAGATATTTCATTGCAGTCGTTAGCGCAGTTGTTTGGATATTCGATCGAACATTTATCTCGTATGTTTCAGAAATATGCACAGATTAATTATAAGAGTTATCTTTCCGGTATTCGTTTAGAGCATGCCGTAGAGGAGATGGAAATGGGCGATAAAACGATCGGAGAGATTGCAACGGAAGTAGGATTTTCCGATAGCCGCGCGATGTCGAAAGCGTTTCAGAAAAAGTATGGCATGTTGCCAAGCGAATACAACCGAAAGAACAGGGAAAATTATCAAAAAAACGATATGTAAGTGTCAAGTATCAAGGCGAGAGAAAAAAATTTTTTTGTTAAAATAAGAATGTAGTTTCTACGAGAGAAATTACATTCTTTTTTGTTATGACGATGAGGAAAATAAGAAGTATGGAGGGAAAAAGATGACAAATATTCCAGAAGCAAAAATTGGTGTAGTAGCAGTCAGCAGAGACTGTTTTCCAGAAAGTCTGTCAGTATCCAGACGCGAAGCATTGATGCAGGCGGTACATACAAAGTATCCAGAGTTACAGGTGTATGAATGCCCTGTTTGTATCGTAGAGAGTGAAATTCATATGGTACAGGCACTAGAAGATATCAAACAGGCAGGATGTAATGCATTGGTTGTGTATCTTGGAAATTTTGGCCCAGAGATTTCTGAGACACTACTTGCAAAACATTTTGATGGACCAAAGATGTTTATTGCTGCTGCAGAGGAGCATGGTGATAGCTTACAGGATGGTAGAGGAGATGCTTATTGTGGAATGCTTAATGCAAGCTACAATTTGAGGCTTCGTAATATTAAGGCATATATTCCAGAATATCCAGTCGGTGACGCAGAAGATTGCGCGGATATGATTGCAGAATTTGCACCGATTGCAAGAGCAGTGACGGCTCTTTCTGATCTTAAAATTATCAGTTTTGGACCACGTCCTCTTAATTTTTTGGCATGCAATGCGCCAATTTATCAGTTATACCAGCTGGGGATTGAAATTGAAGAAAATTCAGAACTGGATTTGTTTGAAGCTTATAATAAGCACGCAGGAGATGAAAGAATTCCTGCTGTTGTTGCAGATATGGAAGCGGAATTGGGGGCAGGAAACAAAAAGCCTGAAATTCTTTCCAAATTAGCGCAATATGAGATTACATTAAAAGATTGGATTGCGGAACACAGAGGATATCGTAAATATGTTGCAATTGCTGGTAAATGCTGGCCAGCATTCCAGACGCAGTTTGGTTTCGTTCCATGCTATGTCAACAGCCGTCTGACAGCACAGGGAATTCCGGTATCCTGCGAAGTAGATATCTATGGAGCACTCAGTGAGTTTATCGGTACGGTGGTTAGTCAGGATGCGGTTACCTTGCTTGATATTAATAATACCGTACCAAAGGATATGTTTGACGAGGAAATCAAAGGCAAATTTGATTACACATTGCAAGATACCTTTATGGGATTCCATTGTGGAAATACAGCCTCTGATAAACTGTCTTTCTGTGAAATGAAATACCAGAAGATTATGGCAAGAAGTCTTCCAATCGAAGTGACAAATGGAACACTTGAAGGTGACATCGCTCCGGGTAATATTACATTCTTCCGTTTGCAATCTACCGCGGATGCTAAGCTGCGTGCTTATATTGCGCAGGGAGAGGTACTTCCGGTTGCAACAAGATCCTTTGGATCCATTGGTGTTTTTGCAATTCCTGAGATGGGACGTTTCTACCGTCATGTACTGATTGAGAAGAATTTCCCACATCATGGGGCAGTTGCCTTTGGTAATTATGGAAAAGCGCTGTATGAGGTGTTTAAGTATATTGGAGTTCCGGTAGAGGAAATTGGTTACAATCAGCCTGCAGGCGTGCGCTATCCAACAGAAAACCCTTTTAAATAGGAGAATGTTATGTTATTTATTGGTATAGACCTTGGAACATCTGCGGTAAAATTGTTGCTTATGGATGCTCAAGGGAACATTTTAAAAATTACATCAAAGGAATATGCACTTTCCTTCCCACATCCGGGATGGTCAGAACAGAATCCCGTCGATTGGTACGAACAGACCATGCTCGGGCTAAAAGAGCTGTTAGAGGGCTGTGATAAAAACAGCGTTGCCGGTATTAGTTTCGGTGGACAGATGCATGGATTGGTTGCACTAGATGCAAACGATCAGGTCATTCGTCCGGCGATTCTCTGGAACGATGGCAGAACAACAAAACAGGTAGCATATTTAAATGATGTCATTGGCAAAGAAAAACTTTCTTCCTATACAGCAAATATTGCCTTCGCCGGATTTACTGCACCAAAAATTCTTTGGATGAAGGAAGAAGAACCAGAGAATTTTGCCCGTATCGCAAAAATTATGCTGCCAAAGGATTATCTGGCATATCGCCTGAGTGGAAGCTTTTGCACCGATTATTCGGATGCTTCCGGAATGCTGCTTTTAGATGTAGAACATCGGAAGTGGTCTGAGGAAATGCTGGAAATCTGTGGTATTACAAAAGAACAGCTGCCGCATCTTTATGAAAGCTACGAAGTCGTGGGGACGTTGCGACCGGAAGTGGCAGATGAACTTGGTTTGTCGGCGGGAGTTAAGGTGATTGCGGGAGCCGGTGATAATGCAGCAGCTGCAGTAGGTACAGGAACGGTTGGAGATGGCGCTTGTAATATTTCCCTTGGTACATCAGGAACTATTTTTATTTCAAGCAAAACGTTTGGTGTAGATGCACAAAATGCATTGCATTCATTTGCACATGCGGATGGAAATTATCATCTTATGGGATGTATGCTTTCGGCAGCTTCTTGTAACAAATGGTGGATGGATCAGATTTTACAGGAAAAAGACTATGTGACAGAGCAGAAAGATATTACAGTTCTAGGACAGAATCACGTATATTTTCTACCATATTTGATGGGAGAACGTTCTCCGCATAATGACCCGCTGGCGAGAGCCTGTTTCGTAGGAATGTCTATGGATACAACAAGAGCGGATATGATACAGGCCATTTTTGAAGGAGTTGCGTTTGCCATGCGGGATTCCTTAGAGGTGGCACGCAGCCAGAATATCGAAATCCGACGGACGAAGATATGTGGCGGTGGTGCAAAGAGTCCATTGTGGTGTAAAATCATGGCAAATGTTTTGAATTTACAGGTCGATCTATTAGAGGTAGAAGAAGGTCCTGCACTTGGCGGTGCAATGCTTGCGGCTGTCGGATGCGGTGTATATCATACGGTGGAGGAGGCGGCACGCGCCATTGTACGTGTCTGTGATACCATTTCTCCGGAACCGCAGCTGGTAGAAGCGTACGAAAAACATTATGCGACATTCCGGCAGGTTTATCCTGCATTAAAGGGGATTTTTCCCGAGATTTGAATAACATGTGATTACAACCTATAACCCTGTAGTGCATGAATCTTAGCAGCAGCAGAGCCTTTTGAGGCTCTGTTGTTGCGTTTTATAAAAGGTTTGTTATAATGAGAAAATGATGAAGAATATAGGAAAGATTTTAGGAATTGCGTGTCTGGTTTTACTTATAGGATTTGGGATGATTCGGTTGGGAATCTATATAGTTCAGTATCCACCGGCACCACGCATAAAACAGAAAAAAATACAGGTGGCGTGTGTGGGTGACAGCATCACCTATGGTGCAGGTGTTTTGGGCCATCGGAAAAGCCAATCGTATCCTGCATATTTGCAGAAACTTTTAGGGGATACTTATCAGGTGTTAAACTACGGTATGAGTGGACGAACGCTTATGGATGAGGGGGATGATCCCTACTGCGAGGAGACTCTATATCGGAAGAGTCTGGAGGCAGATGCCTCTATTTATGTATTGATGCTTGGAACCAACGACGCAAAAGATTATCAGTGGGATGAAGAACAATACAAAAAAGCACTGGTTTCGTTTGTATCCTCTTATCAGGAGGCGTCTCCTGATGCCAAAATTTATTTGATGCAGCCGCCACGGGCTTTTGAAAATCCAGAAGATGGCAAAATCAAATATGGAATACAAAATGACGTCATCTGTGGTAGTATGTACAAAATCATTATGCAGGTGTCAGAACAGATGGATGTGGGATATATTGATCTTTACCAATTGACAAAAGATCACAGTGAATGGTTTCCGGATGGGATTCATCCAAATGCACAAGGAAATCAGGCCATTGCAAATTACATTTATGAGTGTATAGAAAAAAGTGAAAGAGGAAGGCAAATGAAAAAAGGAATTATTTTTGATATGGACGGTACACTTTGGGATTCGGCAGAGCAGGTGGCTCAGTCGTGGACATTGGCATTGCAGCAGTGTGGATATGAAGATGCAGTTGTGACCAAGGAAGATATGTATCGAACAATGGGACGAACCATGGATAAAATTGCAGAGATGCTTTTTCCATTTACGCAGGGAAAAGACCGGGAGGCATTGCTGACAACGTGTTGTAAAGTAGAAAATGATTATTTGCGGGAACATGGTGGAATGCTTTATCCGGATTTGCGAAAGACTATGGAGCAGTTGAAAAAAATGGGTTACCATTTGTATATTGTAAGCAATTGTCAGGCAGGTTATATTGAAGCATTTCTGGATTATTTTTCATTTCATGATTTATTTGAAGATACCTGTTGTTTTGGTGATAATGGTAAGCCAAAGGGACAAAATATCCATTTGTTATATGAAAAAAATAAATTGGATGCAGCAGTTTATGTAGGAGATATCCAGGGAGATTATGATGCGACGATGGAAGCTGGGTTACCATTTATTCATGCTGCATACGGCTTTGGCGAGATTGCGAAGCCGGTAGAAAAGATAGATACCTTATCCGATTTGGTGGATGTGGTAGGAAAAGTGCTGGCTTAGAAGGACAAAAAAGGAGAATGACCAATGACCATAGAGGAAAAGTATAAAGTTTTACAGGAAGAATTGCGCGCAATGAAAAGTGTGGCGGTTGCATTTTCCAGTGGTGTGGATTCCACATTTTTATTAGCAGTAGCCGTAGATACACTTGGCAAGGACCATGTGATGGCGGTCACAGCATCTTCTTGTTCTTTCCCGGAAAGAGAACGAAAGGAAGCACAGGAATTTTGTGAAAAGAGAGGTATCCGACAAGTTATCGTGGTCTCAGAAGAACTGGATATTGAAGGATTCCGTCACAATCCAAAGAATCGATGTTATCTGTGCAAGCATGAACTGTTTGAAAAAATACTTGCCATCGCGGAAGAAAAGCATTTGGCGGCAGTGGTGGAAGGATCCAATATGGATGATAATGGAGACTACCGTCCGGGCTTGCGTGCAGTAGAAGAACTCGGAATCAAAAGCCCGCTGCGTGCAGCAAAACTGACAAAACAGGAGATACGGGAACTGTCAAAACGACTGATGCTGCCGACCTGGGATAAACAATCTTTTGCCTGTTTATCTTCCCGCTTTGTCTATGGGGAGACGATCAGTGAGGAGCGTCTTGGCATGGTAGATCAGGCAGAGCAGTTGCTGCTTGACATGGGATTTCATCAGGTGCGTGTGCGTATCCACGGAGAGGGAGAAGCTACCATGGCGCGTATTGAAGTTCTACCGCAGGAAATTCCAATTCTGGTAGAAGATGCCAAGCGCGAAAGGATTTATTCCTATTTCAAAGAAATCGGATTTGCTTACGTAACCCTGGATCTGGGCGGCTACCATATGGGTAGTATGAATGTCGGAATTATAGAACATTAAGCCTGTGCAATTTGTATATAATACGACATAGTATTTTGTGCGTTTGATTTTTCGTTTGCTTTTTGAACGAAAGGAGGTGGAAGAAGAGATGCTTGCGGAGAATTAGCAAGTATATCTAAAAAGAAGATGCAAAAATAATACAAAAATCGTGGGAATTATACTTTTATCCACGAAAAAAATCGGGTATGATACAAATGATTGTATATAGCCGATTTTTTATTTAGAGAGCGGATAATGCAACAAAAAAGTGATAAAAGGTAAAATATTCGTATGGAACAATGGGAAAGATCATGGCAGCAAATATGTGCTATGAAAAAAGAAGATTATATTTTAATTGATATCAGAGATGAACTTTCTTTTTCCTATGGAAACATTCCGGGAAGTATAAACATCACAGAAGAAATGCTTTTGGCAGATGCAGAAAAATGGCGCCCTAAAACAGTGATTTTGTGTTGTAAAAAAGGAGAAAGCAGTCTTGCTCTTGCAACACGTTTGCGCGAAGCCGGATGGGATGCATACAGTTTGCAGGGAGGATATCTCGCATGGCTGATGCAAAAGATGCAGGAAGAGGAGCAAGCACCGGAAATCACCACGTTTGATATTGAACAGAGTCTACGTAAGAAATTTAAAAAAAGCATTTGGAGTAAATTTACAAAAGCCGTCCGTGATTATGAATTAGTGCAGGAAGGTGACAAGATTGCGGTGTGTATATCGGGTGGTAAGGATTCCATGTTGATGGCAAAGCTGTTTCAGGAATTGCAGCGTCATCACAAAGTAGAATTTGAGCTTGTTTTTTTAGTGATGGACCCGGGATACAGTGCAGCAAATCGTCAGATTATTGAGAATAATGCGAAAAAGCTTGGTATACCGATTACTATTTTTGAATCCGACATTTTTGATGCGGTATTTGAAATAGAAAAATCGCCGTGTTATCTGTGTGCGCGTATGCGCAGAGGGCATCTGTATCATCAGGCAAAGCAGCTTGGCTGTAATAAAATCGCATTGGGACATCACTATGATGATGTAATTGAGACAATCCTGATGGGCATGCTTTATGGGGCACAGATGCAGACGATGATGCCAAAACTCCACAGTACAAATTTTGAAGGAATGGAATTGATTCGTCCGCTGTATCTTGTGCGTGAAGATGATATTAAGAAATGGCGTGATTACAACAATTTGTATTTTCTGCAATGCGCATGTAAATTTACGGAAACATGTTCTTCCTGTCAGGACAATGGGCAAAATAATTCAAAGAGATTAGAAGTAAAAAATCTGATTCGTGAGATGAAGAAAACAAATCCGTATGTGGAAGGAAATATTTTTAAAAGCGTAGAAAACGTGAATTTGAGTACAATCATTGCCTATAAGAAGGATGGTGTCAAACACCATTTCCTAGAGACATATGATGAGAAGACAAACACAGAGAAGTTGCCTTCAGATGCAGAATAAATATATGCGATAATATGATAGAAACAGAAGAGGAAACAGAATGAGAGCGAATACAAAAGAAGTCGATATGATCCATGGACCGCTTTTAGGCAAAATGATTGCTTTTACGATTCCTGTGATTTTATCCGGCGTATTACAACTTCTTTTTAATGCAGCCGATATCATTGTGGTTGGAAGATTTGCTGGGAATGAATCATTGGCGGCGGTAGGATCTACATCATCACTGATTAATTTACTGGTTAATCTTTTTATGGGATTATCGGTGGGTGCTAATGTGACCGTGGCATTTTATTTTGGATGCGACCACAAAGAAAAAGTCGTGGATACGATTCATACCAGTATTACATTAAGCCTGCTATGCGGTGTGTTCCTTAGCATTTTTGGGACATTGGCATCACATCAGCTGCTGGTGTGGATGGGCTCACCCGATGATGTTATTGGTCTTGCTACGACATATTTACAGATTTATTTTTGGGGAATGCCGGCACTTTTGACATATAATTTTGGTGCGGCTATTTTACGTGCAATCGAAATACAAGAACACCACTTTATTTTCTTTTGGCATCAGGCGTTGTGAATGTCATATTAAATCTGGTGCTTGTCATTGGATGCTCTATGGATGTTGCAGGTGTTGCGATTGCTACCGTAGTATCTGAGTATATCTCGGCAGGACTGGTGTTATTTTATCTGGGCCGCCAGGATGGCGTGATGCATTTTTCTTTTTCTAAGCTGGGAATTAAGACAGATGTATTAGGCAGAATTGTGCGGATTGGTTTACCGGCAGGAATTCAGGGTACCGTATTTTCCCTGTCAAATGTAGTCATTCAATCTTCAATCAATTCGTTTGGCAGTACGGTGATTGCCGGTAATTCAGCTGCAAGTAATATCGAAGGCTTTGTTTACATGGCAATGAATGCAGTATCGCAGACAGCGGTTACGTTTACCAGTCAGAATTATGGCGCGGGAGATAAAAAACGAATCAAAAAAGTAATGTTTTTATGCCTGGGCATTGTTTTTGTGGTAGGTCTGATTACCGGTGAAAGTGCATATTTGTTTGGTAAGACGCTGCTTCACATTTATACAGAAAGTGAGCCGGTCGTTGCAGCAGGATTGGTGCGTATGTCCTATATCTGTATGCCATATTTTCTGTGTGGTATGATGGATACCATGGTAGGGTGTCTGCGTGGAATCGGAAAATCAGTTTTGCCAATGATAATGTCTATTATTGGTGCATGTGGTCTTCGACTGGTCTGGATCGCTACTATTTTTCAAATGTATCACACAGAGAAAATCCTTTATATGGCGTATCCGATTACCTGGTCAATTACGCTATGTGCACACATCATTACCTATGTTATTTGCTTTAAACGGATGCAATATAAGAAATTATAATATACGGAAAATATAATTGGAGGAAAAGGAAATGGAAAAATTTGACTTATTGACGCTCGGAGAGGTTTTGCTTCGTCTTTCACCAAAGGAAAATAAGAGAATTGTCAGAAGTACGGAATTCGAAAGTCATGTGGGCGGCGCAGAACTGAATGTAGCATCTGGTGTATCACTTTTGGGGTTGCACACAGGAATTATTTCAAAATTACCGGCAAATGCCATTGGAGAACTTGCACGAAGCAAAGTGCGTTCCATGAACGTGAGCGATGATTATCTGGTGTGGGATCATACAGAAGATGCGCGTCTGGGATCATACTTTTATGAAAGTGCAACATTTCCACGTAAACCACAGGTAGTATACGATAGAAAACACAGTTCCATTACAAGAATTTCGATTGATGAATTTCCGGAAGAAATGTATACATCAACCCGCTGTTTTCATGTATCTGGTATTACCCTGGCACTTTGCCCGGAAGCAAGAACATGTGCGGTTGAAATGATCAAGCGCTTCAAGCAGGCAGGAGCTATGATTTCCTTTGATGTGAATTTTCGATTGAATCTGTGGACAGGCGCCGAGGCAAAAGAGTGTATCGAAGGCATTCTTCCTTATGTAGATATTTTCTTCTGCTCCGAGGATACAGCGCGTCTGACCTTTTTAAAAGAAGGAACCCTAGAGGATATCATGCGTTCTTTTACAAAAGAATACCCGATTCAGATTGTAGCCTCTACGCAGCGTGTGGTTCACAGTCCAAAGCAGCATAGTTTTGGCTCTGTGATTTATGAATCAAAGAGTGATACGTTTTATACAGAACAGCCGTATGAAAAGATTGACGTTGTTGATCGTATTGGTAGTGGTGATGCATATTGTGGAGGAATGCTTTATGGTTTACTTTCTTCCGATATGGATTGTACGAAGGCACTTGCCTTTGGCAATGCATGCAGCGCAATCAAAAATACAATTCCTGGAGATTTGCCATCATCCGATTTGAAAGAAGTAGAGTATGTTATCGCAGATCACAATGCCAAAGGTCCGGTATCCGAAATGAATCGATAACTAAGTTTGTCCCGTGTATAGGTCTTTCGTGACTTATGCATGGGATTTTTTTGCTTTTTCATGTATTTACGATGACACAATTTAAAATGATATGAAAAATAGAATTGACACATACCCCTATGGGGTATATAATAAGCCGATGAAAGGAGAAAGAGATGGAAGAAAAGATGGAAAATATCTGTCCGCACTGTAGTTCCTGTCATAAAAAGGTGCGCGACGAGAAAGAATATAAAGATATGATAAATCGTCTGAGCCGCATTGAGGGTCAGGTACGTGGTGTCAAGGGTATGGTAGAAAATGATGCCTATTGTGTGGATATTTTGACACAGGTCAGTGCAATTACCTCGGCTCTTAACAGTTTTAACAAGGTGCTGCTTGCGAATCATATTAAGACCTGTGTGGCAAATGATATCCGGGAGGGCAAGGACGAAAAGGTGGACGAGCTGGTCGTTACCCTGCAGAAGTTGATGAAATAAGGAGGATAGACATGCAAAAATATGACGTAACAGGAATGTCCTGCGCGGCATGTTCGGCGCGCGTAGAAAAGGTCGTGCGAAATGTGGACGGCGTGACGGATGTTGCGGTCAACTTGTTGACAAACTCCATGAATGTGGAGGGCGATGCAGACAGCGGAGTCATTATCGCGGCAGTCACAGAAGCCGGTTATGGGGCATCCTTAAAAGAAGATGGACAGAGAGGACAGGCGCAGGTCAAGCGCGGAGCAAGTGAAGCCGAGCAATTGGCGAGTACGCAAAAAAGAGCCTTTTGTCGTTTGCGCAATCGTCTGATTGCGTCCCTCTGTTTTTTACTGCCGCTTATGTATGTTTCTATGGGACATATGATGTGGGACTGGCCTTTGCCATCCTTTATGGCGGGCAATCATGTGGCAATGGGATTATACCAGTTGCTTTTGACAGTGGCGGTCATGGTCATCAATCAAAAGTTTTTTATCAGTGGATTTACCAGTGCCTGGCACAAGGCACCGAATATGGATACCCTGGTAGCTATGGGCGCCGGAGCATCCTTTGGCTATAGTGTGTATGCGCTCTTTGCTATGACAGGAGCGCAGATGACAGGTGATATGAATGGCGTGATGAAATATATGGATTCCTTTTATTTTGAATCTGCAGCCATGATACTGACACTGATCACCGTAGGTAAGATGCTGGAGGCATATTCCAAGGGAAGAACGACAGATGCATTGCGTGGGCTAATGGAATTAGCACCAAAACAAGCGACCATTCTGATGGATGGAGAAGAAAAAAGGGTGCCAATCGAGCAGGTGAAAGTAGACGATATCTTTGTGGTACGACCGGGGGAAAGCATACCAGTGGATGGTGTGATTCTTTCCGGTGAAAGTGCAGTAGATGAATCTGCAATTTCCGGGGAAAGCATACCGGTGGATAAGAGTGTTGGCGATGAACTGACGGCTGCAACCATCAATGCTTCCGGGTTTTTGACAGCAAAAGCTACGCGTGTTGGTGAGGATACCACATTGGCAAAAATCATCCATATGGTTAGCGATGCGTCAGCAACAAAAGCGCCGATTGCCAAGGTGGCAGACCGTATTTCCGGTGTGTTTGTTCCAGCGGTGCTTGTGATCGCATTGCTGTCATTTGTCATATGGCTTGGTGTGGGACAGACCTTTGGCTTTGCCCTATCCCGTGCGATTGCGGTACTTGTTATTTCCTGTCCTTGTGCGCTTGGGCTGGCAACACCGGTAGCCATTATGGTTGGTAATGGTGTTGGTGCTAAGAATGGTATAATGTTTAAGACAGCCA
>OLOU01001982.1_pt1 | contig 12588 bp, 11 predicted proteins | sample 1672101 | NCBI WGS metagenome assembly OLOU01 (sample SAMEA3136645, study PRJEB25190) | human gut metagenome | biome: human gut; feature: human-associated habitat; material: faeces | place: Austria | collected 2013
GGCGAGATCATCGGCGGCAGCCAGAGAGAGGATAGCCTCGAGCTTCTGGAACAGCGCATGGACGAGCTTGGACTGAACAAAGAGGATTACGGCTTCTATCTGGATCTGAGAAAATACGGCTCCGCAAGCCATGCGGGCTTTGGTCTTGGATTTGAGCGCTGTGTTATGTATCTGACCGGTATGGGCAACATTCGCGACGTCATTCCTTTCCCGAGAACGGTAAAGAACTGCGAATTATAATTCCAGTGAACTGGAATAAAATGTTACAGTTCACCCGCGCCATTCGCAAAAGCGCATCTTCGATGCTTTCCGCTGCTTCGCAGCTTATTTTTGCTTATAAAATGGCGCTCTCTTCGTGGTTTCTTGTACACAGATTCTCATGCGAGCATGGAATCTGCCTACAAGAAACCACAAGTGAACTGGAATAAAAATATTGTCGAGCGGGATGAACTTTTGGGTTTATCCTGCTCTTTTTTTGTTGTATACTGTATAAAGTGAAAACTAGTACATCGTTTTCGAAATACCTATACCACTCACTTGCCTGTGAATCCGATTGCACAGGTATAAAAGCCTCAGCGTAGCCCGCTACGCCTGCGTTTTTATACCTGCACACTCGAATCCACATCCTACGCGATTGGTATAGTTATTTACGAAACGCTGTACCAGAATACAGAAAAAGGAAGATACGGATGGGAAATCATCACTGGAAAAAAATAGCAGCAGTTATGCTTGCGGCAGCGATCGGAATACAGCCTGTCTATGTGCAGGCAAAGACACGGGAAGAAATTCAGCAGGAACGAGAACAGAAAAAGAGCGAGCAGCAGGGCACGCAGAGTCAGTATAAGCAGAGCCAGAGCAAGGTCAGCAGTCTGGAAGGGCAGCAGGACGCTTTGGAGGAAGAAATACAGGAGCTGGATTCCCAGCTGGTAGAGGTCATCGCCAGCGTAAGTCTGATGCAGGATCAGATCAGCGATACCGAAAAGCAGATCGTAAAGGCGCAGGAGGACTATGATGCGGCGAAGGCGCAGGAGGATGCACAGTATCTTGCAATGAAGAAGCGTCTCCGTTACCTGTATGAAAAGGGCGATACCAGCTATATCGAGATCCTGAGCAACGCCTCCAACTGGAGCGGCATGCTTAATCAGGCGAATTATGTGGAGAAGCTGTATGAGTACGATAAACAGATGCTCAACCGCTACATCCTGATTAAAGAAGAGGTTGCGCAGAAAAAGAACGATTTGGAAGATAAAAAGAGCGACCTGGAAACGCAGAAATATGAGCTGGAAGAGGAACAGGCTTCCATGCAGCAGATGATCGATGAGAAAAAGTCCCAGTCGAACGATTTCGACGCGCAGATTGCGAAAGCGAAGCAGGAAGCTGCGACATATAAAGCGTTAATCAAACAGCAGAATTCCGAGTTGGCAAGGCTGGATGAGGAAGAAAACGCAATCATCAAGGCCGAGGAAGAGCGCCGGAAAGCCGAGGAGGCTGCGAAAAAAGCGGCGGAAGAAAAAGCAAAGGCGGAAGCCGAGGCGAAAGAAAAAGCTGCAAAGAGCAGCGATTCCGGCGCTTCTGACAGTAGCTCCAATCGCTCAAGCAGCTCCGACAGCTCCTCTTCCTCAGGCAGCAGCTCCGGCAGTTCTTCGGGCGGCTTAAAGACCGTTCCTCCTGCGAGCGGATCGAGTGGAAGCGACATTGCGGCGTATGCCTGCCAGTTCGTCGGAAACCCGTATGTAGCGGGCGGAACGAGCCTGACAAACGGTGCGGACTGCTCCGGATTTATCTGGGCAGTGTACAGGCAATACGGATACGGCCTGCCGAGAAACTCTGCTGCTATGAGAAGTGCAGGACGCGAGGTTTCCTATGAAGCTGCTCAGGCAGGCGACATCGTCTGCTATGCAGGCCATGTGGCGCTGTATCTGGGCGGCGGACGAATCGTGCATGCCAGCACAGCGAGAACAGGAATTAAGTATGGATATGCGAATTATAAGCCGATTCTGACAATTCGGAGAATTGTGGGATAAAAGAAAAAATGTTACAGTTCACTCGCACCATTCGCAAAAACCACGAGTGAACTGTAACTTTTATTCATGACAATAGAATGCTCGCAGAGCGTGCATTCTATTGTTGCTTTAAAGACTCTTTTTCAGAAACTTGATCGTTTCGTCGATCAGCTGGGATACGGACAGATCGGCGGTTCCGATGATGTGGTTGTTGCAGCGGTTGACCGGAAGCAAAAGCTTCTGGGCATGGCTCTGTCCGACGGCGACTGCCATGGCGGGCGTCACTTCCCCAAGCAGGGAGTCTGCGGACAAAATGCCGAGGGGACCGATGATAAAATCCGCATCCCGGCAGGCAACAAGCACGGGATTTTCTCCGGTTGCGCCGAAGTCAGCCCCGGCTTTGAGCATGGCAGCGGTTGCGGTTGCGTTGGTGCCAATGGCATACAGTTCACAGTTGGGCAGTTGCTCTTTACAGAGGCGGGCAGTCACAAGACTGCCGATTCTGCCGCCCTGGCCGTCAATTACTACGATTTTCATAAATCCTCCATTTAGAGACATTTTGCACAGAAAAAATAGGAGCTGAACAATATTGTTCAGCTCAATTTTTTATCTGGCTCAGTCGTCGTTATCTAAAGCCAGTCCTTTTTTATACTTTGCGACAGCAGCCTGGATCTTATCGTTGGGATCGAGCAGATCGCTGATGGAAGTATCATGGTTCAAGGTATCGATCAGATAAGCAACGTATTTGCTCATATCACAGTTGACGTACCACTCCCGCTTTAACAGCTCTTCAGGCTGATAAATCAGGTTGGTGGTCAGGACACGGTTGATATTGCCGCATGCATAAGCCTTGTCGAATTTCTCCATACCGCTTGTGAACAGACCGAAGGTGGTGCAGATGAAGATCTTACGGGCACCGCGCTGCTTTAATGCGGATGCAACTTCGAGTACACTTTCGCCGGAGGAAATCATGTCATCGATGATGATCATATCCTTGCCTTCTACGCTGGTACCCAGGAATTCGTGAGCAACGATCGGATTTCGTCCGTTAACAACTCTGGTGTAGTCTCTTCTCTTATAGAACATACCCATATCCAGACCGAGTACGTTTGCAATGTAAATTGCACGTCCCATACCGCCTTCATCCGGGCTGATAACCATCATGTGGTTGGAATCGATCTGCAGGTCGGGCTCGGTGCGCAGCAGGTTTTTGATGAACTGATAAGAAGCCTGAACGGTTTCGAAGCCGTTTAACGGGATGGAGTTCTGGACTCTCGGGTCATGGGCATCAAAGGTGATGATGTTGTCGACGCCCATCTTTACCAGCTCCTGCAGAGCGAGTGCGCAGTCTAAGGATTCCCGTGCGGTGCGCTTGTGCTGGCGGCTTTCATAAAGGAAAGGCATGATAACGGTAATTCTTCTTGCTTTACCGCCGACAGCAGCGATGATACGCTTCAGATCCTGATAATGATCGTCAGGAGACATATGGTTTTCATGACCGCAGAGGGAATAGGTCTGGCTGTAGTTGGTTACGTCAACCAGCAGATACAGATCCGTACCGCGGACAGATTCCAGAATAACGCCCTTGGCTTCGCCGGAACCAAAACGCGGCACCTTGCTTTTTAAAATGTAGGAGTCACGCTGGTAGCCTGCAAAGGCAAGGCTGTCTTTGTGCTCGCTCTCGCGCTGGGTGCGCCATCTTACAAGATACTGGTCAACTCTCTGTGCAAGGGATTCGCAACCCCTTAACGGGATAATCCCCAGGGAGCCAACCGGAATGGTTTCGAGATTTCTGGTTTCTTCACGTTCCATCATGGAAGTTCCTCACTTTCTGAAGGTAAAAGTTAATATTTTGGATATCTGTGTCAGCGGACCGGACCCGAGACAGCGGATACCTTTTTACACATACGAATATCAGGGCCGGTGAGTTTACAGAATTCAAAATTGCTGGCAATTCTGGAAAAAATTCGGTCCTGATAACGGTTTCTGCAATCTTCCAGAGAAAGATTGGTAGAAATGATAACGGATTTCTGCCGGAGCAGACGTTCGTTCAAACAGGTAAAGAAATGGGAGAGCGTCACTGCCGTGGCAGTTTCGGTGCCGAGATCGTCGATAACGAGCAGATCGCAGCTGTAGAGATCCGCACAGAGTGCGGAAAGCTCTTCCCGTGCCCTATAGTCAAACGTGTTCCTGGCGAGTAAGTCGAAAAGGGATGCTGCGCTGAAATAAAGCACAGAACAGCCCTGCTCGATACATTCCTTTGCAATGCAATTGGTCAGGAATGTCTTGCCCGTACCTACTGTACCATAAAAGAAAAGGTTTTGGTAGGACGTTTTAAAATTTGTGCAAAAATTTTTACATTTTTCGACAGCCTGGCGATAGGAAGTCAGTTCGTCTCCCTGAAAAAAGGAATAGGAGAGCGTGTCGAAGTTTTCTTTTTCGAGCATTCGTTTCAGGTTGGACTGTTCGTAAAGAAGCGCGATCTCCGCCTGACGGAAGCAGTGGCATTTCTGACCGTTCACATAGCCGGTGTCCTGACAATCAGGACAGTCGTAGATCGGATCGAGAAAATCTGTCGGGTAGCCGTTTTCCAGCAAAAGGGAGGCACGTTTCCGTGCAAGGTCTTTGAGCTGGTCTTTGAGCTGTGCAAGCGCATTTGTATCCCCTGCGAGCATCTTTTTGCCCTGTGCGACAGAGGTGGATGCAACGGCTTCGTCGAGGGCCTGATAACCGGGGACTGTCTCATAAATGTGATGCAGCCGTTGATCGTGCAGATGGCGGTTGCGGGTCTGATGTTCTTCGTATTGCCGCAGGATGGAATTGTATTGGGAAACAGTCAGTGCCACATCAAACCTCCTTACTGCTTCAAAAGCGCCTCTTCAAGCGCATCGAAATCATAGCTGGAATGCATGAAACTGTTATATTCTGCTGTAGAACCGCTGCGCGCCGGGCGAGATGCACGCTCTTTCTGATAGGAGCTGTCGAGTCTGGCGATGTCCGCGACATGGTGGACGCCTGCCTTGTACCAGGCAGCGAGGATGCTGTCTGCATAGGCGAAGCGGTGTCTGTCGGTAGCCAGGACGGTGCGTCCGCAGGCTTCTAAAATAACGTCGAGCTCAAAGCAAAATTCCTCTGTCCAGCGGCGGATATAGGCGAGCTCATTGCGTGCGGGGGTATTGGTCTTGCCGAGAGCGTTCATAATGGAATAGACGTTCTTGTCATAACGGGAAATATGACCTTCTGCCTGGGCAGGTGTCGTGATCCCGGCTTCCGCCCAGGCGATCGCGACCTTTTCAATGTAGCGGAAATCCTTTTTGCCGCGCTCGACGCAGTATTGCAGCAGATAGTCGATCAGGTCATCGGAGAAATGAAGCTTATCCGTGAAAAAGAGGATCGACTTCATATCGGCGGGGCTTAATGTGCGTCCGAGATACTGCTCTGCGATGAAAATCAGCTGCGCGGTGTTCTCCTGCTGCTGGAAGGATTTGAGCTCGTCCAGACTGTATGCAGGCTTGGCATAGGGATCGGCAGGATCAAGGGACTGGTGGGAAAGCATCGTAATGCTGCGGATCTGCGGTGCGGCCGTGCGTCCGGAGGGAGCAGCCGCAGTGTTGGACGTATCGTACGCGGCTGCTCCGGGCAGGGTCGCGTCAGCGCCTTGCTCAGAATTGCGGGCTGCGTCGCCAAAGCGTTCGGCATCAGAGCCGCGAGTCGTGTCCGCAAGCCGTCCGACGTCGCGCGAAATATGTCCGGTGGTCTGTTCCGTAGAAAAATCAGCTTGTCCTGCGTCCTGTCTCTTCCCCTTGGAAAGGGGGAGCAGACGGATCTGCTGCAGGGTTGTGCGGTCGGGCGAAAGCTTAAGCGTCAGGACGCCGCACTTTTCCCAGTAGCAGAGGGCGCGCAGAATGTCCTTTTCCGTATGATTAAAGCGGTCTGCCATGTCCGAAATGCTGACAGGATCGCCTGCCTGCAGACGGCGTACGAGAAAAAGATACACCTTTAACTGTGCATCGTTGGCATCTTTTAAATATTCATCGATAAAAACGTTGGAAAGGACGGTAGCATCCGCTGCTCCGCCGCACAAAAAAATCTCACTCATACTAGTATTCCCGGTTCTTTGTAAAAATTGCTGCAGTTTGTCTGCGTCCTGCAGACTGTGGAAAACTTTTCAATTCCTTTTGGCAAGCCCCATTTTAACACAGACATTTTAAAAAGGAAACAGGAAGTTTCCGGCTCAGGGCTGATAAACACTGGGGTTTTCGTGGATGTGGATAATGTGGAAAATGTGTAAAAGATTGTCAAAGGCGCAGAAATATCATCTTTTTTTGGAAAAAAATATCCACAGCCAGAGAGGAAAGTTTTCCACGTTCTGACTGTGGATAATGTGGATAAGTTATCTGGAAAGCAGGTTTTCGCCGATATTTACAACATCTCCGGCTCCCATAGTTATCAACAGGTCCCCGTTGATACAATTTTTTAAAACGAAGTCTTCAATTTCCTCGAATGTATGGAAATAAAAACATTCTTTGCCCTCTTTCTGTACCAGAGCCTGCAGATCGGCAGAGCTGATGCCGAGGGTGTCGGTTTCACGGGCGGCGTAGATATCTGCGAGGATGACCTTATCCGCCAGTGCGAGAGACTTTGCAAACTGAGGTAAAAACGCTTTCGTTCTGGTGTAGGTGTGAGGCTGGAAAATGCACCAGAGCGTCTTGTGCGGATAATTGAGCGCAGCGTGCAGGGTAGCGGCGATTTCGGTCGGGTGGTGTGCGTAATCGTCCACAATTGTTACACCGTTTATCGTTCCTTTATATTCGAATCTGCGGCCAGTCCCGTGGAAATTCAGCAGCGCTTCCGCGGTATCCCGATAATCGATGCTAAGCAGATCGGACAGGGCGACTGCAGCGAGGGCGTTGGAGATATTGTGCTCCCCGGGAACGCCGAGCGTAAGCTGTCTGGTCTGACCGTTTAGGCTGTGCACGGTAAAGGTTGCGTCTGCTGTTTTATTATAGGAAATATCGGAGGGATAATAGTCGGAAGCAGAGGTTGTGCCGAACGTAACGACGCGGCATGCCAGACCCTCTGTGATCTCCTGCCAGTTTTCGATGTCGCCGTTGATAAACAGCGTGCCGTCCGCAGGCAGAAGCTGTGCAAATTTGCGGAACGAAGCACGGATATCTGCCAGGTCTTTAAAGAAGTCCAAATGGTCTTCTTCGATATTCAAGATGATGCCGATTTTCGGGAAAAAGCTTAAAAAGCTGTTGGTATATTCGCATGCCTCTGCGACGAACAGACCGGAGTGGCCGACGCGGATATTGCCGTGGATGGATTTCAAAATGCCGCCGATAGAAAGGGTCGGGTCGGTATTTGCCTGCAGCAGAATCTCGGAAATCATGGAAGTGGTGGTCGTTTTGCCATGGGTGCCGCTGACAGCGATCGGCGTGTCGTAGTTTTTCATCAGCTGTCCGAGAAATTCCGCTCTGGACAGCATGGGAAGCTGCAGCTCTTTGGCACGGGAAAATTCCTGATTGTCTGCATGTACTGCGGCGGTGTATACGACGAGGTCAATGTCGTCTGTGATGTTTTCCGCTTTCTGGGGCTTGCCATAGTTGACGTGTGCGCCGCTTTTTTCGAGGTGCTCGGTCAGGGCAGAGCGGTTCCAGTCGGAGCCGGATACGGTAAAGCCCTCGGATAAAAGAATTTCGGCGAGACCGGACATGCTGATGCCGCCGATGCCGATAAAATAAACGTGAATTGGATGGTTAAAATCTACCTGATACATAAAGAATCTCCATTTCTGAATTGGAATACTGTACTGGGTCAATTGTAGCGCAAACTCTCTGAAAAAACAAATAGAAACTTCGGCGTCGTCTGCAGCGTTTTTTTTCTTCGACAAAATAACAATGTGTTATCGGTTGACAAAACATACCGGAAAAGACGAAAAAGGACATTTTGTGAATAATTAAAGAAGAAAATGGGAGCGATAGCTTGAGAAAATTGAATATTTTGAATAAAAACATAAACCTACTAATTTGATTTATGTCTATATTTCACAAGAAAAAAGGTCGAAAAGGGCGTGCAAATGTAAAATTATTATTCACTTTTACAGATGCGTGTGATATACTTTTCTTAAGCCCGGCGACAGCCGTGGGAAAGTTGATAGAAACAACGAGGTGAGGACATGATTAAGAAGGAAATGATTGCCATGTTACTGGCAGGCGGGCAGGGAAGCCGACTGGGCGTGCTGACTGCAAAGGTAGCCAAGCCTGCAGTTTCATTTGGCGGAAAATATCGGATCATTGATTTCCCATTAAGCAACTGTATCAATTCTAGTGTTGATACAGTCGGTGTATTGACACAGTATCAGCCTCTGCGGCTGAATACGCATATTGGGATCGGTATTCCGTGGGATCTGGACAGGAATATCGGGGGTGTTACTGTTCTGCCTCCTTATGAAAAAAATGAAAACAGCGAATGGTACACCGGTACAGCAAACGCAATCTATCAGAATATCGAATATATGGAGGGCTTTAACCCGGAATATGTGCTGATTCTTTCCGGCGACCATATTTATAAGATGGATTATGAAGTGATGCTGGATTTCCACAAGCAGAACGGTTCAGAGTGTACGATCGCCGTTATGCCGGTTCCGATGGAAGAAGCCAAGCGCTTCGGTATCATGATCACCGATGAGAACAAGCGGATCGTGGATTTTGAGGAGAAGCCTGCCAACCCGCGCAGTAACCTTGCATCCATGGGTATTTACATATTTAACTGGAAAACGCTGAAGCAGGCACTGATCGATAATGCAGATCAGCCAAACCTGGATTTTGGCAAGCATGTCATCCCTTATTGTCATAAAAACGGCGCACCGATGTATGCATATGAATTTAACGGTTACTGGAAAGATGTCGGAACCCTGACCTCCTACTGGGAAGCGAATATGGAGCTGATCGATGTTGTTCCGGAGTTTAATCTTTATGAAGAATACTGGAAGATTTATACAAAGAGCGAGATCCTGCCTCCTCAGTACGTTGCAAAGGGCGGTGTAATCGAACGCAGTATCGTCGGAGAAGGCTCTGAGATTTACGGACAGGTTTATAACTCTGTAATCGGCTGCGGTGTTACGATCGGTAAAGATACGGTTGTGCGTGACTCCATTATCATGAACAATACAGAGATTGGGGCGAGCTGTGAGCTTAGCAAGGCAATCGTAGCGGAAAACACGAAGATCGGTGATCACGTCAGACTGGGCGTCGGGGAGGAAGCACCGAACGATACTGCACCGCATATTTACTGCGACGGTATTGTCACTGTTGGTGAGAAGAGCGTTGTGCCTGCCAATGTATCTGTAGGCAAGAATTCCGTTGTATTCGGCATTACGACAGCAGACGATTATCCGGATGGATATCTGGCAAGCGGCAAAACATTGATTAAGGCAGGTGACAAACAGTGAGAGCAATCGGTATCATTTTAGCAGGCGGCAATAACCGCAAGATGAGAGAACTGTCCCAGAAGCGCGCGATCGGCGCGATGCCGGTGGCAGGCAGCTACAGAAGTATTGACTTTGCGCTGAGCAACATGACGAACTCTCATATCCAGAGAGTCGGCGTGCTGACCCAGTATAACGCCAGAAGCTTAAATGCACATTTAAGCTCCTCCAAATGGTGGGATTTCGGAAGAAAACAGGGTGGATTGTTTCTGTTTACTCCTGCGGTAACCGCGGAGAACAGCTCCTGGTATAGAGGCACGGCAGATGCCATTTATCAGAACCTCTCCTTCTTAAAAAACAGCCATGAGCCCTATGTAGTTATTACCTCCGGCGATTGTGTATACAAGATGGACTACAACAAAGTCCTCGAATATCATATTTCCAAAAAAGCGGATGTGACCGTTGTCTGCAAGGACATGCCGGCAAATGTAAACGTAGAGCGGTTCGGTACCATCAAGATGAACGAGGAAAGCCGGATCGAAGAGTTTGAAGAGAAGCCGATTGAGGCACGCTCCAATACCATTTCCTGTGGTATTTATGTTATCCGCAGACGTCTCCTGATTGATATGATCGAGCGCTGTGCAATGGAAGACCGTTATGATTTTGTAAAGGATATTCTGATCCGTTACAAAAATCAGAAACGGATCTTCGGATATAAGATCAAAGATTACTGGAAGAATATTGCAACGGTGGAAGACTATTTCGATGCCAATATGGACTTCTTAAAACCGGAAATCCGTAATTATTTTTTCAAACAGTATCCGGATATTTATTCAAAGGTTGACGATTTACCGCCTGCAAAGTATAATGTTGGAGCGAAGGTTGAGAACAGCCTGATTTCCAGCGGCTGTATTGTCAACGGCACGGTAGAGGATTCCGTAATCTTCAAAAAATCCTTTATCGGAAACAACTGTTACATCAAGAATTCCATTATTTTGAATGACGTATACATCGGTGATAATACGCACATCGAGAACTGTATCGTAGAAAGCCGGGATACGATCCGTGCAAATTCCTTCTATCGCGGAGAAGATGAAATCAAGATTGTAATAGAGAAAAACGACAGATACATTATCTGAAACGCTAGGGGGAATAAGTTATGACGATTACCGATGTAAGGGTTCGGAAAATTGCCAAAGAAGGTAAAATGAAAGCGATTGTATCCATTACCGTGGACGACGAGTTTGTGGTGCATGATATTAAAGTGATCGAGGGCGATAAGGGACTGTTCATTGCGATGCCGAGCAAGCGCAGTGCAGATGGGGAATACCGCGATATCGCCCATCCCATCAGCCAGGGAACCCGGGAAAAGATCCAGGGAATTATTTTGGAAGCATACAATACGGCATTGGAAGAACCGATTGCATAACTTCTTAAATAAATACAGAAAATAAATACAGACTACAACAGACAGTCCCGGTGCAGCGATGTACCGGGACTGTTTTCCTGACCGGATATCCGGTTAGAAAAGCCATCTGTATGTCGCCGCAGATGGAAAGGGCAGCAGGGTACATTCTCACTTGCCCGAGCGGGGGAAACTGTGCTAACATGAAAGCACAACAGACAGCGCCTGCAAAAGCAGAAAAGGGCAGGCAGAAGCAGGAAGGAAACGGACAGAACATGTATGTAATTGCAGGACTTGGAAACCCGAAAAAAGAATACGATAATACAAGGCATAATATCGGCTTTTCCGTCATAGATATGCTGGCAGATAAGACCGGAATTTCTGTAAACACGGCAAAGCACAAGGGACTTTTGGGTGCAGGCTATTTAAACGGGCAGAAAATAATTCTGGTAAAGCCGCTGACTTATATGAACCTGAGCGGCGAATGTATCCGGGAAGTGCTGGATTATTATAAGGTAGACGGCAGCACGAACCTGATCGTGATTCACGACGATATCAGCCTGGAGCCTGGCATCATCCGGGTGCGCAAAAAAGGCAGCGCGGGTGGTCATAACGGTTTGAAGAATATTATTCAGCATCTTGGAAAAGATCAGTTTGTGCGGATTAAGGTCGGCGTCGGGGAAAAACCGGCAGGCTACGACCTTGCGGACTATGTGCTGGGACATTTTACCGATGAAGATTGGAAAACAATGGGCGAGAGATTGGAAACAGCCGGAGAAATCATCAAAAGTTTCTGTCTGGCGGGAATAGATATCACCATGAATCAATATAACAAGAAATGAACGAAGCCAGAATTGACAAATGGATGTGGGCCGTACGCATCTTCAAGACACGTACCATAGCCGCCGAAGCCTGCAAAAAAGGACGCATCAGCATCAATGGCGCACTGGCAAAGGCTGCCCGTACGGTGAAGCCGGGAGATGTCATACAGGTGCGCAAGCCTCCCGTCACCTATTCCTTCAAAGTGCTGCAAACCATCGAAAAGCGTGTCGGCGCAAAGCTTGTTGCCGAAATGATGGAGAATGTAACGACTCCGGAGCAATATGAATTACTGGAAATGAGCAGAATCAGCGGTTTTGTTGATCGCGCCCGCGGAACAGGGCGTCCCACCAAGAAGGACCGTCGCAGCATGGAAGAATTCATTACTCCTGAATATTTCGGTGATGATGACTTCGACTTTGAATTTGATTTCGAAGAACAAGAATAGATAGTGATTAATGGTTAGTGATTGTAGGTGTACGCATCTGCTATTAATCACTAGCCATTAACTACTATCTATCTGTTAATCATTTCACTACTACAGATTTTTCTTTATAGCTTCAATCATTTCTTGGTATTCCGCATCAGTCAGATAAACTTTTCCCGGATTCATCTGAAATACACCTCCATAATCAGGTCCGTCCACATACTTGGGAGCCAGATGAAAATGCAGGTGAGAAAGTTTGTCACTATATGCTCCGTAATTTATTTTTTCAGGGTGGAAAGCCTTGTCCATAGCACGGGTCACACGGGCTACATCTGCCATAAATGCATTACGTTCTTCATCACTCAGTTCAAACAAGTCGTTTACATGATCTTTATAAGCAACAAGGCAACGTCCGCGATAGGTTTGTTCCTTAAACAGGAATACGCGTGAAACACTCGGTGGCGCTATTTCAATCATTAAATTGTGCAATGTCTCATTGTTCTGA
>OLOU01001983.1_pt1 | contig 12585 bp, 9 predicted proteins | sample 1672101 | NCBI WGS metagenome assembly OLOU01 (sample SAMEA3136645, study PRJEB25190) | human gut metagenome | biome: human gut; feature: human-associated habitat; material: faeces | place: Austria | collected 2013
GAAGCTCTTCAGAGATATCTGACAGCATAGCAGTTCTCTTCTCTTCCAGTTCCTTGATCAGAGCAACATCATCAAGGCGTCCCAGCTTGCTCTCCAGCTGTTTCTTGATTCTCTCTCTGGAAAGTCCGCTGCTCTCCTCCAGATTCTCCATCTTCTCACGTGCCTGTACAAGCAGTTCTACACGCATCTGATCCAGCGCCTGCTCCCATGCAGGAATACGCTCTGTGTGCCGACACCCGTGCGGTCGTGCTTTACCACGCCATCCTTTCTGATATGGCGCAACAGGTCAAGATACTGTCTCATAAGCAGTTACTTTCTTACTGAAAAAGCAAAGACAATCGCCTGGCCATATACCTCGCCCGGTCTGAGAACCGTAGAAGGATAATCACTTTCATTAGGAGAATCCGGATAATGCTGACATTCGATAGCGACTGCATCATAATCGTGATAGATATGACCATTCTTGCCCGCAGGACATCCCTCAAGCCAGTTTCCTGTGTAAACCTGCACGCCCGGCTGGGTGGTCAGCACTTCGAGCACTCTTCCGCTTTCCGGCGAATACAATTCTGCAGCTGTCTGGATCTGGTCAGGCTCAGCGCCGTCGATCACGAAGCAGTTGTCATAACCCTTGCCATATTTCAATGCCGGAAAATCCGCACGTATATCCTGTCCGATAGGCTTTGCCGTCACGAAATCCATAGGCGTCCCTGCAACATCAGCCGGCTCACCGAGTGGTATCAGCGTCTCGTCAGTCGGAAGGAACTCTGACGCATTGAGCTTCAGAATGTGATTCAGCACAGTGCCTGAGCCTTCCCCGTTGAGATTGAAATATGAATGGTTCGTAAGATTGAGCACAGTAGGAGCATCCGTCTCGGCGGTAAAGGTCAATGTCAGTTCATTTTCTTCTGACCACGTGTATCGTGCCACGACCTTGAGATTTCCCGGATAACCGGCCTCTCCGTCCTCTGAGAAGTACATGAATTCGACAGCATCGCCATCTGTTCTGCTCTCCCACACCTGGTTCTGGAAGCCCTCAGGGCCTCCGTGAAGATGATTGCAGGCATTGTTTATCGGCAATGTGTATTCTTTACCGTCCAGTGTGAAATGTCCTTTCGCAATTCTGTTGGCATACCTTCCCGGGCATTTTCCGGCACATGGTCCGTCACCGAAATACGACATCGGATCATCATATCCGATCACGACATCAGCAAGTTTTCCGTCCTTGTCAGGAACATTGACAGAAACTATTCCGGCACCGACGCTCGACAGTGAAACGGATGCGCCTGATTCATTGGTAATTGTGTAAAGGACAATCTCCTTTCCGTCAGGAGTCTTTCCCCAAATTCTGCTTTCAATCTTCATATTCAGAAATCATTTATTGCTGATTATTGTGCCACGGCGAGGGCGGCGAGCTTCTCGAAGACCTTGTCCTGCGGAGCATCTTTCAGGATGACGCGTTTCTCGCGGTCGAGAAGGTAGAGGGACGGGATAGCGCGGACATTGTAGATCTGGTCCATGCGGATGATGTAATTATGGTCATAGCCGCTTATCCACTCCTCAGGATATTCCGCTGCGAACGCCCGCCATTTGTCGAGTTCCTGGTCAATGTAGATGTTCACGACTTTCAGTCTGCCTGTCTTCTCCAATTCTGCTATCTCAGGATTCTGCTCTATCATCTGAGTGATTTCCTTGCAGTTCGGGCATCCCGGGTTGGAGAAGAAAAGCAGGGTGTAGTCCGCATTGACACTGTAAAGCGTCCTTACTTTTCCATTGAGGCTCTTGAACGAGAAATCCGCAGCCTTGGTCCCGATACGGTTCAGGGCACACATGGACGCATCATAGCCGTAGGCCGGACGCATATTTACGTCCACCATGTCTGATTTTGCAAGTCCCTGTACATAAGGAAGATAGAACTCCTCATTCCTCAGCGGAGAATTAGGGTCATACAGATATTTGTTCACGAACTTGGTGATGACTTCGAACACATTTGACGAAGTGTCACGTCTTTCACAAGCCTCCGCAGCATTGAACAGCGAGGAAACAGACTTGAGCGCCTCATCCGTCGGAGCGTTCCACAGAAGCGCCGCGTAAATTCCGAACTGCTTCTCCACGTCATCCACGCTTATTCCCTGCACATGCGCAGAATCGCATAGACCGGTCAATGATTTAGAGAAAAGTCCGTCCCAGAAATGGCTCATTATGTAGGACATCCTCTCTTCAGGCTCGGTTATCATCCCCGGCACCTTGAGTTCCGGAAATGGTACGGAAGATGGCTGCTGCGGAGCCTTTTTGGCATTGTTCCCGTTACCGCAGGACAATGCGCACAAGACCGTCACCACGGCAGCTATGTATCTCATTCTAACCATTTTCCGCTATTTTTGCCTCAGAGACATTGATCATGAAGTCACCCATCTTCTCGAGTTCAGCGACAATGTCCATGTAGAACACGCCCACCTGATAATTGTAGGATGAATTCTCCTCGATATTGATGATGTGCTCTTCTCTCAATGTGTTGCGGCATTCATTGATATTGTACTCCGCATCCTGAGCATTGGTGATGTCCTTGAGGCTTGTATATGGAGCCTTCAGGTTGTTTGTCATCGCCTTGAACGCGTCATCGAGCAAGTCGCACATTCTGCCGAGCCTCTTGAGCTGCTGCTCGTCGAAAGACAGTCCGTGCTCATTTCTCCTGGCCAATATGCGGCCGATAGCGTCTCCAGAGTCACCTATGCTCTCCAGTTCTCCGATAATCTTGTACATTCCGTTTATGCGGACTGCTGAAGAAGATGAAATCTCACCTTTGGACACTTCATTGAGATAATCCGCAATTTCATATTCGATTCGGTCGGTAATTGCCTCATATTTGATGAGTTTCTCTCTCAATTCCCCGAACTTGACAGGGTCCTTTTCGTTTATCGCCTGGCGCATGTAGCCGAAGCCGTTGTAGCAGATTTCAGAGAAATGCACGATCTCCTGCTCTGCCTCATCGAGGGACAGCTCCGCAGTAGAAAGAGGACCGCCCTGGATGTATTTGAGCCTGAACACCTCTTTTTCCGCCTTCTGAGGAATAATCCACGACACTATCTTCTCTATCTGAGGGATGAACCATATCAATATCATCGTATTGGTGATGTTGAACAAGGTATGCATCGTCGTGACACTGTACAGCAGCGAAGATTTGATGGCATCCGCATTGGCCGCGTCAGTGAGGTCGGCGGTATTCGGATCCGGCCAGCCGCAGGAACTGATGATGAAGCCTATAAGTTTCAGGAACCACGGGAACACGCAAAGCACCCACACGACACCGAACACATTGAACACCGTATGCGCCATGGCGGCCCGCTTGGACGTGGTGTTTCCCACGGATGCAGCGACATTGGCAGCGATGGTGGTACCGATGTTTTCACCGAGAATCATGGCTGCCGCGAGTTTGAACGGAATGACTCCCGTAGTGATGAGCAGCATGATTATGGCCATCGTGGCAGCGGAAGACTGGAAACAGATGGTCATCACCGTACCTATGAGCAGGAACAGGAGCACTGACGCGTTAACCGGTCCGAGATGCAGATTAGTAAGTGCCTGCAGGCCGCTCAGGTCAATGTTGTCGAGCAATATGCCGGACGTTTCCTTGAGTTTCGCGAAGCCGACGAAGAAAAGAGCGAAGCCGATGATGATCTCACCGAGGTCCTTGACTCTCTTGTTCTTCTTGTTCAGCATCATCACGAAGCCTATCGCAATCAGCGGAAAAGAAATGGTGGAAATGTCATAGGAGAAGCCGAAGATGGCCATTATCCAGGAGGTTACGGTCGTGCCGATATTCGCTCCCATTATGACGCCTATCGCCTGGGCCAATGTAAGGAGACCGGCATTGACGAAACTGACGACCATGATCGTGGTGGCAGTGGAAGACTGTATGGCGGCTGTAACGCCGATACCAGTCACGAGTCTCTTGAAAGCATTGGAAGTCATGGATGCGAGGAAGGAACGTAGTCCGTCACCCGCCACTTTCTGCAAGCCCACACTAAGAAGTCCCAGGCCGAAAAGGAAAAGCGTTACTGCCCCTGCGAGGGTCAGAAATTGAAACATCAACTGCATATTATTGCGGTATAGAAGTTTTAATACTTTGTTAAATCACACAAAATTATAAAAAATAGTTAGATTTGCCTTTGAGAATTCTAAATAAATATGAAGTCGTATCTGCTGAAAACCATAACGCTGACTATTATTTGCTTTTCAATATGGCAAATCCAGGCTTCCGCCCAGTTTTCTTCAAGCGGAGAAGATCCTGCCCGTGTAAGGTGGAACTATATGTATTCGCCGCATTACAAGCTTATTTATCCTCGCGGGCTGGATTCATTGGCAACAGTTTACGGCACATTGATGGAAAAATACCGGATGAGCGAAAGCCTGTCTTCGAGACTCGTTCCCGGTGAAGGATACAGAAAACGCACACAAGTCATAATCCATCCTTTTCACGGAGTTTCCAACGGCTCTGTCACCTGGGCTCCGAAACGTGTGGACCTGTTCGCTCTGCCTGACGCTTATAATCCCGATCCTATGCCATGGGAAAAATCCCTTGCGGTCCACGAAAGCCGACACCTTGCGCAGATGCAGTTCGGATACAAAGGATGGCTCAAGCCATTGACCTGGATACTGGGCGATATGGCTGTGGGCGCATATTCTGCCCTGTGGCCGAGCACCTGGTTGCTGGAAGGCGACGCGGTGACTGCTGAAACGGCTCTGACCCGATATGGCAGAGGACGTTCCGCCGACTTTCTGAACTATTATATGATGGCATTTGACGAGGGCGACATGCGGAACTGGTACAAATGGAGATATGGCTCATACAGATTCTACGCTCCGGACCATTACGCGCTCGGCTATATGACTGTGGCAGGCGTAAGATACTTCTACGGGGAGCCGCTTTTCACAGATAAGTATTTCGAGAGAATCTCCCGCAACCCGTTCCGGTTTTTCAATACGCAGAAGACCGTCCGCCAGATTTCCGGACTCAGGTTCAATGACTCTTGGAACAGAATAACTGACGGATTCCACGAAATGTGGCAACAGGAAGCGGAACTGAGGAAGCCTTTCACGCAGTCGGAAAGGATACAGGATGAGGGAAAATGGTTCAGCACGATGTCGGGAGGCGTAGTCGTGGACGGGCAGCTGTACGGAATCGCTTCCGGTATCGCCGAAGCTTCGTCTCTCGTAAAGCTGAATCCTGACACTCAGACACTTGCCAGACTCAGAGCTTTTTCTTCATATTCCAGCGTCCTGAAATACGGTGACGGAAAACTATGGTGGAGCGAATCGGTTCCTGACCCGAGATGGTCTCTGAAGATGACTTCAAGAATCCGATACTACGACATTGACAATGGCAAGACCGGCACTCTGACGAAAAATAGACGTCTTTTCAACCCGGAACCTGCTCCGGACGGCTCCACGATATGTGCAGTGCAATATCCGGTCAAGGGAGGCACATCCATTGTCCTGATAGACCCTGCTGACGGAAAAATTCTGAGAAAAAGGTCAATGCCGGACTCGCTCCAGGCTGTCGAAGTCTGCTTCCACGGCAACTCCATCGTTTTCAACACCGTCTCGGAGGCCGGCTCAGGTATTTTTTCTGTCAATGCTGACCTTTCCGGGGACCTGGAATGTCTCTGTGCACCGCTTCCTGTAAGCATCGGCAATCTACGGACCTGTGACGGGGAAATCTGGTTTTCGTCTGACAGGGACGGGACTCGGGAACTTTACAGCATGAATCCTGACAGCCGCGTCATCCGTCAGCACACATCACTTCCCTACGGCGGAGAAAACTTCATCATTGACAAGGACAATATATATTTCGCTTCGCTCAGCCGCGAGGGCAAACTTATGCGCCGTGCCGACAGAGATGAAGGCAAACAGGTGGATTTCAGAGATATACATCACTACCGGGTAGCTGACACATTGACCTCGCAGGAAAAGAGGCTCGCGGTAGCGAAAGGCTTGGAATGGGCGGACACTCTCTCTGGTTTCACGACGACTTTTTCGCAGCCAAAGAAATATGTGAAGGCTGCCAATATTCTCAGATTCCATTCCTGGGCTCCTGTCTATTTCAATTATGATAATATCCGGAGTCTCAGTGGCGACTTCAATTATGAGACGGCATCCGTGGGAGCGACTGCGCTTTTCCAGAACAGTCTGGGCACTGCCTGGGGTTCGGTAGGCTATTCGTTCCACAATGACCCTTACTCCTATGTCTATGATGACGGTTCACACAAATACCGGCATTCCGGCCATATCCTGTTCACTTACAGCGGATTGTATCCTGTTTTCGAGTTCTCGGCTGATTTCAATGACAGGGCAGCTGTCCAATACCAGAGAAGGAAGGCCGTTTCCGGTTCTTATCATGCGGAATCCGTCACCGGTACTCTTCTGAACACGCCGTCTCTGAAAGGCAGCGTGAAGGTTTATGTTCCGCTGAGTTTTTCGTCCGGCGGATGGAGCCGCGGACTTGTTCCACAGCTAAGATACACGATTTGTAACGACCTGTATGACAAGTCATTGACCACTGTCAGTTTCGACGGTAACTTCAGCGGGACCAAGATTCCGCACGTTGTCGGCTATGAAAGCGGGGACAATGTATATATGCAGACAGTCCATGCTTCTATACGCGGTTATTCGGTGCGCAATGTTCCGTCATCCGGCACTTATCCGCGTTACGGCATCGGTGCAGAAGCGGGATATTCGGCGAGGATAAGACTGAGTGACATGTTCTCGTCATCTGTCTATTTCTACGGATACGGCTATCTTCCTGGCTTTACATTGACCCAGGGCCTCAAACTCACGGCGAAATACCAGCACCAGTTCGAGGCGGGAGTGAAACGGGAAAACTCTATTTCGATGGTTCCGCGTGGATTTTCAGGTTCTGATGCCGAATACTTCATCCGTAACATTTCGCGCAACCACTTGAAACTCACGGCTGATTACGCTATTCCTGTTTGGGTAGGGGACATTTCATGGCTCTCCCCTGTCGCCTATATAAAGAACTTTGAGATCACTCCTCATTTCGACTGGATGATGTTCTCTTCCGGCAAGAGCATCGCTGACAACGGGCTGTTCAGCGCCGGTGCGAGCATTGTGGCGAAACTTGCCAATCTTCTCTGGGTTCCTTTCGACTGCAGCATCGGTATTTCTGCGGACTGGAACGGCGGGCCGACCTTCAATAAAATGAAAAAAAGTGGCTGCCATATCGACAACCACTATATAGGATTGGTATTCAATATCGACTTATAGCCGGTATAAGAACCGCTTATCTCTATGATAAGACAGGTTTGATGACACCGAAAATGATATAAGCTATCAGAAGGGTAACGAAAATATTGAATGTCTGAGCTGTAAGGAATACTTTCAGCGGAACTCTGTTCTCTTTACCCAAGATGTCTTTCAGTCTGGTTTCCAGACCAATGCAGACAAATGCTATACTGAACAATGTGTTTTGGAATCCTTTGGTTACCTTGCCTACGGCCTTCGCTGTTTCCGGAGAAAGAAGGAAGCTGAACACAAGTGACGCCAAAATCATACCTATCACGAATTTAGGGAAGCGTTCCCAGATGACGCCTGCGGTAGGTCTTGTCTCATGATTGGTTCCCTTGTATGCCCACATCATTGAAATAAAGAAGGCTGCGAGGCCGAGAAGGACGTTCTGAGAAGACTTGACAATGATGGCGGTCTCTCCTGCAGCCGGATCATCGATAAGTGTTCCTGCGGCGGCAACTGCGCCTGTCGTGTCAATGGTACCGCCGATCCAGGCTCCTGCCACTTCCGGTGACAGATTCATCAGTTCGGCAAGCCAAGGAAGCAGATACATCATCGGGATAGCGATAATCAGCACGAGGGACACCACATAGGAAAGTTTCTTGTTGTCTCCTTTGATGACTCCGCAGGTGGCGATGGCAGCCGACACTCCACAGATGGAAACCGCGCTGGACAGCATTGTTCCCATTTCCGGATCCACATTCATCTTTTTTCCTACCCAGAAGCAGAAATACCACACTGTGAATACGACTATCAATGACTGGGCAAGTCCGTAAGCGCCTGATTTCATCATCTCTCCGAACAGGATGGTGGAACCCAGGCAGATGATGCCCACTTTGATATAGAATTCGCTGTTTACCGCTGTCTTAAGCCATTTCGGAAGGGTGAAGCAGTTGTTCAGAATCAATCCGTATAACACGGCGAAGAATACTGACTCGAATCCCCATTCCTTGATGACCGGAATGTTTGCCGTAATCTGCGCAAGCAATGTGATCGCGAAAATGAACAGCAGGGAAACAAATGTTCCTTTAAGAGGTTTCCTCAATGCTGCCAATGTCACATATGTCAGCAGAAGCACGAAGCCGAACATATAAAGTGCGCCTACCCAGTCTGTTGCAGAAGTAAGGTTCTTAGGCATAGACGGCATAGCGTTTGGAAAAATACAAGCCAGAGCGAGCACGGCAGCTCCCACGAAGACAATTATCCAATCCTCGGTTGTGAATTGTTTAAGCCAATTTTTCATCAGTGTTGATTTAGATTTCAGTATTTTTTCGGCAGGTGTCGCCAAAAATCCCCCAAATATAGTAATTTTGTTGAAGAAAACTTAATTTGATTTCCCTATGGCCAACATATCGATAACTGCAGTATGCCAGAAATGCGGCTCTACATCAGAAATAAATTACTATCAGAATATCAATGTACAGGACTCACCTGAGCTGAAGAGCCAAGTCAAGGACGGCTCTCTTTTCCTGTGGACCTGCAGCAAATGCGGAAGCGTAAATCTGATCCCTTTCCCGGTGCTGTACCACGACCCTGACGAAAAACTGATGATATGGTACACGCCCGAAAGTATGTCAGACGCAGAGAAAGCCCTGATTGACAAGCAGATAAATGCCATCACCGAGCAGATTCTCTCTGACAGTAACGGGGAAATCCTTCGCGGCTACACATTGAGAAGAGTGAAGGAAGTCGGCGAACTTATAGAGAAGGTCAATATCTTCGACGCGGGACTTGATGATGTCGCTGTCGAAATGTGCAAATATATCACCCGCATAGAACTTTCCGAGAAGAGCAAGGACAAGACTGCCATTCCTGACAATGCAAAATTCAAGTTCTACAAGATTGAGGGCCCGGATAACGACATCACTCTCACCTACCCCAAAGACGGCCAGATCCAGGGTGTCCAGATCGGGTTCAATGTATATGAGGACTGCCGAGGCATAATAAAAAGGAACCCCGATGTCCTTCCGGCACCGGGATTCGCTATAGTAGATTCTGAATGGTTATCTACGAAAATGAGATAACGCCTTTATTCGAGTTTTCTGGCTCCGTCGCTGATAACGACATCATAGATCTTAGGAGCGTGGCCGAATTTCTCTGAGACCTTCTCAATTGCTGAATTGATGAAGTTGTCATAGAATTCCTCTTTCACAAGGTTGATGGTGCAGCCACCGAATCCGCCGCCCATTACGCGTGAACCGGTCACGTCGCATTTGCGGGCAAGCTTGTTCAGGAAATCAAGTTCAGGGCAGCTTACCTCATACAGATGGCTGAGACCGAAATGTGTCTGATACATCATCTCTCCAACTGTCTCATAGTCACCTCTTTCGAGAGCATCGCAGACGTCCAGTACGCGCTGAACCTCACCGATCACATACTCTGCCCTGAGGAAATCCTCCTCCGGAACCAAGTCTCTGACTTCTTCGAGCCATACTCGTTTGGCATCACTGAGGAACTCCACGTCGCTGTGATTCTTTCTGATGGCAGCACATACGTTCTCACATGACTGACGTCTCTTGTTGTATGCGGAAGATGCAAGTTCGTGTTTTACGCAAGAATCCACAAGGACAAGCTTGTATCCGGCCTGGACAGGATCAAACGGGAAATATTTGTATTCCAATGTCTTGCAGTTAAGACGGATAAGGCTACCCTTCTTTCCGAAAACAGAAGCGAACTGGTCCATGATGCCGCAGTTCACGCCGCAATAGTTGTGCTCAGTGGACTGTCCGATCTTGGCAAGTTCGAACTTGTCAATCATATTGTTGAACAGATAATTGAGCGCATAGGCGAAAGTGCTTTCCAATGCTGCTGAAGAAGAAAGTCCTGCTCCAAGAGGAACGTCACCGGCAAATACGGTATCGAAGCCCTCTACTTTTCCGCCTCTCTTCAGCATTTCGCGGCACACTCCGAAAATATATCTTGCCCAGCTCTGCTGCGGTTTATCCTCCTCATTTAGACCAAATTCCACGTACTCATCATAATCAAGCGAATAAGCATGGACCTTGTCTGTTCCATTCAACTTGATTTCTGCGATAATACCCTTGTCAATGGCACCCGGGAACACATATCCTCCGTTGTAGTCAGTATGTTCTCCGATAAGATTGATTCGACCGGCAGATGCGAACATCTCTCCGTCAGCACCATACAGGACTTTGAACTTGTCCTGAATTCTGGATTTCATTTCCATAATTTATATGTGGTTTAAAAAATTACTATTTTGTTTCCATCCAGACACAACCACTGAATCTGAAATGGCATATATTTCTGCGCTAAAAACGCGAGAAGCAAATTTAAAGAAAATAATCATTATTTCTATGGAAAACCCGTCCTTAATTTCAGAACAATCGGACAGTGGTCACTTACTCCCCCAACATAATTAGGCCCGAGATAGGTTCTCAATGGTTTATAGCCGGACATCTTGGAATCCCATACAGAAAGAAACGGGATGTGGACCACCTCCATTTCAGCGGCCGGAACCAATTCTTCCGTTATCCAGAACATATCTATCAGAGACCATTTTCCGTTGAACCTGATGCTTCCCTCACCTTTCCGGGCCAATGGAGCCGCGACATTGACAAGACTCTTCTTCAGAACCTCGAATTCTCCCGCCTGCGGGCCGTCATTGAAATCTCCCATGACCACTACGTCCCTGGTTCCGTTCTCCATTACAGAATCCACGACCGAGCACAGTCTCTCAGCGGCAAGTTCTCTTTTCCAGGCCGTCTTGCCTCCGCCATATTTGGAAGGCAGATGAACCACCACAACCGCCAGACTGTCACCGCTTTCCGTCTCAAATTCCGTCAGCAGAAGATCCCTTGTCCTCATATTGTCAATGCGACAGTTTTTCGACCCCTTACACTTCAGTTTCTCTTTTTTCCAAAGCAGTGCCACATCTATTCCACGATGATCGTTTGAGTCATAATGGATTATGGAATAGCCGTGTTTGGAAAGATTGGTGGAGTATAACAGTCTGGTCAGTACTCCCCTGTTCTCCACTTCTGCAACTCCTATGATGTCCGGCATTCCTCCATACCTGTCCGCCGTCCAGAATACGGATTTCGCTATAGCCGAGCACTTTGCATAAAACTTGGACGGAGTCCAGCGCCTGGCTCCTTCCGGACTGAATTCAGCATCTGACAGTCCGCCGCCTTCATCCACATAGTCGAAAAAGTTCTCAAGGTTCCAGAACATCACTAAAAGGCTGTCAGCCGGAGCTGATTTCGCCTGTACTGCCAATGAACTGAAACACAAAAGTATTTCTACCACAATTATTTTCCTCCACATAACCACTTCCGCATTTTTCCCGCAATATGGAATCTTTTATCTGAAACAGATTTAAAAAACGTAAAAAGTTTCTTTAAAAATCATAAAAACTTTTTTATTGCTACCTTTGCAGTCCCGACACGAAAAAATTATAAAAAAATATGTCTTTAAAATGTGGTATCGTGGGACTTCCTAATGTAGGAAAATCCACTCTATTCAACTGTATAAGCTCAGGAAAAGCGCAAAGTGCGAATTTTCCGTTCTGCACCATTGAACCTAATCTCGGTTCTACAAATGTACCGGACAAAAGGCTTGAAAAACTGGCTGAACTGTGCAATCCGAAAAGAACTGTGCCTGCCACAGTGGATATCGTGGATATTGCAGGTCTGGTAAAAGGCGCAAGCAAGGGCGAAGGTCTGGGAAACCAGTTCTTGGCAAATATCAGGGAAACTGATGCCATTCTTCACGTGTTGAGATGTTTTGATGACAACAATATCGTGCACGTGGATGGTTCTGTTGACCCTGTAAGAGATAAGGAAGTAGTAGATACTGAACTACAGATAAAGGACCTGGAAACTGTGGAAAGCAGGCTTGCAAAGGTTCAGAAACAGGCCAAAACAGGTGGAGACAAGGATGCGAAGAAACTTATGGATCTGCTTCTGCGCTACAAAAAGGCTCTTGAGTCCGGTAAATCCTGCCGCACCGTGGAACTTTCTCAGGAAGAAGAGCCACTCGCACACGACCTTTTCCTCCTCACAAACAAGCCTGTCATGTACGTGTGCAATGTGGATGACAATTCAGCTGTAAACGGTAACGCCTACGTGGATGCCGTGCGTGAAGCCACTAAGGACGAGCATGCTGAAATTCTTATCATTTCCGCAAGAACAGAGTCTGATATTGCCGAGATGGACAGTTATGAAGACAGGCAGATGTTCCTGGATGAGATGGGCCTAACCGAATCCGGAGCCAACGCGCTGACCAGCCGCTACTCGCTGGGCAACGTCGAATTGGTGGACATCA
>OLOU01001994.1_pt1 | contig 12540 bp, 13 predicted proteins | sample 1672101 | NCBI WGS metagenome assembly OLOU01 (sample SAMEA3136645, study PRJEB25190) | human gut metagenome | biome: human gut; feature: human-associated habitat; material: faeces | place: Austria | collected 2013
AGGGGCGAACATGCCTGCGGCAGTTTGTGTCCCCCGCTCAGCCGGTGCAGAGAAAAAGGCTGCCGCCCGGACAGGGCGAACCCGCTGACGCAGTTCGTGTGCCCCACCTAATCACTGCCAGAAAATGCAAAAAACCTCCGTATGGTTCGTACGGAGGTTTTTCTATGTCTTATCTCGTCTGCTGGGTGATAATAAACACCGGAATGTACCAAATAAGCTGATACAGCAGGATATTCATCACCGGAAGCGCGTCTGCGGCGTTCTGGTACAGCAGGTAGAACACGATCAGCATACCGAGCAGGCCGGCGAACGTGCCGAGCGTCAGCGCCGAGCGGACGGCGCCTGCCAGCTTATCCGCGCCGCGGAGCACCTGCATGAACGGACCGGCACCCTCGCGGGTGAGGATCGCTGCCGGTGCATCGCCCTTGGCGTAATTCGGATTCAGCAGACGATCCACGCCTGCCGGGTCCGGCTGGTCGGCAAAACCGCGTCGGAGATCAAACTCCTCCTCGATCATCGCCGGGGAGATATTGAAATCGCGAACGGCGAGGACCGCATTCATGTGCATGCGGCGCATGAGGCGCATCGCCTTATAGGTATTCTTGGTGGTCTGGTAGCGCATGGTCAGCACGCCTGCAAGCGCGTTATCCACAACCAGATACATATTGATCTGACCCTTATGACCGGATTCGATCGGAATGCCCATCTTGACCATGAGCGCTGCCGTGCCGAGCACGATGCGGCTGGTGCCGACAGCGCCGGTTACACCGCCCTCGACCAGACGCACGTCACGCGCGGTGAAGGTGATGCCGAAGCGCTCCTTCGTGGTATCGGTCAGCACGCGGCCCAGCTCCAGACCGGCGGATTCGGTCAGCGCGGCTGCACAGCCGAGAATCTGCTCGTCCGTGATGCGGCCCAGATTGTCGATGGCCTCAAGCTCGATCGAGCCGGTCGGGAACAGATCGTTCTCGAGCAGCATGACCTTCTCCGTGCCGCGCAGCAGGTTGGCCTGACGCGCACCCGCAATGGCTGCACCCGAGCGCAGCAGGCGGCTTGCGGTGTTCTTGTAGCTTGCGCCGAACGCGCACAGCAGACCGACCGGCGCGGACACCGACAGAATTGCCGAGAACGCCCAGAAGAAGCGCACCGGCTCGCCGCAGTTGAACGAAGCGACCAGCGACAGGATGATTGCGAGCGCCAGTGCAATCGGCGTATAGATGAGCGAGAAGCGGTCAACCGTGTCCGGGCGCTCGATCTCGGTCAGGAACGAGCTTGCGTCGTACAGCGGGCACTTGACGGCGTTGCACGCGTCAATCTCGCTGTCGTAGTGGCTGTAAACCGCCAGCGGCTGCTCTGCCTCGCAGACGGCACGATAGGAACGCGCCTGCGCCAGACTGCGGCCGCGTGCCTCACGCATTTCGGCGTAAAGCAGAAGGATGGAAACCGCCGTGTACGGTACGGCGACGCCGCCCTGATCCGGAAATACCAGCAGAGAGGCACAGTGCAGCAGCGATGCCAGCGCCGCGAACGACACGAGCGTGCCGCGTGCCGGATGACCATGCAGCAGCGAGGAAAAGCCGTTGCCGAACACGTCAATACCGATCAGCAGCGCCAGGATCTGCAGGGCAGCCAGTGCGCCGATGCCGATGGTCGGGTTCTGCAGAATATCGAGCACGACCGGAAGCGGCAGTGCCTCAAAGCTCGGTGCAAAGCTGAGATACGCGGCAGCTGCGGCAAGGATCAGCACCAGCAGCGACCGGAACGACAGAATGCCCGAACGGCGGCGTGCCGCGTGCATAGCCACCTCGGGATCGACCAGCTTGATATCTTCCTCTTCCTCGGCCTGATCGGCGGCAATGCGTGCCGCTCTTGCCTGCTTGCGCGAGATGCTTGCCTTGCGGCTTGCTTCCTCGGCAGCGGCTTCTTCCACGATCTCCTGCTGCTCGGCAGCCTTCTCGGCAGCTTCCTTTTCTGCCAGCTTGGCCTCGCGGCGTGCCTGCCGCTCGGCGATCTTCTGCGCGGTCCTGCGCTCACGCTCTTCCATTTTCTGCTCGCGCGCCGCGATGCGCGCTTCGCGCGCTTCTTCAACAGACTCGTGTTCGGCGGCGGTCTCTGCGGCCTTCTTTGCCGTTTTATCCTTCTTATTTCTGGGAGCCGTTTTGGGCTCCTCTGCCTTGGTCTCTGCCGCCGGTGCGGGCTGCGGCTCGACCGGCTTTTCCGGCTCTGCCGATGCCTTAGGCATTGGCTCTGCCGCCTTTGCAGGCGCCTGACCGGACACCTCGGCGATGATGGAATCCAGATCAAATTCATCGGTATCCGGTACGTCGCTGAGCATATTTTTCAGCGATTCCAGATCCATATCGTCTTTTCTATCCATGTTCACTTCCCCCTTAATTGCCCTGTGTGCGTCGGCGAAGCGCCTCAAACAGCAGCACAGCCGCCGCGTTGGATGCGTTCAGCGAGTTGACACGGCCTCTCATCGGGATGCTGACGATGTAGTCGCACTTGTCGCGGGTCAGGCGGCTGAGCCCCTGTCCTTCCGAGCCGATGATGATGGCGGTCGGGCGGTCAAACGGTGCGTCATACAGGCCGACTGTACCGTCAGCCTCTGCACCGAACAGCCATACACCGCGTTCCTTGAGTTCATCGAGCGTGGACGCAAGGTTGTTTGCCTTGTGTACGCCGACATACGCGAGTGCGCCCGCCGCCGAACGAGCGACAGCCGCGGTCAGACCGACAGCTCTGCGCTTCGGGATGATAACGCCGTGTGCGCCTGCGGTCTCTGCCGAACGGATGATGGCACCCAGATTATGCGGGTCCTCGATGCCGTCGCAGACAACGATGAGCGGCACCTCACTGCGCTCCTCGGCGACGCGGAAAATATCGTCAAGCGAGACGTACTCCTGTGCCGCCGCCTGTGCGATAACGCCCTGATGGTTGCCGGTCGGGCTCATGCCGTCCAGCTTGCGCCGGTCGCAGGTGACGACCGGAACGCGATGCCTGCGCGCTTCTGCCGCCACATCACCGATGTGTGCGCCTTCAGCCACAAACACCTTATCCACTGCACGGCCTGCGCGCAGCGTTTCGAGGACGGCGTTGCGTCCCTCGATCAGTGTGCCGTCATCCTCAACCGGAGGACGGCGTCTGTTTTTTTCATATGCCATAAATTTTTACGCTCCAAAATGAGAAATAACTTTGCATATCCTCAGATACTTTCAGTTAGTTTCATTATACACACTTCCCGACTGTTTTTCAATGTTAGACACGAAAATTATACAAACATCGTCGCAAAAGTGCTGCCATAAGTTCGACAGATATCGACAATTCGCTCTGCCGCATTTACACAGCCAGATTTTAGGCGATACAATGAAACCGAACCGAAAGGAGCGAGGACATCCATGGATGGCAAAAAATTTGACAAAAACACACTGAAAACGCTTGTAATCGCGGCTTCTCTGCTGCTGAACTGCGTTTTAGGCGGTGCATCGTACACCTATTATCATCATCTGGCGGAGCAGATGAACGAGACCGCTTCCCTGCAGTCGCAGGTAAGCCATCTGGAAGGCTCGGTCTCCGACCTGCAGGCGCAGGTAGACGAATCCCAGCCGACCATTGACGGTTTGAAAGCGCAGGTGGCTTCGCTCACCGAGGAGAAGAACGGCCTGCAGACGCAGGTGGACACGCTCACGAGCCAGAAGGCGGATTTACAGAAACAGGTGGATACGCTCAAAGCAGGTGCATCGAGCGGCTCGTCCTCCGGCGGTTCCTCGAGTGACAGTTCGTCCGTCCCGGCAGCTTACAGCAGCTCGGACGACCAGAGCGAGACCGTTTACGTCACAGACACCGGCTCCAAATATCACAGCGCCGGCTGCCGGTATTTGAAGAAAAGCCAGATTCCAATGTCGCTTTCCGAAGCCAAGCGGCAGGGTTACACCGCCTGCTCGGTCTGCGGCGGATAACATAAAAAAGAAGCTGAGATTTTGTCTCAGCTTCTTTTGTTTGCCTGTTAAAACAGTCTGTCCATATTCTGCCGCAGCATGTGAACCATACGTTCGCAGTCAAGCATGGTATCATCCGCGCCGAACATAACGGCGGTCTGATCTACTACGCTCGTATCCGGATTACTGCTGCCGACTACGACCCGACCGTTCTTCACGCGGTCCATCACGGTATCCGCGTTATTGATGAGGAAATCCAGTTCGTTCATCAGGCTGCTGTTGTAGTAGCGAATCGGGTTGGCCTGCTCGGTCATGCCGCTGCGGATGGTCTGCGCCTTGCGCTTGATGGAATCCAGCGCCGCCATAGCAGCCGCCTTATCGGTAATTACATAGTCGGTATAGCTGCCGTTTTTCACCGCAGATTCGCAATTCTCGAACTTTTGCGTATCCGTTCGCATATCGAGCAGCTGCTTCATGAGGTTCGTCGCGTAGGTTTCCATTTCGGCGCGCTTGCTGTCCGAAAGCGGCATGCGCAGGAAGATGGCGTTCACGTCATTCTCTGCCTTGGCGCTGTACCACGTTACATCCATGCCGGTCAGCTCACCGATGTTGCGCAGCGGCAGATAGATGGAGTTTCTGTAAAACAGCGGATAAATCGTCTGGCCCTTCTGGTTTTTGAAGGTCTGCTGTTTGCCGTCCACGAGCACCTTCACGCCCTTATCGAGCGTAGCCGTGCCGGTCGCACCGACATATTTCACGCCTTCCTGATGGTACGCATCGTCATCCGCACACGGATAGGACTTTTCCGTAGTGCCGGACAGGAACACCGTGCGCGATGCACTGTCCCACGAGATATTTTTGCCCATCCAGCGGCCAACCGTGCGCAGCGGCATGTAAGTCGAGCCGTTGTAGCTCAGCGCCGTGTAAACCGTCTTGCCGTCCTCGCTCGGGAAGGCAGCCGGAACGCCTTCTGCATAAATGTCCGCGCTCTGCGGATTGATTTTTACGGCGGTGCGGGTCTGCGCCGTATTCTGTGCAGCTGCCTGCACCGTACCCGACGGTATATAGGTCTGCACATTTGCTGCGCCTGCGCTCATCATCAGCGCGGACGCCATCAGGCAGCCCGCGAGTGTGCCGCTTGCGATTTTCTTGAACTTAGTCATAATTATCCCTCCACATGCAAATTTTTACTTTCTGCGATTGTTATAGAATAGTTCTATCAATCGTTATTTCCTTTTATTGTATGGTTTGTTTGAAAGTAGGCACTTTTCCTGATGGCTTTACTCCTTTACAACTTCTAATCCTGTCTGTTGATAAAAGTCAGCTTCTTCTTTTTTTACTTTAATTGGCTGTTCGTTTTGAATACACAGCCAATATTCCCCCACATGGTCTTGTTTGATATACGCTATATCGCTGTTAAAGTCAATGGCCTGCGGCTCTGTACTTTTAGGTGCCGCAAATTGAGGTTGCGGCAGAACCGTATAGGACGCAATCAACAGCACGGTAAATACGCTGGTGAATACCGCGCTGGCTGCGCGATTACGCCGATTGGCCGAGTAGGCCATAACCGTTTCAAACCGTTCCTTGATTGCGGCGTCTGCGTCTGTTTTGAATAACGCTGCTGCTGCGAACGGTATACGGTGTTTGCGATCGCTCTGCTTCATCAAAGAAAGAATTGTCCGCAAGTATGCGGCGCGTTCCTTGCTGCACAATGTTCGTGCAACGGACAGGTCGCATTTGATTTCCAAGTTCTGCTCCAAGTCCTTTTGCAGCAGATATACGACCGGATTCCACCAGAAGATTATGCAGAACAGTGTGACCATCAGTTTAACAACGGTGTCGTGCTTGAGAAAATGCGTGTACTCATGCAGCAGGACATAGTGCAATTCCGCTTCGGTATAGTCCTTATCCGGTAGAATAATTCGTTTGTGAATCACACCGATACCGAACGCGGATTCAACGCTTGCCGCGGTGTACCCTTGCACCTTTATTGTGCGGCGGGTCTGCTGTTGCACTTGCTTTAACAATGCGCTGGTTCGTTCGTCCCATGGTTCGGCATAACGCTCCACACTGCGTATTGCTTTACGATACTGTCGAGCATACCGGAACAGCAGGACACAAAATCCGAGTATCCATACGGTGCAAAGGACGAGTGTAAGCGATTTGTTTGCCAGCATAGTTCGTTCTCGTGTCAGCAGATTGTAGATGTACGGATAAACAACATCATCTTCCGCAATCAACGTATGTGGAAATTCCAACGGCAGGAATAACCGCACTGCACAGAACAGGTACAGCAGAACCATGGACAGCACGCCAAAGTGCTGTTTAAACCGCGTATGCCGTAACAGGTAAATCGCTACAATCAGCAAGCTGCTCCATAGTAACGCAGATAAAAATGAGAATATGGTGATTTGCATTATTTCTCTTTGCTCTTTTCCTCAATCTGAGATTCGTACTCGTCTACCATCTTTTCGAGTTCCGCAATCAGTTTTTCATCCTGTTCCGGCGTGCGCTGTTTGCCGTCCTTTTTGAACAATGCAACGGCGATTCGTGCGAATAGTGCGTTGTTTACACCCTGTTCTTCCAGTATATTTGCAAGGAATTCATCCTTTGCCAAACACGGCACAAATTGCTGCGACCGATAAAATCTGTCCTGCTGGATACCGTCAGCCTTTACCATGCCTTTTTTGACAAGCTGCTTCACAAGTTTATCAACATAATTCGGTTTCCAGTCGGCTTCTGTGATTTTCTCTGAAAGCTGGGAAACGGTTAATGGAGCGTTCTCTTTCCAGAGCATATTCATCAGAATTTCTTCTGAATTGGAGAGATTGTATTTCTTCATCAATTTCACCACCTTGCACAATCACCTATTAGGTGAATTTCTTAATACATAAGATAAACACCTATCAGGTGATTGTCAATAGAGAAAGTTACATTTTGTGTAAATGTCCAAAATGTGACTTTATTTATTGTGAGAAAATACCATAGAATCCATCATCGACTCCATCTACGAATAACAAAAACCCGATCTCCAACAGACACAATGGAGATCGGGTGCTTTTTATGCGAAAATTTTATGGTACGCGTGCGAGACGTAACCGCCGACAGCGGCGGTCATTTCCTTGGACGCCACGGCTTTATCCGCCACGGTGACGATCCACGCGATTCGCGTGCGCGGCATGGCCGCCAGCGGAAACATATGCCGTGCAATGGCTTCGCACTCCCGCTCGGACAGACCGAAGGTATGCTTGGCGCGGTCGGCTGCGATGTGGCCGTGAATGAACCCGTGCATGTGTGCAATGCGATGCACGCCGGAAAAATGGCTCAGATAACGGCGGAAGCGCTCGCCGTGCCAGTCATAGCCGAAAAAGTCATGCAGCAGCGCGGCACGGACAACCGAGGTCGTTTCGCTCTCCGACAGACGCATCAGGCGGGCGATCTGACAGGCTGCTTCCGCTACCGCAACGGAATGGTCATACACAGAGTTGTCCAGTCCGTGGTGACAGAACGTGCGAAGCTGCTGAAAACGCGGATGTGCAAGGATATCTCCCGCGTACTGCTGAATTTCACTGTCCATCGGACCCACCTTCCTTCCTTTTAATACCTTTATTATAGTGCGCTTAGTGCACAAAATCAAGAGGTAATTTGTAACAAGTTTGTGACAAAAATACCAACAATCTGCTTAGCCGAGCGGCGGCGTGTCCAGTATCATCTGCCTGTACTCCAAATCCTCAAAGCCGAGCATGTGATAGAGGGCACTTGCCCGCACGTTGCTTTCCGTTACCTCCAGACGATACCGCGCGGCTGTGTTGTATTTTTCGTGCACCGCGGCGATGAGCCTGCTGCCGATGCCCTTGCCGCGCCGCTCGTCATCCACCATGATTTCCTCCAGCCAGACGCACAGACCGCCCGCCTCATTCGACCAGGTGAGCGCCAGCAGGCAGTACGCGCACGGCTGTCCGTTCTCGTCCTCGGCAATCAGGCAGTCCGCATACGGCGTGCCGTGCAGGAGCAGCTCAAACGTGCGTTCGGCGTTCTGCTGCGGGATTTCATGGTCGCAGGCAGGCGTTTTATAGAACGCATGGCAGCGGTCGATAAAAAATTCGCGGTCGGATGCCTCAATAGAGCGAATACGCATAGTTTAACCTTTCTTTTCGCGCGTAGCGCGCATTTAATAGAATTTCGCAGAAATTCATAAAAAGTCAGGACATGCGCCTGACTTTTTATACAAGAAAGAACATCGGTGTGCCGCCGTGCGACGCGCCGATGTTCGTATGGGACGTATCCGAACGTGTTCGGTACGTTCTCTTCGATTAAGACGATGAAATCGTCTTAATCGAGGGCGTCAAGCGCCTGCTTGAGGTCAGCGATAATGTCCTCAACATTCTCCAGACCGACCGAAATACGCACCATGCCCGGCTCAATGCCTGCGGCAACCAGCTGCTCATCGGTCAGCTGACGGTGGGTTTCGGACGCCGGATGCAGCACGCAGGTGCGGATGTCGGCAACATGAACCTCATTGCACGCCAGCTTGAGGCTGTCCATGAACTTCATCGCCGGAGCGCGGCCGCCCTTGATGTCGATGGACATAACGCCCGAGGTGCCCATCGGCAGGTACTTCTGCGCACGCTCGTAGTGCTCGTTGCCCGGCAGTGCGGGATAGCGAACGGATGCGATCTTGTCGCTCGACTCGAGGAACTTGGCAACGGTCAGCGCGTTCTCGCAGTACTGGCGCATACGCACCGGAAGGGTCTCCAGACCGAGGTTGAGCAGGAACGCCGAGTGCGCCGCCGGATAGCAGCCGAAGTCACGCATCAGCTGCATACGCGCCTTGATGATGTATGCCATCGCGCCGAACTCGCGGGTGTAGACTACGCCGTGGTAGCTCTCGTCCGGCTCGGTGAAATCCGGGAACTTGCCCGATGCCGCCCAGTCAAACTTGCCGCCGTCCACGATCACGCCGCCGCCCTGTACGGCATGGCCGTCCATGTACTTGGTGGTCGAGTGGATGACAATATCCGCACCCCATTCGATCGGTCGGCACAGCACCGGCGTTGCGAACGTATTGTCCACGATGAGCGGCACGTTGTTCTTGTGCGCGATGTTCGCCCACTTTTCAATGTCGAACACGGTCAGAGCAGGATTGGCCAGCGTCTCACCGAACACAGCCTTGGTGTTGGGCTTGAACAGCTTCTGCACTTCCTCCTCGCTTGCCTCTGCGTCCGCCCAGATGCACTCGATGCCCAGCTTTTTGAGCGTTACGCCGAACAGGTTGATCGTGCCGCCGTAGATGGTGGAAGCCGCGATGAAGCTGTCGCCTGCCGAGCACAGGTTAAGGATGGACAGCAGGGATGCCGCCTGACCCGAGGAAGTCAGCATCGCGCCGACGCCGCCCTCGAGGGACGCGATCTTCTTCTCTACCGCATCGCAGGTCGGGTTGGCAAAGCGCGAGTAGATGCACTCTGTCGGCATATCGAACAGGGACGCGATCTTTGCGGTCGAGTCAAAGCGGTAAGTGGTGGACTGCACGATCGGCATGACGCCCGGACCGCCGTTTTCCGGCTTGTAGCCTTCATGCAGGCATTTTGTTTCGATTTTCATATAAACTACCTCTTTACTATGATTTAACACAGAAGAATCTTCACCTATTGTAGCATGCAGAAGCCTGTCGGTCAAGGCAGTTCGGTTGAACAAACGGCGATATCATGGTATGATAGAGGCAGTACGAAGGGAGGCAAGCCGTATGAAGGATCTGCTCATTACCCTGCTGAATACAGCGTTCTGGTTCGGACTGCATTTCGGTACAGCTGGCGCGGTGTGCGCTCTGCCGAAGGACGTGCAGACGCAATGGTTCGACCCAAACCGGCGTTTTTTCACGGTTTCCGACTGGGAAATGCGGGTTTTCCGCAAGATCGGTCTGCCGAAATGGAAGGACCGGCTGCCGCAGTTCAATCCCGAATTTGACAAGCGGCACCTCAAATCCGGGCGGGATACGGCATACCTCGACCGTTTTCTGTTCATCACCTGCCGTGCGGAGGTAATTCATTATGTGATCGGCGTGCTCGGCTGGGTATCGCTCGTTTTTTGTCTGCTGAGCGCCGACCGGACGGCGTGGCTCATCCGGTATGCGGTCATTGCGCTTGCGATTCAGCTGGCGAACCTGCCGTTCGCGTGGATTCAGCGGTACAACCGGAAACGGCTGCTCAGCGTCCGCAAAAGGCTTTCATTACGGATAGAAATTTGATATAATGTAAAGATAGCATAAGGATAATCAAGGAGATTTTGCAATATGACAGACGAAAAAATTGCACGCATCAACGCGCTTGCCAAAAAGGCCAAGACCGAAGGACTGACCGACGCGGAGAAGAAGGAGCAGCAGGAGCTCCGCGCAGAGTACGTTGCCGATTTCCGCAAGAACCTGAAGGCACAGCTGGACCACACGGTGGTTATCAATCCGGACGGCAGCTCGTACAAGCTGAAGCAGGACAAAAAGTGATGCGGCTGCCCGAACACGCGGCACACGCCATCCGGCGATTAGAGCGTGCCGGATTTGAGGCGTGGGCGGTCGGCGGCTGCGTGCGCGACAGTCTGCGCGGAGTCGAACCGCACGACTGGGACTTGTGTACGTCCGCGTCTCCGGCTCAGATGCAGGCCGTGTTCGCGGACGCGCGTGTGCTCACGACCGGACTCAGGCACGGCACGCTGACCGTACTCACGGACGGCGGCCCGCTCGAGATTACCACCTACCGCACGGAGGGCGGCTACTCGGACGGGCGGCATCCGGACGGCGTGCGCTTTGTCACCGACATCCGTGAGGATCTGGCCCGCCGGGATTTCACGGTCGGTGCGATGGCGTGGCACCCGGAACGCGGTCTGTGCGACCCGTTTGGTGGGCAAACCGACCTCAAAAACGGCGTTCTGCGCGCGGTTGGTGATGCAGACACCCGATTTCAGGAGGACGCGCTGCGCATCCTGCGCGGACTGCGGTTCGCATCCAAGCTCGGATTCGCCATCGAGCCGGAAACCGCCGCTGCCATGCGGCGGCAGGTGCATCGCCTGGACTGCATTGCCGCCGAGCGCATCCGTGAGGAGCTGACCGGCCTGCTGTGCGGCCGCTATGTGCAGCGCACGCTGATGGCTTATGCCGACCTTATCACCTCTGCCCTGCCCGAGCTCGCGCCCATGCAGGGCTGTCAGCAGCAGAATCCGCACCACCTGTACGATGTGTGGGAGCACACCGTGCGCGCGGTCGGTCAGGTGCCGGCCGAGCCGGTGCTCCGGTGGGCGATGCTGCTGCACGACAGCGGCAAGCCCGCCTGCAAGACCGTGGACGAGCAAGGCATCGGGCATTTCCGGGGACATCCCAGGGCGAGCCTTGCGCTGTCGCGCGAGCTCCTGCCGCGGCTGCGGTTCTCGAGCGCGGACACCGAACGCATCCTCCTGCTGGTCGAGCGGCACGACACACCGCTCGGTGACAACGAAAAGCTGGTGCGGCGCAGCCTGTCGCGCATCGGAGAGGCGCGGTTCCGCGACCTGCTGGCGATCAAAAAAGGCGATGCGGTCGGTCAGGGCACCAGCCGCGACTATGTAGCGCAGCTGTTTGAGACCGAAGCGCTGCTGAACCGCGTGCTCGCGCAGGAGCAATGCTTCTCGCTGCGGCAGCTTGCCGTAAACGGAGCCGATTTACAGGCGCTCGGTCTGCGCGGCAGACCGGTCGGTGAAATGCTGCACGCCCTGCTGGATGCCGTGATAGACGGTCAGACCGACAATCGGCGGGATACGCTTCTGCGGCTTGCCCGCACCCGAATGGAGGAACAACATGACAAATAAAGAGATTTTCATCGAAACCTACAACAAAAACATCCATCGTCCGGGCGCGGAAAAGCTGCTTGCATGGCTCGAGGGCACGGATTTCTTCACGGCTCCCGCGTCCACGCGGTTCCACGCTGCGTATGAGGGCGGTCTGCTCGACCACTCGCTCAACGTGTACAACGTGCTGATCTCCAAGCATTTCAATCCCGAAACCGACGATCTGGAAAGCTACACCATCGTTTCGCTCCTGCACGATCTGTGCAAGGCCGGTTTCTACAAAACCGAGCTCCGCAACCGCAAAAACGACCGCGGCGAGTGGGAAAAGGTGCCGGTTTACGCAGTAGACGACCAGTTTCCGTACGGGCACGGCGAAAAATCCGTGTTCCTGATTGAGCGGTTCATGCGCCTGCGCACCGAGGAAGCGATCGCCGTGCGCTGGCACATGGGCGGCTTTGACGAGTCGGTCAAGGGCGGCAGCTTCGCACTCGCGCACGCGTTCGAGAAGTACCCGCTTGCCGTAAAGCTGCACCTTTCCGATCTGGAAGCGACCTATCTGCACGAAAGCCGAGGAGAATGAGCATGAAAACCAGGGAATTTTCCATCTCGACCGATTACGAGGGCATGTACAATATCACCGCCAGACTGCGTGAAGTCATCCGCGAGAGCGGTGTGCAGAGCGGTCTTGCCGTGGTGTACTGTCCGCACACGACCGCCGGTATCACCATCAACGAAAACGCCGACCCGGATGTGCAGCACGACCTGCTGCTCGGTCTGCGCGAGGCGTTTCCCG
>OLOU01001998.1_pt1 | contig 12524 bp, 8 predicted proteins | sample 1672101 | NCBI WGS metagenome assembly OLOU01 (sample SAMEA3136645, study PRJEB25190) | human gut metagenome | biome: human gut; feature: human-associated habitat; material: faeces | place: Austria | collected 2013
GATCATTCCCCGCCCCATTGGGGCCGTTTTGGAGCAAACTTAGAGATGAGGAATCCGGAACGGGGAAGCCGGTTCCTGATTCCTGATCCTTAAGTGATTCCTGAGAGGAGCAGCAAGTATGGCAGCAGAAAAACGTGATTATTACGAGGTCCTGGGCGTTGACAAGAGCGCATCCGAGGACGAGATCAAGCGCGCATATAAGAAGATGGCCCGGAAGTATCATCCGGACCTGAATCCTGACAATAAAGAGGCGGAGGAGAAGTTCAAGGAGGTCAACGAGGCCTATGAGGTTCTCTCTGACTCTGATAAAAAAGCCCGTTATGACCAGTTCGGCTTTGCGGGTGTGGACCCTAACTACGGAGCGGGGGCCGGCGGCGGTGCTTACGGTGCCGGCGGCTTCGATTTTGGCGATCTGGGGGATATTTTCGGCGAGTTCTTCGGCGGCGGCCGCAGCCGCGGCTCCCAGCAGAACGCGTCCCGCCGGGGCGAAAACGTCATGGCGCGGCTGGAGCTGACCTTCGAGGAAGCGGCCTTCGGCTGCGAAAAAGAGGTTGCTGCCCAGCGGATCGAGAACTGCCCCAACTGTAAGGGTACGGGCAGCGCCGACGGCGTGATCGAGACGTGCAGCCAGTGCCACGGCACCGGTCAGGTGCGTTCCGTGCAGAACTTCATGGGCATGCAGATGCAGTCCACCACCGCCTGCCCCACCTGCGGCGGCCGGGGCAAGGTCATCAAGAATCCCTGCACCACCTGCCGCGGCAAGGGCAAGGTGCGCAAGACCAACCGGGTCAAGGTGAAGATCCCTGCAGGCGTGGATGCCGGACAGAGCGTCCGTGTCCGGGGCGAAGGATGCGTGGGCGTGGGCGGCGGCCCGAACGGCGACCTGCTGGTGGAAATTTCCATCCGGCGGCACCCGATCTTTACCCGGAACGGGACGGACGTGTTGTGCGAAGTCCCCATCACTTTCACGCAGGCGGCGCTGGGCGCGACCATTCAGGTGCCCACGCTGGACGGCAAGGTGGATTATGAGATTCCCGAAGGCACCCAGACCGGTCGGGAATTCATCCTGCGGGAGAAGGGCATTCCCGAGGTGGGCAACACCCGCCGCCGGGGCAACGAGCGCTTCACGGTGGTGGTAGAGACTCCCACCAGACTGACCAAAGAGCAGAGAGACCTCCTGCGCCAGTTGGACGGAAGCGTGGATCAGTCCCCCAAAAGGAAGAAATTTCTCAACAATCTGAAAGACTTCTTTGGATAAGGGAAGCTCTGAATAAATTGACGAGAGCTGACAGCGAGAGATTTTTCACCAGATGAAGATTTCCAAAGCGGAGAAATACTTTGTGTACCCGCAAGGGGTATGCCGCATCCGTAAGCCGGCTTGCGCCGACAACGGCTGCGCTATATTTCCCGCTTTGGAAACCGCACAACTGGGGAAAAAGATCCGCTGCTCAGCCGAAGACAATTTATTCGGAGTTTCCCTAAGAAAAAAAGGCAGGACAGCCACTTGCGGCTGTCCTGCCTTTTGTGTATAATGGGAGAAAGATTTTCCAAAAAGGAGGCTTCCGCCATGAAACGTGAGGACTACATCAGCTGGGACGAATATTTTATGGGCATCGCCATGCTTGCGGCGAAGCGCAGCAAGGACCCCAACACGCAGGTCGGCGCATGCATCGTCTCGCAGGACAACATCATCATTTCCACCGGCTATAACGGTATGCCCAAGGGCTGTTCCGACGACGAGTACCCATGGGAGCGGGACGGCGACCAGACCAAGTACCCCTACGTCGTCCACGCGGAGCTGAACGCCGTGCTCAACGCCAACGGCCGGGACCTGCGGGGCAGCAAGCTGTATGTGGCGCTGTTTCCCTGCAACGAGTGCGCCAAGGCCATCATCCAGAGCGGCGTAAAGGAGGTCTACTACCTCTCGGACAAATACGCGGACACTCTGGCGACCATGGCGTCCAAGCGGATGATGGATTCCGCCGGTGTCCGGTATATCCAGATGCGCACCGAGATCAAGTCCATCACGCTGGACTTTACCCCGGAGGAAGAAAAGCTGTAGAGGGAGAATGGGATGCTGCGACAAATTTTGTTTGCTGTCAATCTGCTCCGGGCGGTGCCCGCGTACTGCGCCGTGTGCCTTTCCGGGGCGAAGAAGCTGATCTGCGCGGAAACGGAAGGCTATATGTGGTTTCTGGAAACCTATGACGGTGACCGTTTTTTCCTGCGCTTTGCATGGCTCATGTGGCGCTATGACTGTTATCGGAGCCATGTGGTGTTCCGGTGCAGTCAGGCTTCCGCCATGTGCAGCTATCTTATCAGACTGCTCTACCCGCCAAAGAAGGACATGGAGGTGCTGGGACAGATCGGCGAAGGACTGGTGATCTACCACGGCCACGGAACGGTGATCGCACCTTACAGCATTGGAAAGAACTTCTCCGTCTATCAGGGTGTCACCATCGGACGAAACGCGAAGCCGGGGCGGGAGATCAATAACCCCATCATTGGCGACAACGTGACGGTCTTCACCAACGCGGTGGTCGCCGGGGGCATTACCATCGGGGACAACGTCACCATCGGCGCGGGTGCCGTGGTGATGAAGGACGTTCCCGCCAACAGCATCGTCATGGGAAATCCCTGCGTCATCCGGGAAAAGCAGCCCTCCGGTGTTTGAGAATACAGATACATACGAAACATCCGGCTGTCACACGACAGCCGGATGTCAACGTGTCAAAAACCTCGCAGAGGAAAGCAGCCCGCAGGCGGCCAGGGCGTGCGCGCAGCAGACTGTCAGACCCTTTATTTCAAAAGGCCTTTGGTCTTCTGAAATAAGCGAAAAAGCACGCTTCGGCGTGCTTTTTCTGGTGACCCGCCGGGGATTCGAACCCCGGACCCACTGCTTAAAAGGCAGTTGCTCTGCCAACTGAGCTAGCGGATCAGATTTGGCTGGGATGGCCGGATTTGAACCGACGAATGCCAGAGTCAAAGTCTGGTGCCTTACCGCTTGGCGACATCCCAATGTTGGCGCGGCGCCCCTCGGCCGGACACACAGAGCATTATAACATGCTTTGCACCGTTTGGCAATCCTTTTTTTGCGAATTTTGCGGTTTCCGACCTTCTTTCTTCCCCGATGGCCGCCCCGGAAGATTGGGACTTGAAACCTTCGCCGTTTTGCGCCATAATAACAGCAAATCCCGAATCCGGAGGAACCTTCATGAACATTCAAGATTGGACACTGTACTATGACAACTTCGGGCCTTTGTCCTGTCAGGCGCCCTGCACCATGTACAGCGTGCTCTATGACCACGGGAAAATCCCCGACCCCTTCTACGGCACAAATGAGCGGGAGCTGCAATATCTGGCCGAAAAGGACTGCGTCTTTGAATCCGTCTTTTCCGCCCCGCCCGCTCTGTTCACGCGGGAACATATCGAGCTGGTATTTCATGGGCTTGACACCATCTGCCATATTTACCTGAACGGCACCCTGCTGGGCAAGGTCAAAAATATGCACCGGGAGTACGTCTACGAGGTCAAGCCCCTGCTGACAGCCGGGGAAAACACCCTCCGGCTGGAATTCAAGTCCCCCCGGCGCTACTTCGCCCAACAGCAGCACAAGCACTACCTGTACATGAACGACGGCGACACCCTCCCCGGCGCCGCCCATCTGCGCAAGGCCATGTACCAGTCCGGCTGGGACTGGGGCCCCACCCTGCCGGACATGGGCATTTTCCGGGGCGTGGAGCTGAAGGGCTGGAACGTGGACCGTTTCGACGGCGTGGCCGTCCGCCAGCACCACGAAAACGGCAGCGTCTCGGTGGAGCTGGACGTGACCACCAAATGTCACGCCGGGGGCGAGATCTACGCAGACTTCGACGGCAAGCGCGTTCTCCTGAAAAACGGCCACGGCATTATCCAAGTGGATAACCCGAAGCTGTGGTGGGCAAGGGGCTACGGCGACCAGCCCCTTTATGATCTGGATGTGGAGCTGGTCTGCGGCGGCGAGGTCATCGACCGCTGCCACAAGCAGCTCGGCCTGCGCACCCTCACCGTCAGCACGGAGCCGGACGCGGACGGCAAGGGCAGCGAATTCTGCTTTGTGCTGAACGGCGTGAAAATTTTCTCCATGGGCGCGAATCTGGTTCCCATGGACAATTTGCTCAGCCGCATCACCGACCAGCGGTGGGAAACCATCGTCCGTCAGGCTGTGGACGCCAACTTCAACACCCTGCGGGTCTGGGGCGGCGGGTACTACCCCGACAGCCGCTTCTACGAGCTGTGCGATCAATACGGCCTGCTGGTGTGGCAGGACTTCATGGTCGCCTGCGCCAACATCTATCTGACGTCGGAGATGGCCGAAGAATTCACCCAGGAAGCCATTTGCAACCTGAAGCGGCTGCACCATCACGCTTCCCTCGCCCTGCTGTGCGGCAACAACGAGATGGAAAGCGGTGTCATCAACTGGGGTTCCCGGGACAACCAGCTGGTGCGGGACGATTACACCCGCCTGTACGGCCATCTGCTGCCGGAGCTGTGCGAGACTTATGCGCCGGACACCTACTACTGGCCGTCCAGTCCCTCCTCCGGCGGCGGTTTTGACGACCCGGACAACCCCGCCAAGGGCGACACCCACTACTGGGAGGTCTGGCACGGCGGCGTCCCCTTCACCACCTACCGGCAGAAACGCTTCCGCTTCTGCTCCGAGTACGGCTTCGAGAGCTTCCCCTCCATGAAGACCATCCGCACCTTCGCCCGGGAGGAAGACCTGAACTGCTTCTCCCGGGTCATGGAGAACCACCAGAAGTGCCGGGGCGGCAACGGGAAGATCCTGCGGTATCTGGCGGACAATTACCTGTATCCTGCCGCTTTCGAGAATCTGGTGTACGCGTCCCAGCTGCTGCAGGCGGACGCCATCAAATACGGCGTGGAACACTTCCGCCGTCAGCGGGGGTACTGCATGGGCTCTACCTACTGGCAGTTCAACGACTGCTGGCCGGTGGCCTCCTGGTCCAGCGTGGACTGCTTCGGGCGCTACAAAGCACTGCACTACGCCGCCCGGAAGTTCTACGCCCCCGTGGCCATGGGCCTGTTTCTGGAAAACGGGGCGCTCACCGTCAACATTGCCAACGAGACCCGTGCCGGTTTCCGCGGCCACATTCATCTGGCCATGTGCCAGGGGAATCTGACCGTGCTGGACGGGCTTCGCCGGGATGTGGAGGTGGAAGCACTGTCCTCCCGAGATGTGCTGACCTACCGCGTGGACAGCCGCGACCCTTACGACACCTTCCTGTATGCCGACCTGTACGATGAGCAGGGCCGCTTCCTTATGCGCCAGGTGGAACTGCTGGTGCCTGCCAAGCATTTCCAGTGGCGCAAGCCGGCGTTTGACGTCCGGATCGCCCCCGTCCCCGGTGGGGCGGAAATTTCCGTTCAGGCCGATGTATTTGCCAAGGGCGTTTTTCTGGACTTCCGGGACTTTGACTGCGTTCTGTCCGACAACTTCTTCGCTCTCACCGCCCCCGCGCCCTACCGCGTGACGGTGCAGACCTCCCGCAGCGTGGAGGAGCTGGAACAGAATCTGACCATCAAGTCCGTGTATGACATCCGCTGACCGGTAAGGTCTGCGGATATCCCGGTAAAAACCGGGCGGGGCATATCGCCGCATTGCTGCGCGATATGCCCCGCTCTTTTTTTGCAATCTGTCGAAATTTGTGCTACGCTATCGGTGGTGCTGCCAGTACCCCGGTAGGCGGTTCCCCTCGATTTTTTCGGGGGTGATGCTTCTTTGCCCCCAATCGTAAACGAGAGGGGGTGACAGGTATGGATGTTACATGGGAAGGAATTTTCCAATTCTGCATGCTCATTGCTGCTGTCATTGCCCTGGTTCTCCAGGCAAATAACAAGAAGAGATAACCGCTGCCCTCCAAAGTAACGATTATCTCTTCGTAACGCATGGGGGAGCCGTCCTACTGGTAGCACCCCTGTATCCATACTATATCCCAAATCTTTCATTTTGTCAACCGCCCTGCCTTCCGGCAGGGCTTTTTTATTGTGCAGGAAACCCCCGCCGCGCGGTCACGCCGCACGGCGGGGGTCAAATTTCATTTTCCGGGCTGTTTATTTCTCCGCCGCGGCGATGTAGTCGTTCCCATAGCAGAAGATATGTCCGCCGATCTGTCCCCAGATGTTGCTGTTGGTGGGCTTCGTGGCGAAATACACCACTTCCTTCGGCAAGATATAGGGGCCGTAGATCGCTCTTTCAATGGCCTCGTACTGCGCCTGGAAGGGTTCCGCCTTGTCCAGACGGGGCACGGAACGGAACTGTCCCTGCCCGTAGATCACGTCATGGAGGTTATCAGGGAAACTGTCGGAGGCGATCCGGTTCAGCGCCACCTCCGCGACGGCCTGCTGACCCTCAGCGCACTCGCCCTGAGCTTCTACCCAGACGACCTTCGCCAGGAGCTTGATATCGTCCTGGCTCAGCGTAATATCGGCGTACCGCGGCTCGCCCCGTTCGGGCTCCTCCTCGTAGTAAATGAAGGGTTCCTCCGGCATGGCGCTCTTGTCGTAGATCCACGCGCCGTCGTAGCCCAGCAGAATGTCTTCCGGGTTAAAGCCTTCCTCGAAGCCTTTTTTCAGCTGCCAGAAGTCGTAATTGTCCCGGTTGGAGTCGTTGACGATGATCTTCCCGTTTTCATTGATGCCGGCGAGAACGATGAAGTGCTGGGAATTGGTGAAGATGGAGTTGTGGTTCATCAGCACGATGGCGACCTGCCCCTCCTGCAGCGCCTTGTAGACAACGTGCCAGTTCGCTGCCTTCTTACAGGCAAGCTGAAGCGTCTTGTTGCCGTATTCCAGCCGGGCAATGTTGTTGATCGCCCGTCCGCCGAAATAGTGCGCCAGCTCGTCGGGGGTGTATTCATGGTCGGTCAGGTAGCTTGCCACCATGGCCAGAGAAACGATGCTGCATCCGCTGGTCGCAATGGTGCCGCTGCCGTACATGGTGTAGGGGTAGTCGTTCTGGAAATACTGCGGAATAGTGGAAATGACCGTCTTTTCTTCGCTCTGCGTCTCCTCCGGAACGTCCTCTCCGGTGGTCTCCAAAGCTGCTTCCTCGGTAACTGCGGGAGCCGTCTCCTCGACGGCCGCCGCCGGTTCCGCAGGGGCCTTCACCTCCGCGGGGATGTACAGGTATTGCAGCACGAGTCTGCAATCCTCGTCCTGCGCCACGTCGGCATAAATCTCACAGAGCCAGTTTTCAAGCCCGCTGTCGGCAATGGCGAAGCTTCCTTCCTCTCCTGTTACGTACCAGCCGTAAAAAACAAATCCGTCAGGGGTCTTCTGCGCGGCATCCTCCCGCAGACCCGCCATCTGCGCCTCATTCGGCACGGCGTAGGTCGTGATCCGGATATCGCCGGGAACCGCGTTTTCCGGAATGCCCGCACGTACCACTTCGCCAACAGACGCGGCGGTGGCAGGGAGGGCGGCGATGCCGCAAAGAAGCGTCAGCGAAAGCAGAACCGCAGTCAGCCGCCGGCAATTTCCATGTACGCGCATTCCTTCGCCCCCTGTCTGTAAAAAGCGTTCCGCGCCCCCGCGCGGCGGGGTACGGATGCGTATATAAACACGGATACAGTATAAAGCATTTTTTGTCAAAAGTCAAGATATGTCGAAGGAGGGAAACCGTTCTCCCCAAACGGATTTTCCAAGAAGCGCGGTCTGTCTATTTCCTTTTCCGACTGTGGGATATCCACCGGGCCGAGCAGCCCAGCAGCGCTCCCAGCGTGTTCATGATGACGTCGTCCACCTCACATCTTCCCAGACTGTAACGGTACTGCAAATATTCAATTCCCGCCGAAGAAAGGCACGCCAGCACGACCGTGACGGGGACGGACAGCTTCCATTTCCCCAGCACGAACGGCAGGGACAGCCCGATGGGGAAAAACAGCAGAACATTCATCAGCATCGACCGGTACAGTTCCGGCTGCTCTCTGGCCTCCCGGAAGTTCTGAAATGGAACAAGCACAGCTTCCGCCGTTTCTTCCCCTCTTGCGCAGACCGTCATATAGAAGATCACCGCCGCGATCCCGGCAAAAACGGCCGCGTTGAGTATCCGCCACCGCCTGCTGCCCTGTTCCCCAGATATCCCCACAGCACCGCCGCCAGAATCATGAAGATCATGATTCTGTGCAGCGGCTGTATATAGGGTCTATCTGAAAACCGTCAACACGCCCAAACAGCGGGTCTTTTCCGTCTGCTGTGCACCATTTTCCCTTGCAATACACAAAGTATTTCTGCGGAAAAATGGCTTCATCAGACGAAAAATCCCTCGCTGTTGGTCATATTTACGGTTTTCAGATAGACCCTAAGGAAACCCTAAATAAATCGTCTTCGGCTGGCGGCGAATCTTTTGCCCCATCCGTACAGTTCTGAAAGCGGGAAATACACAAAGTATTCCACCACTTTCAGAACTTTCGGCTGAGCCAAAATCTTTTGCCGCCAGCTTTCGCCGATTTATTCAGAGCTTCCTTAAGAAAGCAAAAACCTCCGCCGGGTATCCGGCGGTGCAAATAGATATCCGGCTTATTTTGTGGCAAATGCGCGACCGACCGAAACGGGAGACACGCATTCTTGTTCAGCTGAACAAGGGAATCCGGTGCAAAACCGGAACACGGCGGGCAGACCCGTCGTGCTGTAAGCACGGAGCCGACTTCCTTTCCGCGAAAGCGGGTCATTGGGGAAACCTGAGAAGGCGGGAAGCGGCGTGGACGATTTCGTCCGAACGTGTTAGTCAGAAGACCTACAAACTGTGCGTTTGAAAAACGTGCAGCATAAGCAGAACGCCCCGGCGGCGGTAAACCCGACGTGCCGGAGCTGGCCGGAATGAATTCCGCTTTACGCCTGCGGGCGTTGCAATACCATATAATGAGGAGGTTTATTTATGAAGAGAAGACTACTGGCATTCCTGCTGGCGTTTGTGATGACGTTCAGCCTTGTGCCGGTAAACGCGTTTGCCGCAGAGGCAGATGCAGCCGCTCTTTACACCAACATTACCACGGAATCCGGCGAAAATGTGACCGTCGAGTATGTGGAAACGGTTGTTGGTGAAGCGGCGTGGGGTGAATCGATCAACACACCGTATTACCATGTGACGATTCCTGAAGGAACCGGGAAGGTGCTTCTCACCTATCCGGAAAGTGTCAAGCTTGTGCTTTCCGGGGATGACGGGGCAGTTTTCTTCTACAGAAATACGTACCCGGGACAAAGCGAGATTGCTCTCGGCGGGGCTCTCACGGTTGCGACCAACGATGACGGAAGCAAGACGGTGACCATTCCTGTTGAAAATTTCATGCTGAGTACGGATGGTTCAGTTGCTGTGGGCATGGCATACTACGTTGACGGGGAGAACCAGTCTGCTGCCGAATTCTTTGACTTTACTTACGCAGCCCTGACCCATGCGGTTACCCTAACCTCCGGCGAGGGCTATACCCTGACCGGAGAAGCCACGGTAGAGGACGGCAAGGACTACAGCTTCACCGTCACCATCGCCGACGACTACGAGATGGAAGACAACTTCGTAGTCAAGGCCAACGGCGAAACGCTGACGGCCGGTGAAAGCGGCAGCTACACGGTTGAGAACGTCACTGCCGATCTGACCATTACCGTCGAGGGCGTCGTGAAAAAGCAGGCTGCCGGTCACGCTGTGACTTTGACTCCCGGCGAGGGCTATACCCTGACCGGAGAAGCCACGGCAGAGGATGGCAAGGACTACACCTTCACCGTGACCGTGAGCGAAGGCTACGACGCGGCCAACATGGTCGTCAAGGTCAACGGCGAGGAAGTTACCGCAGTTGACGGCATTTACACCGTCGAGAAGGTTTCCTCCGACCTGACCATCACCGTCGAGGGCGTGACCGAAGCCGTTCAGAAGACGGCCGGCCTTTCCGTTCTGAAGTTCGGCGACACAAGCACCGAGTCCAAGGCGCAGATGTTCCAGCTGATTCCGGCTTTCGACCCGGCGGTCAAGGAATACACCGTGCTCGTGCCGGACAACTCCAACATGTTCTACGCATGGGCGACGCAGGCTATCGACAGAAGCAGCAGCACGACCATCACGGCCAAGTGGGTAAACCTTAACGTTGATACCGAGAAGACACAGGCTCTGACCTCCGGCAAAGCCAGCGGCCAGAATCTGGCAGGCTTCGCACCCACCGGCACGAAGGTCAACACCATGACCGTCACCGTTGTGGACGGCGACTTCAAGGATGAGTACAAGCTCACCTCCGTCCGAGTTGCGCCGAGCCTGACCGCCCTGTCTCTGGACGGCATCCGGTTCGCGGAGAGCTTCTCCGCTTCCAAGACGGCTTACACCGCGACCACTGCCGCCGAGAGCGTTACCGTTGCGGCGACGCCCCGTGATGAAAGCTACACCGTCACCGTCAACGGCGGCAGCAATACCACCGTTCCGCTGAATCTTGGTGAGAACAAGATCGACGTGGTCGTCACCAACCCCGGCGGCTATACCAACACCTACACCATCACCGTTACCAGACTGGCATCCATCGAGGTCGGCTTCACCGTTGACCCCGCCGACGCCAAGGTAACTGTCTGGGATTCCAACAAGGACAGAATTGCTCCCACGGACGGCAAGTATTCCGTCATGGCTGACGCCGAGTACACCTACCTCGTGCAGAGTGACGGCTATGTCAGCCAGAAGAGCAGCTTCAAGTTCAGCGAGAGCAGCACCATCGACATTACTCTGGCTGAGGCCACGGAGAACCCGAACCTCGACAGAAGCATCACTGCCGAGTGGGGCAACTTCCGCAACGGCGACAACAACCTTGGCATCACCAACGCCAAGACCCCCTACGCCCCCGAGGACGCGGAAATTCTGTGGGCTGTGAAGCATGGCACCGGCTGGGCGGCTGCCCCCGGTTCTCCCATCATGGTCGATGGCGACATCTACACCTACTCCGGAAGCACCATCCGCCGTCTCAACAGCATGACCGGCGAGACGGTGACCGAAGGCACCATGGTTGATAAGTCCAGCTACTCCATCGTCCCCATGACTTATGGCGACGGCATGGTCTTCGTTGGCCTGTCCGGCGGCAAAATTCAGGCGTTCAACGCAAAGACGCTGGAGTCTCTGTGGGTCTACACCGACGAGCTGGGCGGACAGCCCAACTGCCCCATCACCTACAAGGACGGCTACATCTACGCAGGCTTCTGGAACAGCGAGGACAGAAACGCCAACTTTGCCTGCATCAATACCGTTGACGAAGACCATGCCTCCACCACCGAAGCCAAGTACGCCAGCTGGACTTACACCAGAGCGGGCGGCTTCTACTGGGCGGGCGCCTACGTCACCGACAAGCTTGCCATCGTCGGCACCGATGACGGCGCAGGCGGCTACGACACCAACGGCGCCGCGCTGCTGGTCTTCGACCGCTTCACCGGCGAGAAGCTCGACACCCACGAGGGTATCCGCGGCGACCTGCGCTCCAACGTTTCCCATGACCCCGAATCCGACCGGGTGTTCTTTACCACCAAGGGCGGCATTCTGGGCAACGCCCAGATCGACTGGGATACCGGTAAGATCCTGGACTACAAGGAAGTCGTTATCAAGGACGCTCAGGGCAATGCCAACGCCATGTCCACCTGCACGCCTTCCGTGTACAACGGCAGAATCTACATCGGCGTCGCCGGCACCAGCCAGTTCGGCGCCAACAGCGGCCATGGCATCGCGGTTTATAACCTGAACGGCGACGGCTCCATGACCCAGGCGTATGTTTACGCCATCGTCGGCTATCCCCAGACCTCTGCCATGGTCTCCACGGCATACTCTGCCGAGGATGGCTCCGTGTACATCTACCTGCCCTACAACTATACCCCCGGCGGCGTTTCCGTACTGAAGGATAAGCCCGGCCAGACTGCGCCTGTGACCACCACCGGCTCCGGCTACAGCGAGGTCTTCACCCCGGTCGGCCCCCTGGCACAGTACTGCATCTGCTCCACCATCGCCGACCAGTACGGCACCATCTACTATAAGAACGACTCCTGCTACATGATGGCGATCACATCCAAGATCGAATCTCTGGAGATCACCCAGTATCCCACCATCACCGAGAACGAGGACGGCTCCATCACCGTTGACGGCCTGAAGGCTGTCACCAAGCTGAAGAACGGCGAGGAGCGGGATGTATCCAACTATGTTTCCGTCGTCAAGAACGAGGAGACCGGCGGCTACACCGTGTCCTACACCTACGGCTTCGACAACGCTAACTACGGCCTGAAGACCGTGACCGCTGAGATTGCCGACTACACCGTCACCATCCCCACGGGCGAGGGCTACACCATCACCGGTGAGAAGACCGTTAAGAATGGCGAAGACTACACCTTCACCGTGACCGTGACCGAAGGCTACGACGCGGCCAACATGGTCGTCAAGGTCAACGACACCGAAGTTACCGCGGTTGACGGCATTTACACCGTCGAGAAGGTTTCCTCCGACCTGACCATCACCGTCG
>OLOU01002014.1_pt1 | contig 12401 bp, 7 predicted proteins | sample 1672101 | NCBI WGS metagenome assembly OLOU01 (sample SAMEA3136645, study PRJEB25190) | human gut metagenome | biome: human gut; feature: human-associated habitat; material: faeces | place: Austria | collected 2013
ATATTTACGAATCTTATCACCAATAAATTTAAATCCAGTTAATGTTTTTTCTGTTGTAACACCATAATCAGAAGCAACCTTTTCACCTAAATCACTTGTTACAACTGTATTGAACATAACAGGATTTTCTGGCATTTTACCTTGTTTTTGTAGCTGCGAACAAATATATTCAATTTCAACTGAACCGGATTGGTTACCAGTTAATACTACATATTCTCCATTGTGTAACACACCAACTCCCATACGGTCAGCATCAGGGTCACAAACTAGAATCAAATCTGCTTGATTTTCTTTAGCATATTTTAATGACAATTCATAAGCACCCGCTTGTTCTGGGTTTGGTGTAGGTGTATTTGAAAAATCAGGATCTGGACTACATTGCTCTACAACTGGAATGCAAGTATATCCTGCACGTTTATAAACTTCTTGAACAGGAATATTAGCAGTTCCATGTTCTGGTGAAAAGACGATTTTAATATCTTTTTTAACTTCAGGATTCAATTGAATACTTAATACATTTTTGTAGTATTCTTCATCCACATCTTTACCAATAACTGTAATTAATTTCTTTTGTTCATCTGTACAATTTGCATCAATTGCCAATTCATATGCTTTCTGTGCAGTCAGCCTTCCCACTGTCAATATCCTCTTTCCACTGTATGCATCACTAAATCCGCCTGGAAGCTCTGCCTTTCTGCAGATTTCCTCCCTGTCGATCAGATTGTGAAATACCAGAGTTTTGTTTCTGCATTCTGGATACACATCATTAAACACCATCTTTACTTCTCCGGATACCGTAAAAATCCTGTCAAAATCCAGATAACAATCTCGGTCCAGTTCTCTGGTGTAACCGGCGTATTTATAATCTACATGTAAAAATGTAAACTTCTTCTCTGCCGTAACATGATCATGGACAAAATATGTAGAACCGCCTTCCAGGTAAGCAACTGCCATGTCATAACTTTTGTTCAGCTTCATACCACTGTCCGACATGACACGCCATAAAAGCTTATCTGCATATATCTTTTTTCTGCCCAGCATAGCAACTGCATTCTTTATCAGATATGGTATATTTTTAAACAACGCCCCATGCGTAAACAGGCGCATAAAGACTTTTTTGTTCAATTCCTTCTTTCCCTCTGCTGAAAGAACTGATTCTGCCGTATAGTCCCTGTTCAGAATATTTACATAACCCGGTACCTGACTGATCAGTTCTCCCTGTTCCAGAAGCACGTACAGATCCACCTCATACCGGTCCGGGGTAAATCTTTTGAGCAATTCCAGTAATGCCTTCTCTGCGCCTGCACCTCCAAGAGTATTAATTACAAACAGTACTTTTTTCATATTTTTATTTTTCTTTCTCTAATTTTTCCAGTTTTTTGATGATTTTCTCGTAATCATTGTTTAATAAAGAAACCTGCATGGCAAGCTCCTGATCTTTTCTTTTCAGGATAGAAACCTGCGTACTGATAAACCATAATCCCCACAGAACACCTGACACAATTATTATAGTCAGAATCAGTCCGCGTGTACTGACATAACGCTTCATCTGAGATGGATTTAAAAGTGCACCTGAAAGAATCATTAATACAGACAAAAACACCCATGCAAGACAAAATGGTTCTGTCATCTTTCTCTTTGCAAGTGACAGAATTGCCCTCACAACCATAAACACTCCTGATACGATCACAAATAACCTCAGTATATCTCCCACTTCCATTTTTTTCTTTCGTTCCTTTCTTACTATTCATATCTGTCAAATACTTTTGGTGACGGACAATCACCTTTTTTCTTCTTCAGCAGATGACCGTTACAAAATATATGGACATCCAGATGTTTCTCCATCCACCGAAGTCTTCCATAAGCCACTGTCCATCCGGCAAAGCTCCCGACAACAAACCCCGCCCCATACCATATCTCTGTAAAATGAGAAGATATTATACTTCCCACCAGTGTGATAAGGCAAAACACCAGTCCCGTCAATACGCAACCCTTCATGTCATTAAAATAATACATGAAAATAATCTCCGCATACATCAGAAACAAGATAAAATATCCTGACGCCAGACAGGGATATATCCTCATTGTCATTCCTCCAAAACCAAGCTGCGGAAGAAAGATCATACAGATCAGAAAGATCACCAGCGTAATAATAAACTGCACTCTGGCAAGACTCATAAGCTCTTCGGAAAGAGCACGGAACATCCCCTTCTTTGTAATATCAATATCAGCTCCTCTTCCACCGATAACGGCTTCTGAGTATGCTTTATATCTGCCATGAAAATACATCTCAACTCTACTGATAAAGATAACACTTGCAGAGATATTTGTAAACATTGCAAGACAGGTTGCCATATCATATGTTGTCACACATACAAAAGATTTTACTACTATCATGTGAAGATCTGTTGTCCAGAAAACAAAATTGTGTACATAAAGTCCTAAAATGTAAAGAAAATTTGTAACCACCAACGGCCAATATTCCTTAAAATAGACCAGAACCTGTCTGTATTTTCCACTGTTTTCCTTAAAATAACTCCGGACTACCGACATTTCCAGACAGGCGATCAGCCAAAATCCAATTGTCAGCGAAAACAGCATTCCATATGTAATACCCCAATGAAATACTTTTACAAGCAGAAAAGATAAAAACACTGTCACTGTCATACCAACGGCAAAGAAGAATGATATTTTTTTGTAATCCTTACAGATAGACAGGTACAACATAGAATAGAACACAAGAACCAGGGCAATGTATCCGCAATAACCTGTAAAAACATAAATAATATCCACTTTTCCAACCAGATACTCCCGGATACAGAATGGAATTCCCACAAGAGCACTCAGTGAAATATTCAAAAGCATGCCCACATAATAGCACGGCAAAATATCTTCATATGTCTCTTCATAGATCACATCTGACATATATTTGGATAATACAGAGTTAAATGGAGACGCCGTAAGCAGGGAAAAAATAAATATATACAGAACCGTACAGGAAAACAGTTCTCTTGTAACATAACCTACTGAAGAGAAATCCAGAAAATACTCCATGATCATAAGCGCACCGATCACCAGCAGCATGGGGGCGATTGTAACGACCATACTGTATCCCGCACCTATGATATCAGTAGTCAGCGTATTCTTTTTATAGATATTTGTAAGTTTTACACCTATTCCTGCCATATGTCCTCTCCATCCCGTAATTGCTTATCTTATGTTTGTTATCCCGATCTCAGTCACATTATGATTTCATTTACATCATCTTTTCATGCACACTGATCTGAAAGGGTTCCTCTGTCCACGAAAGATTCTGTCTGTCTGAAAATCCTTTGTATATTTCTCTGTATACTTCCTTCATCTGATCAATCCTGTAAAGTGCATTTACACGTCTGTATCCTGCTTCTCCCATACGCCTTCTGTCTTTCTCATTTACAGACATGGTAACCATTGCATGGGCGATCTCTTCTATATTCATAATGTGTGTGAGGATTCCCGCTTCCCCAAATCCGTCATTATTTCCATAGATCAGTTCCCTGCAATTTCCCACATCTGTGGCAATTACAGGTTTGTGAGCCGCATAACTCTCAAGGATTGTCAAAGGCTGTCCTTCACTGATACTGGTAAGCAGTGTGAAATCCATCTTGCCCAGGTAATCCTTTACATTAACCCTTCCTGTGAATTCCACATCCTGAACCCCAAGGGATTCTACCAGATCATAACATTCTTTTGCATATTTTTTATCTTCATCTGCCGGTCCCATAATCCAGAGCTTCATATTTTTTACTTTTTTTTTGGCAAAAGCAAATGCCTGTATCATGGTTTTAACATCTTTGATAGGAGTTACACGAAGTACAGCCCCGGCATTGATAAACTGCTTCTCTTCTTCTGTCTTGCCGGGAAGATCTGCAAGCGTCTGTGTATTGATCCCATTTGGTGTCACCCTGATCTTCTCAGGCGGACATCCCAATTCCATCTGCAGGTCCTTTGCATGGTCATACAGACAGGTTACCATATCTGCCTTTTCATATGCAAGAAGTGACATCTTCTTAAACTGTTCAATCCAGATATTCTTATATACTCCCTTTACCCAGGAAGCTTTAATCAGTTCTTCCTCCCTTTCTCTGGTATAAATCCCATGCTCGGAGATCAGTAATGAACTTCCATGAAAATGTTTTGCCATACTTCCAAGAATTCCAGAATAACCGGTGGCCACACAATGATACAAATCCGCCTTCGGTACATCCATTCTCAGTGCCCAGAACATCGGCAGATAAATGGAGCGCAGCGTCCAGAGGAAATCCGAGAAATTAATATTTGAATAATTACGGTCATAGCACTCCCTGGCAATCCTGAAGAAATCCTCTCCCATAAGAAAAGCATCTACAGAAAGATGCTTTCTGTGAAACAGGTCAAAAATCACACCCCAGTCTGTCCTCCGGTTCAGCACCATATTCAGCATTTCGTCATATTCTTTATGAGAGAGATGGACTTGCCTTAAAGATTTTCTTTTTCTGTTTCCGCTTTCCCATTCACAGTCATCCAGATATACTTCATAAACCTGTGTAAGGTTTTCCGGCAGCTCATAGACAAATTTTCCCCTGAAGGATCTGTTCGCCACAATTGCCAGCAATATAAATTCTACATTCGGAAAAGATCTGATCAGACTGTTGATCCAGCCGGAAACACCTCCGACCACATATGGGTAACAGCCCTCTGCCACAATACAAACTTTCATACTTTTCTGCTCATTTCCTCTCTGTCATAACAGCTATCTGTCATAATGAAGTCCTGATGTTTTTATCTGAATCTTCACAGTAGTATCCTGCGCCTGGATCAGATAAGTTCCATCTTCTATTTCCTTTTCTGTACCGCCTTCTATTTCTGCGATTTCTTCTCCATGCGTCCTGAGAAGAAACCAGCTTCCTTTCTCAGAAGTTTCCAACGTAATCTCATTCTCTGTTCTGGACTCTGAGAAATCCAGATTCAGAAAAGTTCTGATTCTAGTGTTGCTTTCTGAAAGAGTCATACTGTCAAAACCTGTAAAGTTTTTCCAATAGGTGAGGATATTACTGGAAAAATGCTTCTGCATAATCTGCCATCTGTCAGTTTTCTGCTGCGGCCAGAAAATATCATGCATATTTAACATAACATTCGTATATGCCAGCGAACTCTGGATACTTCTCATCCGAATATCATCACTATAACTGTAATTCATCCCATCACTTGTCACAGACTGTAAAGTTACAGAATCCGTACAATAAGAAACCACCGGCTCTTTCTCTGTATATTCACATACCAGTGTACTTACATTTTTCAACAATTCAGTATTCATCAATCCTGTTATCGTATCCAAATCCCTTTCTTCCGCAAAAGCAGCTCCATATTTATAACTGCTGTCCGATTTCTGAAAAAAGTCTGCATCCTGATCCAGTTTTTCCCGCAAAGAACCTGCATTTTTATACTCAAGAGAAAGTCCTACTTCCGCTTCCTGCTCTTTCATCTGCTTCAGGTAAAATATCATATCTTTTGTATCCGGCTCTATACCATCTTCATAATCTGCCTGTGGCTGCATAAAGCAGGTCATTTTCAGCTTTCCTTTTTCTACAATGGATACCAGTGATGGCCACATAATATCTCTGGTCATACCTGTCACAGACTGACTGTACAGTTTCATCATTTCTCCATCATTCTCATCTGCAAATGCCGGAAAATTGATCATTGAGAGATTCTGTGCATTTACTACCGGATAAATATAATACTCAGAAGCCTCTGTTATCATACCATTCAACAGTCCCAGTGCTGTGCTGTCCTTCATATAGTCTCCCACTATACAAAAAACACTTCCACCCTTGATTCCATTTCTCCACAAAATCGTAGGAAGATCTTCATTCTCCACCTGAGTTTTTTGTTTACTATGATCCAAAAGTCCGACCATATATGTTTTCGTACCGCTTCCTACCTGATACCATGGTATCTCTAGCTGCAGATCCTGACGTTCTTTCTCTTCTTTTTCCTTCGGAGTTTCATAGACTACTTCTCCGCCCAGCAGAAGACCTTCAAAAAGTTTCACACCTGTCAGTTTTGTTTTCTCAGACACAACCTTATAAATCCCCAGAAAATCCATCAGTTCCTGATTTTTTTCAATATTCTTTGGATTTTCCAGACATCCAAAAACAATGATCACACCTTTTTGTTCCAGTTTCTCTAATTTTTCTAGATTATCACCAAGTGCATATTTCTCTGATTCCAGTATCAGCATCCCCGGCAATGCCTTATCATTCTCCTGGTAATCCTCCAGATTTCTGCACCGTGCCATATCCCACTTTGCATAAATGCACCATCTGCTTACGGCTGTAGCCATATCCGATGAACTGTCTCCCACAAAAAGAGCATAGCTTCTGTCTGTTGTTCTGACAGCCACAGGATCTATCTGTTTATTTTTCCAGACATTTTTACCATCTTTCTGCCTTGTCGTGAAATTTGAATTTACATCATATGTGTTCTGTCTGTCTCTGATAACCATAGAAAACTGAAACAAAAACAAAAGAACAAACATCATGATTGTAATACTGAAAAAATTTCTTTTGGAAACCATTATATTAATTTTTATCCTCCTGTGTCCGGAACTGATTATAACCGTAATCTATTGCAAAATTATATTGATGATACATATTTTGTGGCATTACATAACACACAAAATCTTCTGATTCATAATATACCTTCATATCATTGGGATATCTCTCCTTAAATGCCTGTGCCCAGTAATACATCCGGGACATCAGAATCCATCTTCCCTCCCCCTGATACATAGTTATTCCACCTGAATTTGGTAATGACTGGCTAGCTGCCTTTTTCGAAATGGACTGACCACTGCCTGAGTAAAGTACCGCATAATTCAGCGGGATTTTTTCTATAAAGAAGTATACATTCTTTGTCGGAATAATCAATTTAGTGTCTTTATTCATATACTCCATATTTCGAAGGAAGCTAATTGTCTCGTAATGCCAGCCATGATCAAGCCCCATCTGTGTCTCATCATTTGCTGATACAATCGTCCATGTCTTGTCTTTATTTTCTTTAATAATATTCGACAGACACGTCAATGCTCCATTAGATACATAATCTGAACCAAATCCCGGCATTTTGATCATTCCCTGATGGATCATACTCCCAACAATGAACACAGTCAAGATAAAAGATAACACATTTCGCGGAATTGTAAATAAACGATGCATAAAAATCAGATAAAGAATTCCATCCATCAGAACTGTCAGCATTAATATCAGAAGATACACATAATAAATACTACATCTGGCAGGATCCATCAGCATCGGAAGTCCGAGCCCTGATGCACAGAGCAGCAATGTGAGAATTCCCATACAGAATCCTGCTGACATAAGCATTTCACCATAAGTAGTCTTTCGCAGGATAATAAATATCAGACCAAGCAGAATGACAACTGCAATTCCGATAAGGACCGCATATGCACACCATTGTTCCGGCAAGTTTATGATAAATTCCCCGATACGCTGAGCCATCATATTCCAAGTGTTTTTTATTTTCTCCGGAATTTCTCTGACTTTATCTGCAAAAGTGGATTCAGGAGTTTCCGTCATAGCAGGAATCCTTTTTGTCTGCATTGATTTCGCATTATTACTTTTAATATTATTCTTCGAGTTTTTATTCAGACGCGCTGCCATCTCTTCCATGGTTATATCCTGGATTGTATTATCCTCTGAAGAAGCTTCTTCATCCTCAGTATCTGATTTGCCACCATTGATGACGCTTAATCCCCAGCCAAGTGAGCCCTGCAGAGGTGTTCCTCCTGCAAATGCAATCCCCATAGGAAGCACAGCCAGAAATACACTGATAATACCAGTCATCATAATTCGTTTAAAATACTCTTTATTCAGGAAGCGCGGACAAAAACCGACAGCAATTCCAATACAGCAAAGCCCTGCAATCATAGTTCCATAAAAATGAATCGCCAGAGTCAGCGCAAAAGCCAGCGCAAAGCATCCTGAGAGCAGCTTTGTTTCTCTGGTTTTCAGTTTCTCCTTCTCTGTCTGAAAAAAACTGATTAGGAAGTAAACAGACGGAATCACAAAAATCATTCCGAATTCCTGGGGCAGTGATGCCCCAAAACGACTATATGTCTGTTTTGCCCAGAGATTTCCCAATATATATACAAGCACTCCTGCATATGGCAGATACAATGATCTGCATAACAATTTCATCACAGCAAGAAGTACCATATGAATAAAGAATACCTGTACAAGATAGAACACACACAGAATCGCATACGTATCAACCCTGAAAACTGTATGAAGATAATATATCATACAGTGAAATCCAAACGGATATACACCATCAGAAAAAAGATTTCCTCTGACCATCTCATTAATCCAGTTCAAATGTACCGGTATATCTGAAGCACAATATCCATAAGTGAGCAACAGGTTTCTTCCATAAATCCAGAACAAAGCTATAATAACTGCCCCTACCAGAATCCACTGAAGCGTATTACAGATTACTTTGTAATAAAACAGACGGACTGAGCGTTTTAATACTGCCTTAATCCTGTTACAGACTCTGTATAAAGCCCCCCTCATTCCCATACTTCCCTGAAGTATTTTCTTACAGATAATTCCTGTCTTTATGCAGAGTTCTCTTAGAGAAACCCTGTTCACCCTGCTCCAGATCAGAATCCCTGGTACAGCAGTAAACAATACAAGTGCCCAGAAACCTGAAATATGCAAAAGCTGGACTGCAAACACAATATTTATAATATAAAAATTTCCAAATGTATAACACATCAGAAACTGCTCTGACAGTCCTCTGCCTGCCAGTATCCGACGAAACATAATCGCAGGTAACAAAACTGTTAAATCTGTATAAGCAGCAAATATACCTGCAAATCTTAATATAACCAGAGTTGTCATTGACATATCTGTTCATCCTTTTACTCTACATAAATGTTCTGATCAGTTCAAGGGTTTCATTATCAATCGCAATATCCGAATCTCGAAGTTCCTGCATAACCTGAAAGAACTTCTCTTTCTTTCCACATGAGAAATAGAGTTTCATCTGACAGGTATAGCTGGACAAAACTCCCGGATATTGTTCCATTGCCCGATCACACCACAGTGTGCATTTCTCATAATCCTTTACTTCCAACAGGCGCTGGCAGACCTTTTCATAGACAGTACTGCTGATTTTTATCTTATCAAGTTCCCAGGCTTTTTGCAACACCTCCTGCATCCTCTCTGCCATGGAACGCTGTTCCAGATTTGTAAGTACCTGCTGTTCCAGAATCGGATTCATATATTCAACAAATTTTATACAATTTTCCACCTGCTGTTCATTTTCTTCCTGGCATAAAAGATAATCTGTCTGTACTTTACTTCGAAAATCATTCAATACATCCTGAAGAACAGATGCTGCATAATGGGCAGTCTCTGAATCCTCGCTGTTTAATGCCAGATTAATCGCCGCAAGAGAATTGCGGTAATCTCCTCTAATCACATTCAGCATCAAAGTACGAAGGCTCTTCTTATCTGTAACTTCCAGGGCTTCTTCCAAAGAGACCATATTTCTCTCCATTTCCTCATCAGGACGGAGGAAATTCTCTTTCCTGTCTTTGCTAAATACAACGTCCGACAAATCCATACCCTGGGAAGAAAATAACTTAAAAAGCAGGAATGACAGGAATACAAACGCAGGACCTGTCACCGGACATAAAAGCATCATAACTGCCTTCATCCATACACTTCCGATTTTTTCTTTTCTGCGGATATAATTCCAGATCAGATAGAACACAACCACGATCAGATTTATGATCAGCAGGAAAATAAACAGCTTCATTCTCTGTGACATACTGACATCATCTCCACGTATTCTGTTTTATAGCCATTCTTCTCAAATCTGTCCTGTACAATAACAGCACCCTCTCTGGTTGTGTTGGTAAGCAGGACATACAGATTTCCATCAGGCAGCATTCCCATGTAATCACTGTCCCTCATATATCCGGACATCTGCTCATCCGTTTTTTGATATTCCGAGTTCTGAACATCTACTTTAATTAATACACATTCTACAAGATTTTTCAGTTTTGCCTTCATATATGCCTGAACCAGGGACTCAAATGCTTCCGGTTCCAGGATTCTGGAATTCTGGCTATAACGCTTCTCTTCCAGTGCCTGCATATATCTCTGTGCCCTGAGGACTGCATTCTGAATCAGATAGCTGACGACTGTAAGAAAATTGGCTTGTCCAAGGGTCATTTTTTCCCAGCTTAGTCCCCACATCATAACGATCATCTGTACCTCTTCACCTTCGTAGATTCCTCTTGCCATAAGTGGATACTGCTCATCCATTTTCTTATTAATATATACCTTCTGCTCTTTTAATGCATCATAAATATCCGTCATCTCCCTGTAACGGATTGAATTTCCAAGACTTCTCGCCTTTTGGGAACTTGCAGAAAAGATACGGGCATAATCTTTACTGACCACATTATAGAGGGCTACATCCTTTGTCTTCATAAGTTTTCCCAGCATTTCCACTGCATAGAAAATAACCTCATCCGGCATACGCTGTTCCAGTCCTGCTGTAATGCTGTAAATTTTACCGATACTGTCCTTATGGTCGATCAGCTGCTGCTCCATGACCTCTTTTACACGGACATTACTTTCATTGATATCCCGGATATCCACAATCTGTCTGTGCAAATGTTCTTCCAGTTCCTGACTCTCCAGGCGCATGATACGTATCTGGTCTCTCATATATCCTACTACAAGCCCCAGGATAAAAAGCTGTGCGATCCAGACATAAGTGTTATAATCTATCAGTACTTCAAAACTACTTCTGGTATACATCTGCCGGAACATATAACCTGCAACTGCCAATATTGCAGAAAACGTCGCCTGCTGCTGCCCATATACAATTGCAAATAGCAGCACATACAAAAGAAACGGATCCAGATTTGCAAAATATTCACTGCCCACAGTCCTGTTATTCATCATGAAAAACGGAACAAAACATACCAGATTCTCGAAAAACGGAAAAAGTGTCCTGATCAGCCATTTCCATTTTTCATAAAGCATTTTCCACCATGAAAGCTTTAAGTCATCCCCCTTCAGGAAAACTGATTCATGTTTCTTCATATAAGAAACCATGTCTTTTATATTCTTCTCAAGATTACCAAATGCATGAACTCCAAATTCTCTTTCAAAACGATTGCCCGACAAAACACATCTTCCATTACTGTCGGAAAAAGCGACAATATTCGATTCGATTTCCATAGCTTTCTGAATCATAGCTGCAAGTTTTACTTCATTTACTACATCATTAGAAGATAAATTATAAAGACTATATTTGTGGTTGCTGGTTTTTATAAACTGGTAAATATACTCTACTGCATCATTTTCATAGAGAAGTGAAAATGTATGGTCTGTTTTGGCCTTAATATGCCCGTCACACATGCAGTTCAGACACATATCTGCACAAATATTATTTACATCTTTTCTCTCTTTCGGAATATTGTAGAGATGATCCAGACGCAAAGTTATAATATCCAGATTTCTGTTGATTCTGAAATTATCGCAGATCTCTTCTGCCTGTGACAGTGCATCCGCTCTGATTCCCACTCCGGAAAAGGGTTCTTCTTCCTTTATATCTTCCGTGTAGTTTCCATTATAAATTTCATCTGAAGAAAGAAAAATCAATCTTTTTTTGTTTTTTACTGAATAAGCAACCAGAATATTGACAAGATGAGAAATAAAAAGAACTATCTCTCTTTCCTCCCCATCCCAACGGTAATTTGTATCAAACGCACCCATAAGAATTGTTACATCTGCATTTACACTTTCCAGAATATCATTCAGATTCTCGCAATCATAAGAAAACTCATATTTTTCAAATACTCTTTCATATTTATTATGTCTATATTTATCTCCCGTCAGCAGAAAAATTCTGTGTCCCTCTTTTCTTAATTTCAGAATCATACTGTTTATCAGGCTGCAGGAGCCTCCGACCAGCAGAATATTCATTTTTATACCTTTCTTATCTTAATTTTGTAACTCCAATATTCAATATATTTCTATCATTCTTCCCATATATATCCACTGCACATTACTTTGAACATAAGTATACCATATCTGTTTAGCTTATTACAAATAAAAAAATGCTGTTCTATGAGGCTCTTATACTCACAGAAACAGCATTCCCATCATTGATGCATTTTCTATTTTACGAGAAACTCTTTAATATATCCATGTTAATCTAATCACTGGCAGGTAATAAAGCAGGGATTTATCTCTGCTTTCCCATTTTCTTCTCTATTGCTTCTGGAACTCTAATCAAGCCAAATCGCCATAGTATCGGATAAATGTATGAAA
>OLOU01002023.1_pt1 | contig 12359 bp, 10 predicted proteins | sample 1672101 | NCBI WGS metagenome assembly OLOU01 (sample SAMEA3136645, study PRJEB25190) | human gut metagenome | biome: human gut; feature: human-associated habitat; material: faeces | place: Austria | collected 2013
GATCTCTACGATCAAGGCCACCAGCGACCGTGTTCAGATAGAGTGGAAAATCTGATATTTCCGCTCTATCGCCCCTCATTTCTATTTTATCTCGTTTGTACCCCTTGTACACCGATGCTTGAAATCGAGCATTAAAAACCTCAATTTTTCATATTTTATTATACTTCATCAACTTAAAGAATGGAAGAAAAAATTTTGTGTGCAGAGTTCCTGTTCAAGCCTTGTAACGCATATTTCCGCAAAATCCATAGTCCCCGATACTTTCCTCACAGGCGATAGGCAACGGTCAAAACATCAGGTCTGCACCTGACATTTTAACCGCATATCAGCCCTGATTATCACATTATCCCTGCTGGCTGTTCAGCCCATGCTTTTTCGCATATTCGCTGGCTTTCTGTCTGCGTTCCTCACTGTAAGGCGGCAGGAAACGGATAGACAGACGGGACTTTGCCAGCTCATAAGAAACACCGCCTTGAACATTGGATTTTTCCAGTCGGCAAAGGTCAGGGTACTTCTTAGCAAAAGCAGCCAACCTCTTTTTCAATCCGGCGTTGTGGGTGTAGATATTTGCCTTGTCCTCGCCCTCATTAAAGAGAACGATTGTTTCTTTCTCAATCTTCGTCAGTCTCGTCATAGCAGCCCTCCCTATGGTTTTTCAACACACGCAGCTTGCAGTAAAAGCAGCGATACCACCTTTCAACACCCTCAGCACTTAGCTTGACGGAAAGCATATAAAACAGCTTCTTCGCCACTGGATCGGGTGCAAGGGCAGCTACCATACGCAAACGCTCGACAGTTGCTTTCAGGTTCGGACAGCCAAAGGCATAAAGGGCTTCCATTTCATTCCGGTTCATCTTCATTGTGTTTTCCTCCTTAAAGTTTGATAAATGAAAAGCGACAGACACTTCATAAGGAAATACCTGTCGCTTCGTTTACGATACAAATTTGTTGGTTTTGGACTTGATAAAATCAGCAGTAAATCATTTCCTGTCTGATGATTTCTTCGGCTCGGTTACGGATAGAGTTCATGGACTGTACCCACAACATCTGATTGTCTGCTTTCATGGTTTCGGTTACGCCCTCGGCTTGTTTCATCTGCTCAATGATAAGGCTGCACCTTTCCGTTGCCTGTTCGTTCAGATCAGCAAGGTAAGTATGCAGTTCGCCGGATAAACAGAGGGCAGAGAACCTTGCAGGGCGGTACTGCTCCAAATATGTCCTGTGCAGTCTGCCCCACATACCGATAGGGCGGTGTTCCTCCGGTAGCTTCAAGTCCGGCACATAGTAATCACCCACAAGAACATAGTCCAGACCGTTGCTTTCGTCATGGATTCGTAGTTTCAATTCTGTCATGCTATTTTTTCTCCTTTCACTTTTTGCCGATTTGATTTGCTTGTGGCGTTCTGTTCAACACACACATTGCTATCAGAGCTTTTTTCTTCTGCTATACGCTCATGCTCCGCAAATTCTTTTGATTTCTCACGAATCTTTTTCATATACTTACGATTGGATTCTCGTTTTCTGCGAAGTCGTTCCGCCTCTTTTTCAGCAGCAATCCTTTCTTCCTCGGTTGGTTCATGCTGCTCCACAGGTACTTGAAATTGCCCGACATAGTTAAGATATATCTCCACCTCTGTGGTGCGGTCTGCACCTTTTCCCTGTGGCTCGTGAACCAGTATTTTGTCTATAAATTCATTTATCATGGTAGGAGTAAGCTCTGTAATGTTCTCATACTTTTTAACCAGCTTTATAAAACGCTCCACATTATTTTGACCGCCTATAATTCGTTGCATATCAGCGGTGTCAGTCTCAATAATCTTGTTTAGCTCGTTCTGCTCATTTTCATAATCAGTAAGCATACTCTGAAAAAGCCTGTCCGGCAATCTTCCAATCACATTATCTTCATAGATTTTCCTGATAAGCATATCCAGTTCGTGAACTCGCTTCTGATTTCTTTCAATGCGGTTTTTTACAGTTTCAGAAACAGCAATATCTTTCATCGCCGATTCTTCTTGCAGAGAATAAACAAACTCCCGCTCATTCAAAGAAACATAATGGCAAGTCTCCTGTATGGTTTTCAGAATGATGCTTTTAAGTGCTTTTGTTGAAATATGGTGGCAAGTACAATGTCGGCCATACTTCTGATAAGCAAGATTATATGTGGAACATTCATAACAATCTGCCGGATTTGAATGGCTTATCCGCTTTTCGCCTTTGGTAGTATAGTATATTCTTTCACGCCCTTTTCGTTGTCTGTGATTATACATCGGCGCACCACAGTCAGCACAGTAAATCTTTCCGGTTAGAACATTAGGCTCGCCCATAGGATCTGCTTTTCTTACATTCTGTCTTAACTTTTGAGCAAGCAGCCATGTTTCTTCATCGACAATAGGCTCTTGTGTATCATCAAAAACCACCCAATCTTCCTTATCTGCCCTTTTCGTCTTTTTGTCCTTATAGGAATTTTTGAATGTCCTGAAGTTGACAGTCTTTCCGATATACTCTGGTCGGGCAATCAGAGTAGTAACCTGATTTCCTCGCCACATATACGGATTTTCTTTGTCATAGTTGCTTGCATGATTTCCAAGTCCCTTTTTTCCAAGATAATAAGACGGTCTTTCTATTTTTTCTTCTGAAAGTTCTCTTGCTATCTGATAAGGTCCTTTTCCCTCAATAGTCATGCGATAAATTCTGCGGACTACTTCAGCAGCTTCTTCATCAATAATCCAATGGTCGGGGTTTTCGGGGTCTTTCAAATAGCCGTATGGTGGGATATTACTTGTATGAGCGTTGCCGGAAGAACCTCTGGATTTCAGTACAGCTTTAATTTTCTTACTTGTGTCCCTGACAAACCACTCATTCATAATATTCAGAAAAGGGGCAAACTCACTGGTTTCTTGACGGTCACTGTCAATACCATTATTGATTGCTATAAATCGAACTTCCTTTTCTCTAAACAGAATGTCAGTGAAAAAACCTACTTGCAAATGGTCTCTGCCGATTCTGGACATATCTTTGCAGATACAGGCAGTGATTTCTCCGTTTTTAACACCTTCAACAAGTCTGTTCCATGAAGGTCTGTCAAAGGTCGCTCCACTCCAACCATCATCGGTAAAATGAACAAGATTCGTAAAACCATGTTTCATAGCATAATCTTCAAGCATTTCCCATGATGTGAGCCATATAATAGGCTTCTTTCTTGAAATTCATGATTTTACTTTCACGATCCACCAGCATGGCAAGTGTCGGTGTCTGCACTCTGCCAACCTTCAATGCCTTACCGCCATATAATACCGTAAAAAGTCTTGTTCCATTGATACCCACAAGCCAGTCTGCTTCCTGCCTGCATAATGCTGAATGATACAATTTATCATAGTCGCTGCCTGGGCGAAGATTATGGAAGCCGTCACGGATAGCACTCTCCTCCATGGAAGAAATCCATAACCGCTTCATCGGTTTTCTGCATCCTGCCATGTTGTAGGTCAGGCGGAAAATCAGCTCACCCTCCCTTCCGGCATCGGTTGCACACACAACAGCATCTACCCTGTCATCATGCATGAGCTTTTTCAAAATCTGATACTGTGCTTTTGTATCACTTTTCACTTCATGCTGCCATTCCTGCGGAATGATTGGAAGGCTCTCATAGCTCCATTTCTTCCATGCTTCCTCATAGCTTTCCGGCTGTGCCAGTTCTACCAGATGTCCCACACACCATGATACCAGATACTCATTGCCTTCCAAATATCCGTCCTTACGCTGTGTGGCACCAAGAACTGCCGCAATGCTCTGTGCCACACTCGGCTTCTCTGCAATTACAAGCTCCATCTCTATTCCTCCCCATTTTCTTCATCATTCTCATTGTTGTTATCTTCATTGTCATTCTCGTCTGTGTCTACTGATTCTGTATCATCACCACCATTTATGAATGCTTCGTCGGAATCCTGCTCGGTTTCTTCCTCGTCATCATAATCGTAGTCCTCGTCAAGCTCGTCCTCATCTTCATCCTCATCAATGAAGTTTTCCTTTTTCTTCTTGGATTTCACAACATATACCACTCCGATCACAGCTACCGCAGCAATGCCCATTAAAATATATGTAAAGCCGGAACCATCTGCCTTTGCGGTATCCTCTTTCGGCTCACTTGTATCTTCCGTGCTATCTTCGGTGCTGTCCTCAACACTTTCTACTCCCTGTGTTTTATCTCCTGTGGTATCAGCATTATTGTTTGATAATGCGCTGTCTTTGGTAGGGATTGCAGATTCCAATGCTGCTGAATTTTTCGGAAGTGTCTCGCTGTTATCCGTTGTGGTATTCAGCAGGTCGTTTTCACTGACTTCTGTAAGGAAATACACCTTTTCATCTTCCCCATCACGATCAATCACAAGATAAAATACCTTTTCTGATGCAGTCTGGATTGTGTAAAATTCCTTGCCTTTTTCTGTGGTCTGGCTGTCACTGCTCTGGTCTGCATCCTTGGAAGTATCTCCCGTACTTGGAGATTGCTTTGCTGTTGCGGAACTGCTGGAAGTTGTTCCACTGCCTGTCTGGGAAACTGTATTTCCATTCACATCCGTTTTCGTATGCTCTGTGACCTGTGCGGTTGCAGAGCTTGGCTTGGTTGCAGACGCATCCACCGGAAGCTGCTGTGCCGGATCTTTTTCATTGCTGTCCTTATTCTCCGGATCGGTGTAATACGGATTGGCTGTTTTATAGATTTCAGAGGTATTTCCTGCATTATCCATGGCAGAAATCGTGAAATACTGATACCCTGCATCGAACTGTTGCAGACGGATATTCAAGGCTCCATTCGTATGCTCTGTAAACTCATAGCCATTGACATAGATTGCCTTGATACCGGAATCCGTATCATGTGCCTGAATGCTCAATAGACCATCGCTGACTGCCGCATTTAAGGTAGGCTTTGTGAAATCAAAGCACTTGATATAACGGTTTTTCTCATAGGTCTTGCCCTTCTGGTCTGTGACCTGCACATAAATAGTGCTGTTTTCGGAAATCTCTATGTACATATCCTCGGTAATATCTGTCCAGCTTCCATTCTGCCCGACTTTCGCCTTTACTGTCTGAACGGTAAAATTACCGGAAACTATCGTATCTTCTACTTTGACTGTCACCTTAGTGGTATCGTTATGCCACCCAGAAGGTGTATTGATTGTGATTTTTACGCTCGGATTGATATAGGCACATTCCTTGTAATCCTTTGCACACACCTCACAATCTTCATCCACCGCATACTGACTGCATTTTTCCTTGCAGATGCATTTTGCGGAAGGCTGTGTCTCCTCAGTTGTGCCTTCTGTGGAATTTTCCGTCTTTCCCTCTCCGGTATCTGTTCCTGAATTTTCTTCCCTGCCATTGCCGGGTGTAACTGTATTTTCTGCGTCACTTGCACTTTCCGTTTTCTGCTCGGCAGTATCCTCCGCATGAACCTCTATCGTATTTGTCCTGTTGGCAAAAAATGCCCCAATCGGCATACAAAAAAGTATTGCCGACAGCATAAGGGACACTACCGCCCTAGCCGATAATTTCCTGTTTTTCATTGATTGAAACCTCCTTTTCCTGTTCCCGTTTCTGTAATAAATTTCTGACTTCATCCTCACTGAGCTTGTTTAACATCTGCAAACGCTCCGATGAGATTTTATATTTTCGTATGATCTTCATGGCTTCGGCATCCTCCGCCATCTGTTTCTGTTCTGCAAGGTCTTTTTCCTTTGCCTGTAGCTGTGCTATCTGCTCTCTGACCTTTTTAAGCTGTGAATTGATTCGTTCTACTGACAAAAATAATTCCTCCCTTCGCTAATTCAATCTTCCAAAACCATAGAAATGGCTCTGCCAGTAAGAAGTATTGATTGATGTGTACTGAATTGGATCACCGCAATGCACCATCGTACCGTTTCCACAGTAGATACCAACGTGTGTAACCGGACGTCCTGCATTATAGGTTCCTGTAAAAAATATAATGTCCCCTGCCTTTGCATCTGCCGCTGATACCGGAGTACACTGGTCATAAATGCCCTGTGCTGTGGTTCTTGGCAGGTTATGTACGCCACTGTTTGAAAATACCCAGCATACAAAACCGGAACAGTCAAAACTAGCCGGGGCTGTGCCGCCAAAAGTATATGGCATTCCCAGATACCTGTTTGCTTCACGCATAAGCGTCTGTACGGTTGCATCATCATAGGATTCCGGCGGTATCACATTGCTGGTTCCTCCTCCGGTGCCGCCCGTTGTTTCTCCATAAATGGTCTGTTCTCCTGCTTCAAAATAAAATAACGGGTTATAATATTCCCCGTTATACAGACATTCGATATGAAGGTGGCTTCCGGTACTGCTTCCTGTATTTCCGCTTTTGCCTATATTGTCACCTTTTTTTACACTCTGCCCTGCGGACACATTTAAGCTGTCCATGTGGGCATATTTTGTGGTATATCCCTTACTGTCCGTAATCACCACATAATTCCCATAATAGGAATCGTAAGCTGCTTCCATAACCGTTCCATCATGTGCTGCATGTACCATGGTTCCAGTCGGTACTGCTATATCCACACCCCTGTGAATCTCCTCGTCTCCTGTGTTTGGATTTTTCCGGTAACCATAATAACTGCTGATATAGTAATACCAGTAATAATCAACCGGAGAAGCAAAGACCTGTAAGCCGCCTTTTGTCTCCGTATAAGCTCCAAAAATTTCCGTCTGCTCGCTGTCCATAAGTCCGGCAACAATGCTCTCAAGCGGTGTAACGGTAAGTGTGACACGAAGGATTGTGACAGTATATTCTTCTTCCTCCTCGTACTCATATTCCTCGGTACTGATGCTTCCATCTGCATTTGTAACTGTTCTGGTTCCGGTCTTTGTGACTGTCCTTGTCCGTGTCTCCTCCACTTCCTCAGTAGTAAGGGAATACATGGCATCAAATAATTCCTGAATTTCACTCTCCATTTCTGCGGCAGTAAATTCCGTATGGACTGCGGAAAGATAACTGATCAATGTATATGGATCATGCCCGATTGCACCAAGGTTATAATCGTATTCATCATATCCCGGATAATCAGTTTCAATCCGGTCAATCTTGTTTTGCAGCTCCATTTCCTTTTCTGTAAAAGATAAATCTGCTGCATCAATCTCTGCCGGAAGGCTAAGATATGTGCTTGCCATCGTTGTTGTCACAGTTCCGGTAAACATGGAACCGCAGCTTGATAATGCCGACATGATCATAATAAGCAGAAGAGCAAAAATACCCACTGTGATAATCAGTGTTTTATTTTTTGTGGCAATCTCCTGTAACTTCTTTGCAATGCCGGTTGTAGCATTGGCTGTCTTTGTAAATGTTTCCTTTGCAGTCTTGGCTTCTGCTCCTACCCGCCTTGCCTTGGCATACTCACGCTTGATGCGCTGTTTCTGTAGCTGCCTTTGCAACTGCTTCTTTGGACTGTTGCCCTTTAGATGTGGATTTTCACTGATGAATTTCTCATACTCCAGCTTCATATCCGCTGTAACCTGTTTTTTGTGCAATCGCTCTAAGCGGTCACGCTTTCTCTGTGCCTTGCTCTTGCGGTGATATTTCATGTAATGGTAAACATCTTCTGCACGCTGTTCTGTCTTATGTGCACCCTCCACAGCAGAATTATCCTTTTCTGTCTCTGCAATCTTGCGATGCACAAAATACATATTTTCGGTCTGGAGCTTGTGAACCGCAGTTTTTCCCAGTCCATCCGGTTTAAATGGCTTCTCCACATCCACCGGAACCACAACATACTTTGCTTTTCCGGTCTGTTCATCAAAGACACGCTTCATCTCATACTGCCGCTTTGTCGGCATCTTGTCCTTTGCTTTCTGCAACTTTCGGCGGTTCTTTTCCGACTTATCAAAAGCCTTCTGTACTTTTTGGTCTGTAAATTCGTCCGCCTGCCCCTGCGAAAATGTGGCGTCCTTTGTCTGAAGATCTCCATAATCGGACTGCTTTGCATTTTCTGACTTTGCACGCTCTCTGTGTGCGTGTTCTCTCTGCACACGCCTTTTGTGATATTTTCCTTTTTCCTCAGACCGTTGGTAGGTATTTCTAACGTGGTAATTGTCCTGAAAACTGTCTGCGTCCTCTGTATGGAAATTTGTAGCATTACCGTTTTCCTCATTGATAAAGCTGTTTTCCTTTAAGAATGTCTTTTCCGCTTCGGCTTCCGACTTCTGGACATTGTGACCAGAAGTGTCCTGTTGTTGCTGTCGGTAATATTTTTTCTTATTATTTTTCCTGTATTCTGTCCCAGTATTAAACTCTGACTTCTGGACGCTGTGACCAGAAGTTGCTTTTCCTGTACGACTGCCATGGTTCGCATCCCTTGGCAGATTGCTCACAGGCTTCTCGCTGGCACTAAACTGGTTTTCCACAGAAAAGGTGTTGTCCTGCCTGTGTTCTATATGTTTTACTCCAGTCACTTCCTTATCTTTGGAAAATGTCTCTTTTTCAAATGCCTTTACTGCCTGCTTCTTCTGTCTCTTTTCCGCCATTTATACTGCGTCCTCCTTCTGCACCGATTCCTCCGGCTTCGTATTCATAATTCTGTAGGTCTTGGTGTCTGTCGGGTATTTATCCACGAAGGGAATTACCACGTTATCAAACAGTATCAGACCACTTCCCGGCTCGGAGTTGGTGACATAGGAAAGCTGCTTATCATAAAGTCCCAGTTTATCAGCGAGAATTGCCTGATCTTTGGCATTCTGATTTAACAGATACACAAAATCGCTGTTACCCAAAATACCCTCAATCTCCTCAGAACGGAGAAAATCGCCCACATTCTGCGTCAAACCTGTCGGAATACCGCCCCATTTTCTGAAACGCTTCCATATTTCCACAGAATAGATAGCGGTCTGCTTCTCCTTCAGAAGAAGGTGGAACTCATCACAGTAATAACGGGTAGCAATCTTTCGCTCCCTGTTCTGCGATACCCTGTTCCAAACCGCATCCTGCACGATCAACATTCCAAGTTCCTTTAACTGATTTCCCAAGTCTCTGATGTCAAAGCACATGATACGGTTGCCACTGTCCACATTGGTATGGTGGTTGAAATAATTCTGGGAACCATGCACATACAGCACAAGGCTGTTTGCGATACGCTCTGCCTTTGGATTCTTATGCTTCAGAAGTGCGTTGTATAAATCCTCCAGTATCGGCATATTTTCTGGCACCGGATTTTCAAAATATTTATCGTAAATATGACGGATGCATTCGTCGATGATACCTTTCTCATCATTCTCCAGACCGTCCTTGCCACCTGCAATCAGATCACACAATGTAATGATAAAATCAGATTTCAGTTTTAATGCTTCCTTATCCCCCTTATGGCTCAACTGAATATCCATCGGGTTCAGATAATCTTTGGAATTAGTGGCAAGTTTTACAACCTGTCCATGTAGTGCTGCCACTAGCGCAAAATACTCGCCCTCCGGATCGCAGATAATAATGTCGTCCTTTGTGATAAGAAAACAACTTAAAATCTCACGCTTTGCACTAAAACTCTTACCACTTCCGGGTGTTCCTAAGATAACTCCGTTTGGTGTACGGAGCCTTTTGCGGTCTGCCATGATCATGTTGTTGCTGAGTGCATTTAACCCGTAATAGATTGCCGGAGCAGGCATAAATAATTCCTGCGTGCAGAATGGTACTAAGATTGCGGTGCTTTTTGTGGAAAGAGTACGCTCAATGCCTGTCTCATTGCATCCAATCGGTGCGGATGCCATAAGTCCCTGTTCCTGCAAATACTGTAAACATCTGAGGTCACAGTTTGCCTGCTGAATGATACCGGACACTCTCTGCATTAAGCTCTCCAGTTCCCGCTTGGTTCTGCCATAACAGGTAATAAGGAATGTCATGTTGATCATCTTCTGATTGCTCGTATTCAAATCATCCAGAAATTCCAGCGTATCCTTTTCATAGGTCACAATATCCGTTGGAAGAATATCCATATCGTAACCGCTTCGGACTGCCTTTTTCTGCTCCTCAATCTTCATTTTCTGGATATTGGAAATGACCGCTTTTAACTTCTTGATTGCCTTTACCGGATCTTCCGTCTGCATGTGCATGGAAATCGTAAGGTTGGCATCAATATCAAGAAGCTGCTTGATCAGCTCGTCCGTAAACTTCGGTGCGATAATATCCAGATAGGACACACAGCCATACATATTTCCCGACTTGAAGCGGTTCGGATAGCGGAAATCAAACCCCGGCGGTGCAATATAGTCCTTGACCGACTTACCGGATTCTGCCAGATCCTTAAACGAAAAGCGGAAAGGCTCCATGGTATCCTGATTAAAATATTCATGCAGGATACGCAGTCTTTCCTTTCCGTCCAGTCCCCTCGCAAGGGTTCCTATGTTGTTTAAGTTCCGTATGACATCTTTTTCAATGTTGTTAAGGCGGCTCTTGGCTTCCTTGTAGCCATTGCTCTCCACACCAAAAATCAGATATTTTGATTTGATGATGCCATTGTTTCCCTTTGCCGCCTGCTTCTTTAACATCTCCGTATATTCTTCACGAATGTCGTTAAAATCATCCTCCTGCCACGGAATGTCAAACTGTTCTGTAAGCATCTGTTCGTTGACCTGCCTGTTGAAAAGCACCAGTTCAAACTTCACAGACGGATCAAAATAATTGATAAGCTTGCTGTACTGTGCCAGTATGTCCGCCTGGTCATCCACTTCCAGAAGCTCATAGTTTATATCAAAAAATTCCACCATCTTTGTATAATAACGGTGGCTGACCTGACAGATACCGTCACGGAACATCTTTTCAAAAGTAATCGTCTTTTGTGCGGTAGTCGGCTTTTCTTTCTCATTGCTCTTTCCCGATAAAATATGTTTCAACTGTATAAGACGCTTCTTCTCTGAAAAGGTAAGTCCACCGCTTTTGCTGTTATTCCTGCTATTGCCCTTATAACTGCTTTTTCTGCGGCTTTCCGGTTCTGCCTTTTGCTTTTTCTTCAAGATAACGAACCTCCCTTCGTAATTTTTCTTTTTCTTCCAACTGCTTGTATAAGTTCTCTGACCGGTATGGTCTTATGCCCGGTGTGAGTATCTTCTGCCGGAGCATAAAATACAAAATCTTCTCTGCCGGAAATCCGTTTTTCTCATACATTGCAAAAAAGAAGAATGGAAGCATTGCTCCCATCATAAGAAGTGATGCGGCTGATGTTCCGATCAGTCCCTTGGTTAAAAAATACAAGGGTATCCCGGCTACTGCCGCACCGCTGAAACAGATGATCTGTCTCTTTGTTAAGTTCAGTGCCACTTTTGTCTTGATACCGGACAAATCCTTTGGCACCTGCACAGATATTGCCATGTCGTTCCTCCCTTAGTGCGCATTCCAGATAGATTTCGATAATGAACCAGTCTTAAAGAGTGAAAAGCATAAAATAACGGTATATGCTGCCACCGACCAGAGTGCCGTATGCAGGTTGTCGGATACTGCCACACCAGCCACAAGCACTGCATAGATTGCAACGCATACCATCATAAAAAATCCCTGAAATGCTAGAGCACAAAGCCCCTTAAAATAATTCGTTCCTATCGTTCCCCATTCCCGGTTGGTTACGGTTGCACAGGGAACTGGTGCTACTGATACATAAAGATATATTTCAATCATTCGCCCATAAAGAATGACGGTGATAAGGACTGACATGATTTTCATACATAAACTGACGATCATGGTCTCCATTCCCAGTCCCAACAGCTCTCCTATGCTCATTTCCGAAAACTGCTCATTGAACATCGTCTGCAGCGTACTTGCCACATCAATACTGGTGCTTCCGGTAATCGCTGATGCGGCAGAATTTACGATATGGCTTCCCACATCAAATACTGCCATTACAATGTCAAAAGTCTTGCTAAGAAGCATGACTGCAATACACGCTTTCATAAAAAAGCGGATAAAAATGGCTGTATTGAAGTCATGCAGGTTATTTTTGTCAATGACCATGGAAATAAGCTCATAGACGAGTACAAAACTGATGATCATTCCCGCTATGGGAATCATCACATTGTCGGACAAGGTTTTTATCATATCAAAAATACCGGAGTTCCATGTGCTTGGAGTTTTGCTGACCTCCCCTGCAATCGTGCCTACTTTGTCATTGACATCGGTAAACATGGTTTCAAAGTTGGTCAGAACCCACCCCTGCAACAGTTCCTTTATGAATTCAGTAATCTTATCAATGATCCCGCCCATGAATTATGAGAACAGAGTGGTAAGCTGTGGAATTACCGTCTGTGCCACAATGATGATGCCACCGCCACTCATAAGCTGTTTTATCCCCAATTAGGTGTAAAACTCTGCTCGATGGCGGGCGGCG
>OLOU01002029.1_pt1 | contig 12321 bp, 9 predicted proteins | sample 1672101 | NCBI WGS metagenome assembly OLOU01 (sample SAMEA3136645, study PRJEB25190) | human gut metagenome | biome: human gut; feature: human-associated habitat; material: faeces | place: Austria | collected 2013
ACAGGAGAGCCGGGAGATGGTAAGATATTTACTTACGAAATCCGTCATGCACAAAAGATTCGTACAAAAGAAACGGGATATGATGCCATTCAGGCAACCGAATAAACAAAAATAATAGAAAATTTAAATATTTGTTTGTGTATTTCACAAAATTAATGCTATAATAAAAGGTGGTTGTCTGAATCAAAGAAGGCAGCCGCCTTTTATGCAATAAAAAAATAATAAAATACAAAGACAAGGAGATGAAAATATGAGTGAAGAACGTAAAGAAAACATACAGACAGGCAATCCGTTAGGAGAAGCTTCCGTTGCTTCTTTAATGGTGAAGTTTGCTGTTCCAAGTATTATCGCAATGCTTGTCAGTGCCTTATATAACATTGTTGACCAGTTATTTATTGGACAGGCTGTTGGCACACTTGGCAATGCTGCAACAAATGTTGCCTTTCCGCTTACCACATCCTGTATTGCACTTGCACTGATGTTTGGTATTGGCGGTGCTTCCTGCTTTAATTTAAATATGGGAGGCGGTCATAAAGACCGGGCTGTTTATTTTGTAGGAAATGCCATCATTTGTCTGATAGGCAGCGGTGTAATTTTATTTTTGATTGCAGAATTATTTTTAACTCCGCTTTTAACGGGATTTGGTGCTCCGGAAAATGTCCTTCCCTATGCACAGACCTATGTGCGGATTACAGCGATAGGTTTCCCATTTTTGATTTTGACAACGGGAGGATGTCATCTGATTCGTGCAGACGGTAGTCCCAATATGGCAATGCTCTGTAATTTAATTGGTGCAGTTATTAATACAGTATTAGATGCCATATTTGTTATGGTATTTCACTGGGGAATGGCAGGTGCTGCTTTAGCAACAATTATCGGGCAGATTATTTCAGCGATTATTGTTATTCGTTATTTGCTTCATTTTAAGACCGTTTCTCTGACAAAAGAACATTTCCGTCCGCAGATAGAATATATCAGCAAGACAGCACAGATTGGTATGGCTTCTTTCTTTAATCAGGTTGCCATGATGGTTGTGCAGATTATTATGAATAATTCTCTGACTCACTACGGAGCGGCTTCTGTTTATGGAGAAGCGATTCCTTTAGCCTGTGCAGGAATCGTCATTAAGGTAAACCAAATCTTTTTCTCCATTGTTATCGGTCTCTCTCAGGGAAGCCAGCCAGTAGAAAGTTTTAATTATGGAGCAAAGAATTACGACCGTGTGCGTAAGGCATTTGGTCTTGCAGCAACATCAGGAGTTATCATTTCTATTGTTTCTTTTGTACTGTTTCAGATTTTTCCAAGACAGATTCTCGGACTATTTGGAACGGGAGAACCAGAATATTTTGAATTTGGAGTACGCTTCTTTCGAATCTTCTTATTCTTTATCTGGTTAGATGCCTTACAGCCAATTACATCCACATTTTTTACATCAATTGGAAAGCCGGCAAAGGGAATCTTTTTATCTCTTACGAGACAAATCATTTTCTTTATTCCGCTGCTTTTAATTCTGCCGCATTTTATGGGAATAGAAGGATGTATTTACTGTGGACCGATTGCAGACTTTTTAGCAGCAGTTGTTACAATTATCATGGCATTTCTTGAATTTAAAAATATGCCAAAAACAAATGGAGAGTAAAAGGAAATTTTTATAATGATAAAAACAGGGATAAAAGACAGCTATGGCAGAGAGATAAATTATATGCGTATTTCCATTACAGACCGCTGTAATCTTCGCTGTCGTTACTGTATGCCAGATGGAGCTGAATGGATTCCGATGAAAGAGATTCTTACTTATGAGGAGATTACAGAGGTCTGTCAGGAAGCAGTAAAGCTTGGCATCACCCGTTTTAAAATTACGGGAGGGGAACCACTTGTGCGAAGAGGCTGCCCGGAGGTTATTCGCATGATAAAAAATATTTCGGGAACAGAACTTGTCACATTGACAACAAACGGATTATTATTAGGAGAGCAATTAGAAGCTTTATTATCGGCAGGACTTGATGCCGTTAATATCAGTCTTGATACATTGGATATCAAAAAATATGAATGGATTACTGGTTTTGATAAACTTGCTGTTGTCCTTTCTTCTATAGAAAAGGCAGTAGCTTCTGGTATTCCAGTAAAGATTAATGCAGTTTTACAAAAAGGAATGAATGAGGAAGAATGGCTTCCTCTTACGGAACTTGCAAGAAAATTACCGTTAAGCGTTCGTTTTATTGAAATGATGCCGATTGGTTATGGAAATATGTCGGAAAGCATTTCTAATGAGGAGTTAAAAGAAACGATACGAAAACACTATGGAAATTTAACAGAGGATTTCCGAGTATATGGGAATGGTCCGGCAGTATATTACTCTATAGAAGGATTTCAGGGAAATGTCGGATTTATCAGTGCAATGCATGGAAAGTTCTGTAATCTCTGTAATCGTATTCGAATGACTTCAACTGGAGATTTAAAACCCTGCCTGTGCTACGAACAGCGTTGGGCTTTAAAACCTGCTTTGCGAATGGAAAATCCAGAAAAACGACAGGAAGAAATTCAAAATATATTAAGAAAAAGTATTGAAAATAAGCCGCAAATGCATTGTTTTGAAGATACGAGGCAAGTGACAGAAAGCCATCCGATGGGGCAGATCGGGGGTTGAATTGTATCTAATAAGGGACAGTTGGTATATATGCTTTTTATGGGTATCTGTTGCGTCAGAACTCCCTATTCTGCATCTGCCAATAGTTTCTTAATACACGAATAAGTAATTTCATATAAGGATAACAGAACATATTCTGTATGTGCTTCTTCCATCGCCTCTGTCTGTTTTTCTGTCACATAAGTATATGGATAAATACCAAATAAAAATGGAAAGAAAACATATAAAAAGTCTTGAATATCGTGTATCGTCATTTTAGGGAAGAATTTTTCAAGACAGTGAGTTACGGCTGCCATAGAGTTTCCATAAGATTTTTTAAATTCTACAAGATTGTCTAAACGGCTGCGGCTTTCCATATCATAATGATTCATAGATAGTAATTTTAGGAGACATTCTCTTTTTTCTAAAGTATGAGCTAAGGCACTGGCAAATTCATCAACAGTCATCACTTCATATTTTTCGAAAATCTGTCGGATATCGGTTGTCCATAAGTCATACTCCCTCTGAAATAGTGCCAGAAAAATCTCTTCTTTTGTCTGAAAGTAATTATAGATAGAAGTGCGGGTAAAGGTTGTTTCAAGACTAATCTGTTTTAAAGTGATATCTTTAAAGTTCATCGTCGTATATAATTTGGCACAGGCGTTAATAATTTCTTCTTTTCTTGCGTTAGTTAATTGTTCGGAACCTTTTGGCATAATATTCTCTCTTTTCTTTAAAATATATAATTAATTCATTCTTTGCTATAAATGTATGCTTCATTTATATGTGATTTACGATAAATATTCACTTTTTAAGTGATTATATCTAAGTACCGATGATATGTCAATCTATGATGAATATGAGGGCATAGTGTGTTTTTCTCCTGCATATCTTTCTTTTTGTAAAAGTATATGATATAATTTTGAGAACGATTATTAAAATTATTGGGCTAGATTGGCGGATGAGAGGAGAAGTTAATATGGGGAAAATTACCGGAATTTGTATCAGTGAAAAAAGAGGGGTGCAAAAGCATCTCATAACAGAAGCTAATATTGTTTGCGACTGGGGAATCGAGGGCGACGCTCACGGTGGCAAATGGCATCGTCAGATCAGTCTTCTTTCCAAAGAAAAAGTGGATGCCTTTAAAGCCAAAGGTGCAGATATCCATCCCGGTTCTTTTGGTGAAAACTTAATTGTTGAGGGAGTTGATTTTAGTTCTATGCCTGTAGGCACCCGTTTTGTTATCGGAGATGTCGTTCTTGAAATGACCCAGATTGGAAAGGAATGTCATAACCATTGTTTGATTTATAAGACAATGGGGGACTGCATCATGCCAAGAGAAGGCGTATTTGCAGAAGTGATTACAGGTGGGCATATTAAAATCGGTCAGGAAGTTACCTGCATCCCTCCAAAAGCAGACAGACCTTATACAGCAGCAGTAATCACTTTAAGCGATAAGGGAGCTGCCGGATTAAGAGAGGATAAAAGTGGTCCTGCAATCGTAGAAATGTTAAAATCTGCAGGATACGATGTAAAAGAAACTCTTTTACTTGCGGATGAACAAAAGCTTCTTGAAAAAGAACTGATCCGTTTAAGTGATCAGCGTCAGATTAATCTTATTTTTACAACTGGCGGAACTGGATTTTCCAAACGTGACCGGACACCGGAAGCAACTATCGCCGTCTGTGACCGCATGGCAAACGGAATTGCTGAAGCCATTCGTAATTATTCCATGACGATTACCCCTCGTGCCATGTTCAGCCGTGCTGTTTCCGGAATCCGTAACAACACTGTCATTATCAATCTTCCGGGCAGTCCAAAGGCAGTAAAGGAGTCTTTAGAGTTTCTTCTTCCGAATTTAGAACACGGGCTTGGGATTTTGACGAATCGTGAAAATGAATGTGGAGCACCTTCGCTGTGATGCAGAAAATATTACAAAAAAAGGCAAACAGAAATATCATTATTTTTATATGCATGGTTCTCATTGCACTACTGTGCCGTATTTTAGGGAAAATAAGTTTCCAGTATGTTTTAAATGGAATCGTACGAAGCATAATATACATTGGATTATATATCGGATGGGCGATAAGCATCCATAAACGAGTCGTTCAAAAATCAGTGAAAAATACCCTTCTCCTTATATCCGGGTTAATGATTTTCTGGTTTATTATCCGCACTATAAAGTATTTTTTTACAATAGATGCCAACATAGAACGCTATTTGTGGTACAGCTACTATCTGCCTATGCTCTTTATTCCACAGGCAGCACTACAGGCAGCGATTCTTCTTGGACAGCCGGAAGAGTATACTTTACCCAAATGGTCAAAATTAATATATCTTCCTGCCATTTTCTGTTTTTTACTTGTAATATCCAATGATTTTCATCAACGGGTATTTTTCTTTCCTTTAGGAGAAATATGGACAGATAAAGCTTATTGTTATGAAAGCGGCTATTACATCGTACTCCTCTGGGAAATCCTATGTGGGGTATCTGCTTTTATTTTGATGGTTTATAAATGCCGACTATCTCAGAGAAAGAAGTATCTTCCCGTTATAGGAATTTGTATTACTATCATCTATGCCGTTATTCATGCAAGTGGCGTACAGTGGATGCAGGTCATCGGCGGAGATATTACCGCTGTTTTATGTCTGATGTTTGTATGTATATTTGAAAGCTGTATTTACTGTGGCCTGATTCAGACAAATACAGGATATGAACACTTGTTTGAAGTATGTACGATGGGAGCGCAGATCACAGATTTAAAGTATCATGTATGCTATGCTTCTTCTAATGCAATGGAACTATCTAAGACTATAATGAAAGAGTCTGCAAAGAAAGAAGTCGTTGTTGATAAAAAGACCGTAATTAAAGGCAGGCCGATTCAGGGAGGATATGTTTTATGGCAGGAGGACATTAAAGACATCCTGATGCTGTTGGAAAAGATGGAAGAAAACCGGAAAACGATAGAAGAGAGTAACTGCATTGAGCAGGAGAATTATCAGACAAAAGCAAAGATTAATATGCTCCGGGAAAAGAACCGCTTATACGATAAGCTTCAGATGCAAACTGCCGGGCAGATTGAACTATTAAATAACTTGTTATATCAATATGAGGCGGAAACAAATTTGACAGCGAAACGCAGGCTGCTTGCTAAAATCAGTGTAATTGGAACTTACATAAAGCGATGTGGTAACTTAATTTTTATCGAAGAAAGAGCTGAGGTGTCTGATATCGCAGAACTGGAAGCCTGTCTGGAGGAGTCTTTTAGCAGTCTTAGGCTAATGGGAGTTATGTGTGCATTTGCCGCTCCGTCAGGAGCATTTATCTATGTGCGGGATGCCGTCCGTATTTATAACTTTTTTGAAACCGTAATCGAAGCTTGTCTTGATTCCTTTTTATCTGTGTGGGTAAAGTTTCGTGTACATAAAGAAAGTCTGATTTTTTGTATGGAAGTAGAAAGCAACGCAAACTTAACCTCATTTTTTGAAATCACCGATACGAGCAGTTACGAGGACGGAGTATGGAGATTTACATTTACTGTGAAGAAAGCAGGTGAAGCGTAATGCAGACATTCTATCTGTCATATAAGCTACTACAGACGATGTTTATGGCCGTAGTATTTCTCAGTCTGATATTTTCTCTTCTTTTACTCTTTCTTCTTTATGAACTTCGACCATATATGTGGAAATGCTATCGAAATTGGAACAGCTTTCTATTCTTCTTTTTATTTCTGCTTTTGAATCATCTGGCATATTCTTTCCATCAGATAAATAATGGTGAAAAATATTATGAATTGCTGCCTGTCCCAATCGTGATACTTTGGTGCATTGTCGGTATTATTGATTTTTTACTTGTTAGAGAGAGTATCCACCTAAAAAAGAAAACGAAAGAGAAGGTTAGTCAAAATTCCATTAAAGAAGCGTTGAACCTTCTTCCAGTAGGAATCTGCTATTTTACTTTGAATGGTACAATAAAGCTCTGTAATTCACAGATGTACCGGCTTTTTAGAACACTTGCTCATAAAGACCTGCAAAAACTTAGTGAATTACGAGATGCCCTTCACAGCAATATACAAAACGAAGTCATCCGCCTTACAGATAAAAAGGAGATTTATCTTTTTCCTGACGGACGAGCATGGAATTATCAGGAAAGTGAGGTGAAAGACAAAGAGGGAAATGTCTATATAGAAGCCGTTTTTTCAGATGTCACAAAGCAATATCATGAAAAAATAAATCTTACAAGGCAAACAGAAAAGTTAAAAGAAATATCCAGAGAGCTACGATATCTTTCTGATAATGTATTGATTTTGACAAGAGAAAGGGAAGTCCTTGCTGCCAAGACTAAATTGCATGATCAGATGGGAGCGGGATTAACCGCTATCCGACAAAGTTTAGCACAGGAAAATGCAGATTACAGCAATGCGGTGCGATTACTCCGTCAGGCAGTAAATGCGATCTGGAATGATAATCAATATCCTTTAGAAGAGGGAGAATTTGAAAGATTTCTACAGGATGCCCGAACAATTGGTGTAAGGGTTCGCTGCACCGGCTCCTTACCAAAGGAAGAAGAGTATGCTCACATATATATTCTTGCCATGAGGGAATGTCTGACAAACGGAGTATGTCATGCCGGTGCGACAGAGCTTTTTATAACGATGCAAGAAGATAAGGATTGTTATCATATTTGTATTACAAATAATGGGAAAGTTCCGGAAAAAGAAGTTGTTCCAAAAGGCGGCTTATATAATCTTTCACGTCATATATTTGATTATAGTGGGGAAATGCATATACAGTCCATGCCATATTTTGCATTAACAATAACATTTCAAAAAAAGGAGCTAGATCATGAAGAAGGTATTGATTGTAGAGGATCAGAGGATGCCTCGTGAAAACATGGAAAGGATTCTCCTTGATAGTGGCAAATATAAGCTTTGTGCCAGTGTAAACGGAGCAGATGTCGCACTTGCCGTATGCAGGCGGGAGAAAATTGACCTGATTTTAATGGATGTGTGTACTGCCGGTAATAAAGACGGTATTGAAGCAGCAGCAGAAATTAAAGCAGAATTTCCGGACATAAAAATAATTATCGTAACTTCGATGGTAGAAGTCGGATATTTAAAAAGAGCGAGGGAAGCAAAAGCCGACAGCTTCTGGTATAAAGATATCAGTCCGGAAAAACTAATTGATGTTATAGAGAAAACGATGGCAGGTGAACATATCTTCCCAGACAAAACACCTAGCGTAAAGCTGGGTCTTGCTGACAGTTCAGAACTTACTGCTAAAGAAATCGAAGTTCTCCGGCTTGTATGCGAAGGTCTTGAATATAGTGAGATTGCTGAACGAATGCATATATCACAACGAACGGTAAAGTTCCATATTTCTAACATTTTATCAAAAACCGGCTATGCCAATAAAACAAGGCTCGCAATCGCAGTCACCAATAAAAACTTCATCATCCCAAGCAGCCCGGAAAAAAATCCATCCTCTTGGTAAATGGTATTTTGCCCCTGACTTGATGTTACGAATTACTACGTAGCTAACTCCACTCTCGTAATTATAAAATAAGAAAACCTGTACTTAAGGACAGGGTAAAAAATGAGCATATTTGTTATAATTCTCTTAAGAAAACTTTATAGTTTTAAAACGGATACTCTCGCAACTTCATCGAAAAATTAAGAGGAGGGATCACTATGAAAAAAGAGAAAATGAAACAAATATGTAACTATTTCATGAAGGGATTATTGTTATGTGCTTTGGTGTTCGGGTTCTGGTTTATGGCAGATGCCGGGGTGAATGCTATGGAACATGGTATTAATATTGACAAAACCGGTAACGTAGAATTAATTCCTTTAACACAAAAGGATGATGGCCCACTAAATTATTTGAATGTAACGAATTCTACAGGGAAAGCAATCAAAGTAACTTTTGAGGATACTACTCCTTCTACTGTCTACAAAAAAGGAGATATATGGGTAGGTAATCATCGTTATCAATGGGGTAACAGCGTACGGAATTTTATTTATATGTATCCTGGACAGAGTATAAAGAGAGCTTGTAAAGTCGAGTTTGGTGTGTATGATCGTAGGGCTGAAACGAGCATTACTGTTAAGGCAGAAGTTTTATCGAAAGCACAATATATAAAAACGAAAGAGCAGTCCTTTGCTTATACAAAATCCAAAGCATTAGAAATTCCATTATCCGGTATGCAGAACAGCCTTTATGAAGGTGTTACTGTTCCTGGAAGAGATGAACGTTGGTATAAGTTTAATGTTAGCGAAAGAGCTGTAATTAATCCGACATTTGAGCTGGCTGAAAAAGAAAGATGCAACCTTTTTCATCAGAATCAAACATTTATCAAAATATATAATTCTCGTGACGAACTGATGTACAGCGAAGCCGCTACACAGTATAAAGGCGAGAACATATGGAATAGGGGTTCAAAAACTTTAACAAGCGGTACATATTATGTACAGATAGCTAATAGGGGTGCTTATTATCCGGCAACATTTATGTTTAACCTAAACGGTCACAACTGGATCTCTGCTAACAAAGTTACCTGTTCACAGAGTGCAATCCAGCTTTCCGATATAGGTAAGAAAAAGGTGATCGCACAGACTGTACCGGCAAATTCCGATGATAAGATTGTTTCGGTATATGACCATCTTACTGGCAAGACATGGAACTGGTACAATTCAAATAGAGTTGATTATGACGGAATTCCATCTTCTGCTACTGCACCGGGCAAACATAAATGGATCACTTTTAAGACTACTAACGGAAAGACATTTACCACCTATGTAATCAGTCCGGCAGAGAAATTGAAAAAGCCTCGGGTAGCTACCGGTTATAATTCTGCAAAGTTCTGGATTGATTATCCAAATAAGCTGCAGACTTCTGTAAGGATTCAGGTTTTAAAGAAAGGAAAATGGACGACAGCAAAAACGATAGGATACTTCTCCTGTGGCAACAGTAATCCAGTGACAATCAAAGGATTAAAACCTCTGACGAATTATAAGTTCCGTGTACAGGCTTATGCAAACGGTATGACAGGAACGCCATCCAATATCGTAACAATGAAGACCGGCTCTAAAGTAAAACCAGCGGTAAAGTCTATAAAAATCGTACAGAGGAAAAAGGTAACCGTTAAGGGCTGGTGGCGCAAACACTGGGTTGGCGGACACATTTCACGTTATGAATGGGTACCACCGTATACCTATACGAAGTATAAAGTAAAAGTAACCTTAAAGAAAAAAGTACCGAAAATCGGCGGTATGTGGGTTGCCAATAACTGGGTAAAAGGAAGTAAAAAGAGCTATACCGTATGGGTTCCTAACGGAGCACAAAAGGGTAAGAAGTTAACGATTCGGATTCGTACAGCATTAGGTAAAGGATATGGTAATGGTCCGGAAGTAAAAAAAGTAATAAGAGTTAAGTAGCCTTCTAGAAATCGCCTTTTTCATTTCCCCTATAATAACATAAAAGGAAAAGGCATCTAGAGTCACTTTCCCTATAGAAGAGATTTCATGCACTCGCATGAAATCTCTTCTTTTATTAATTTCTATAGGATTTATGACTTCTTTATTTAGCAATAATGATTTCTATCCCCTGTAAACGCAATGCCTCAATAAAAGCCGGGTCAGCATCCTCATCTGTAATCAAAATATCATTTTTCCTTAATTTTGCTACATTAATAAAATTATGTTTTCCTAATTTGGTTGAATCGATTAAAGCAACTAATTTTGTTGTACGTTCCGCTAAATGTTTATAAATACCAAATTCAGCCGGTCCACGATGAAAAAGATGTCCCTCTTGATCTACTGTCGATGCAGATATAAATGCCATATCAAACCAAAAATTTTTTAATGTATTTTCAGCAATCGTCCCAGATGCTCCTAATATGTGCTTTGTAATTTCACCGCCAATCATAAAAATCTCTACCTCACTTCGATTATTGAGCTGATTCACAACAGTGATAGAATCTGTAACAACATACAAACGATTTGTATTATCAATATAAGAAGAGAGATAATCAAGAGTAGAACCTGCACCGATAAATATTCGTTGCCCATTCTTTAAAAGCATGGCGGCTTCTTTACCTATTTTTTCTTTTTTTTCTGCTTCTATGTTTAGGCGAACCCCAAAAGGTTTATCTCTTAATATATCCGTTTTTGTCATTTCTGCACCACCATGGATTCGAACTAATTCTCCATTTTCTTCAAGAAATTCCAAATCTCTTCTTATTGTTTTAGGTGTTACAGAAAAATACTCACTAAGATTATGTACGTTCACTTTTCCCTTTTCTTTTAATATTTCTAATATTTGTTCCTGCCGATGATTCTTCATATAAATAAGCACCCTTTTCTTAATTTTTTCCTTATTATAACACAATTATACATAAAACAAGAAACAAATTTGTAAGAGATTTATGTCCTGTTTGTTACAAGAAAGATATACAATCGGACATATCGGAAATATTTATTGACAAAACGGACATTTTTTCTTATAATAATAGACATAACGAACAACACTAATTGAAAGACAAAGAGGGATTTTTATGAATACGTTAAATAGGAGGATAAATGAAAAAGTAAAAGATAAGTTTCCCGAATTGAATATTGAGATAAGAATTAATGAAAGGAATATTGCAACAGTATCGGGAGAATGTGAAACATGGGAGCAATTGATTGATGTAGGACATTTTGTTGCAGAAGATGCAAAAATTAAGAATGTTGTCAGTGAAATGACGGTAAAAGGTCTGACTATTACACCGCAGGACTATGCATCTATGGCAAAAGAGGGTAGAAAAAAAGGTATCATTCAAAAAACAGATGTCGTCATCATCGGTGCAGGTGTTATCGGTTGTGGAATTGCTAGAGAGTTATCAAAATATGATTTTCATTGTATTGTTGTAGACAAAGAAAATGATGTCTCTGTGGGTGCATCAAAAGCAAATAATGGAAACATTCATCCAGGACATGCCGTGAAAAAGGGAACATTAAAACATAAACTCAATATTTTAGGAAATCGTATGTACGATGAATGGGCTAAAGATTTACAGTTTGAATTTCAGCGAAATGGGCTAATGTACATTGCCTGGGAAGAAGAATATCTTCCGGCCTTGAAAAGGCGATATACGAAAGGCTTAGAAAATGGAGTAGATGGTATACGGTATATTTCGGGTGAAGAAGCAATGGCTATCGAACCTGAACTTAAAAAATTAGATAATCCCCCAATTGCAGCCGTTTGGCTTCCTAGTTTGGCACATGTAGAACCTTATGAAGTAACAATTGCTTTGGCTGAAAATGCTGCTGAAAATCAAGTGAAATTTATGTTAAACACAAAAGTATGTGACATTGTACACGACGGACGAATACAAGCAGTGGTTACGAGTAGAGGAGTCATAGAAACCAAATATGTAATCAATGCTGCCGGAGTTTACGCTGACGATATTTCTCGAATGGCAGGGGATGTTTCTTATACCATACATCCAAGAAAAGGAACGATTGTCCTTCTTGACAAAGCAAAGACATATCCTTATAAACCACAATTAGGTTTTGTCAGTAATAAATTAGAGAACCGAATGATGAATGTAAAAAACAAAGAATCTAAAGGCGGCGGATGTTGTAAAACACCGGAAGGTAATTATCTTTTAGGACCGTCTGCAAAAGAAGTATGGAACAAAGAAGATACCTCGT
>OLOU01002031.1_pt1 | contig 12295 bp, 10 predicted proteins | sample 1672101 | NCBI WGS metagenome assembly OLOU01 (sample SAMEA3136645, study PRJEB25190) | human gut metagenome | biome: human gut; feature: human-associated habitat; material: faeces | place: Austria | collected 2013
ATTATATCACAAGACACCATTTGCCAGGTCACCTGTGCAAACCAAGGCTTTTTATAAAAAATAAATTTTAAATTAGCTTAGTCTTGCTCTTCTATTGGATTAAATTTCTTTATGAATCTTTTTAATAAAAAGGTGCAAAAATAAGGAAAGGAATATATCTTCTTTTCATGTCCTATATTATTTGCTGATAGTTTAATTCCAAATCTTATATCAGGGTAATTAGCTGAATCAATCAATGTTCTTAGGGACTTAGATCTTCCATCTTTTGATTTTACTTCTAAAGGTACTAGGCTTTTAGCGGTTCTTATAAAGAAGTCTTCTTCTAATGTACTATCTTGCCTTTTGTAGTAATAAAGGCTGTATCCTTCTTTATTTAATGCATCAGCCACCATATTTTCATATATTGCACCCTTATAAACTCCCAAATTCTTATTTGCTCTTAGATCCTCTTGAGCTTCTTCATCTAAAAGAGAAATTAATAATCCCGTATCTGAGAAATATAATTTATATTTGTCTATGTCTATATTTCCTGAAAGTGGTAGATCCACTGAATTTAGGCAGTAACAAATATTTATAATTCCAGCGTCATTAAGCCATTCTGCACATCCCCTATAGTCTTTGAATCTAGCACCATGCTCTATTTTTGATATTTGAAATTTCTTGTTTTCCTTAGCTAATTGTGAGGGTATGCTATTAAATGTATTCATAATTCTTGTTTGATCTAAACCTGTCGCATATTTTCTAATATCTTCTTTATAGTCCTGGATTATTTGATGTTGAGTAAATAAAGAATTTTCAAATGATTTATTTTTTATATATTGCTTTAAAACAGCAGGCATTCCTCCTAATATAGAAAATGTCATAAATAAATTCTTAAAGGTTAACATCTCGGCTTCTGAAAAAGGCTCTTGAAGAATCATTTTATTTAAGATTCTATCAATCATAGAACTATCATAACCAGAAGCCCAAAGAAATTCTTCGAAATCCAAGGAATTCATTTGATAGTCTATTTTATATCCAACACTATTGCTTTGTATTTTTTTATAATTTGTGCCTAGCATTGAACCACTGCAAATGACATCGAATTTATTGTCTAATTTAAAAAACTTTAAAGTGGTTGCTATGTCTGGAAATTCAGTAATTTCATCAAAGAATAATAATGTGTCATATGGAATAAACTTCTTTGATGGATCTATAATTGAGATTTCTTCAATCACATCTTTTGCACTATAGCTTTTACTTAATATTGCTTTATATTTTGGCTCTTCGGCAAAATTGATATTGATAATACTTTTGTATTTTGCTTCCTTAGCAAAATGAAGAATAGACTCAGTTTTTCCTATTTGACGAGCTCCTTTAATTATTAATGGAAGTTTATCTTTGCTTTCTTTCCAATTTAATAGAAAACTATCTATTTTTCTCTTTAAATAAATTTCACTCATTAATCCAAGCCTCTATACAAGTATAACAAAATTAAATTGAATTTACACTTTTATGAGCGAATTTTAGAAGAAATTTACACTTTTATGAGCGAACATTCTCTTATTTCATTAAATCATATAAAGTGATTACTTTAGAAATCCATGCCGAGTTTTCGTTTTCTTTATCTCTATTGGCAATATGGATAGATTGTCATTGTCCTCGATCAGATAACACTTTTCCATAACTTTTTATTGTTAAAAAATACACTTTTCCAATGTCAGAATATAAGAAAATGTGAAGACTGCCTATCAAAATTTACAAGATTTTGTGATAAAGAGGCATCTAAAACCACAAGATTTTGTGATGAATTATTTTTTCTTTCTTTAGATTTATGATAAACTAACGGGGAAGGGGGACCTAGTATGGAACAAAATATTGTTTTGAAAAGAAAAATCTATAATAAGCTTTTGGAATGGAAGGAAAAATATGCTCCTGATTATGTTTTGTTTCTGAAAGGTGCTCGTCGAGTCGGAAAAACGACGATTGCCGAGGAATTTGGAAAGAAAGAATATAAGTCTTTTATTACTATCAACTTTCAACGTGCCAATGATACAATCCGAGATTTATTTGTTAATGGACTTATGGATCTTGATTATTTTTTCAATGTCATCCAAATGCAGTATAAAACCAAACTATATCCGCGTGAATCATTGATTATCTTAGATGAGATACAGTTGTTTCCTCCTGCAAGGCAAGCATTGAAAACTCTTCTTGAAGATAAACGTTATGATTATATTGAAACAGGCTCGCTTGCCGGGATTACCAAAAGAAGCAAAAAATCTGAAATACTGATTCCTTCTGAAGAATATTGTGTTGAAATGTTTCCCCTTGATTTTGAAGAGTTCCTTTGGGCGAACGATGATTTCTTTACGATGGATATTATTCGAGAACATTATGAGAAAGTTGTACCATTTGGAACAAGACTGAACAGAGATATTCTTAGGAAGTTCCGTGAGTATATGTGCGTTGGTGGAATGCCCCAGGCAGTAGTGGTTTATGTGAAAACCAAAGATTTCGAAAGAGTTGATTTTGCAAAACGGGAGATACTTAATCTTTATCGGAACGATATCAAAGAGCAGGATGAAGAAAATAGTGAATATGTCGGAAACATATTAGATAATATCCCCTCCGAATTGGCGAGACATGATTTCGCTTCGAAGACAAACGAATTTCATTTTTCACGTCTTGACAAGAATGCAAGGCTAAGAGAATATCAGGGACCTCTACGTTGGCTGGATGAGGCGATGATTGTAAATATTGCCCGTAATACGACAGAACCAAGCCCTGCGTTGACTTTGAATCTAGATGATAGAAGACTGAAATGTTATTTGATGGATACAGGTTTATTGATCAATCTGAGTTTCGGTGACGGAAATTATATCGACAATGATTTGTATAATGCGATTCTGACAGATAGACTTCATGTCAATGAGGGCATGTTTGTCGAAAATGTCATTGCACAGTGCCTTAGAATCAACGGACATAAAATAGTGTTTTATGTCGAATATGACAAAAACGGAAATATGCTTTTGGAAATCGACTTTTTGATCAGAAAAGACAAGAAGGTGATTCCGATAGAAGCAAAATCCGGTGAGAAATATACGATTAAATCTTTAGAGAAGTTCAAAAAGAAATTCTCGAATAAAATCGGACTGCAGTATGTCTTGCATGAAGGGGATATCAAACGGGAAAATGAAATTCTTTATTTCCCGTATTATATCGCTTCGATATTATAGTCTCTGTGTATTTTTTCTCTTTTATCAATTCTTAAAAAATCCCGTAGTTCAGCAGTGAATCCTCAATGTTCTTTCAATTGAAAAGTCGTCCATAGAAGCCATTGTTATTGACTGGAATTCGCACCTAAAAAAGTAATGGTAGTATAAGCCACGAAAAGTTTAGGATTTATCAATAATCAACTAAAGTCAAAGAATTACCAATTAAGGTCAATTTATGTTTTTTTATTTTTAAAAACTGATAAATTAATACAATAGAAGGGCTTACAAGCAATATGCTTCTTGATAGAGGACTGAAAAATGGAAAAGATTGATTTCAACAAAAAATGGGTAGTAACTAGATTAGACAATCCTGAAGATACAAAGGTTGTCGATGTTCCTTATGATGCTATGTTTTATGAAGAAAGAAAACCAGATGCACCTAGTGGTAAGAATTGTTGTTGGGTGGATTGCCATGACTATTCATTCATTAAAGAATTTGAATTGACTGAAGATCAAATTAATGATCATGATTTGATTTTAGAGTTCGAATCCGTATACCATAATGCTGAAGTGTACTTGAATGATGAGAAGATTGCTTCAAGGCCCTATGGATATACTAATTTTTATGTTGATTTAACTGATAAAGTTAAGTTAGGAAATAATGTTTTGAAAGTTATTGCATATAACAGTGATCAACCTAATCAACGTTGGTATTCTGGCTGTGGATTGATAAGACCTGTTTGGTTATATGTTTTACCTAAGAAACATATTCTTATTAACGGAATAAGAATCACGACTTTAGATTATGAGTCTAGAAAGATTAAAGTAGAAATTAAAACAAATGGTTGCGAAAAAGCAAAGGTTCAAATATTGGATGGATCTGATATAAAAGCTGAATCTAACACAGATTTAAACAATGGCAACGGCGAATTGGAATTTGAAGTAACCAATTCAAAACTATGGGATTTAGATAATCCATATTTGTATACTGCCCATATAGAGACTGAAACAGATTCACAAGATATTAAGTTTGGAATTCGTCAAATCAAATTGGATGGAAATGGATTCTTCTTGAATGGAATTAGAACAATAATGAGAGGTTGCTGTGTACACAGCGATAATCAATTAATTGGTTGTATTACAAATCCATTTGTTGAAGAAAGAAGAGTTCGTATTTTAAAAGATGTTGGATACAATGCTATTAGATGTGCTCATAATCCTTGCTCTAAAGATTTCCTCGATGCCTGTGATAAGCTTGGAATGATCGTTATGGATGAATATGTCGATTGTTGGTACATTCATAAAACAAGACATGACTATGTATCTTATCTAAAAGATTGGTGGAAGGAAGATCTTAAGGATATGGTTGAGAAGGACTATAACCACCCTTCAGTAATGATTTATTCTATCGGAAATGAAGTTAGTGAAACAGCAAAGAAGAAGGGCGTTGAATATGCCAAGATGTTGACTGACGAGTTACATAGTTTAGACTCGACTCGTTATGTCACAGCCGGTGTTAATATTTTATTCAATTACATGGCTAGACTCGGATTTGGATTCTATAACGATAAGAAAGCTGAGCAAGAAGAAAAGAAAAACAAGAAGAAAAAGAAAGCAGTTGGAAGTGAATTCTTCAACAATGTTGTCAATTTCTTCGGTGGGAGATTTTTAAGAGCAGGAGCTAGACTCCATGGTTGTGATAAAGCTACCAAGGATGCTTTTGCAGTAATGGATATGGCTGGATATAACTACGGAATTGCTCGTTATAAGCATGACTTGAAGAAATATCCAAATAGAATCATTGTTGGATCAGAAACATTCTGTGCCGATGAACGTGAATTCTATAAGATGGCAAAAGAGAATCCTAGAATTGTCGGTGATTTCGTTTGGGCTGGAATGGATTATTTAGGTGAGGTCGGTGTTGGAAGCTGGGTACCTAAAGATCACTGTGATGGAATTATGGATGGAAGCTGTGGTTGGATGACAGCCGGATCTGGAAGAGTCGACTTTATTGGAGATGAGACTTGTGAAGCCCTATATACAAAAGTAGCATTAGAGAAAACTCCTATTGAAATCGGTGTAGTTCCTCACAAATATTTAAAGATGAAACATAGTGTTTCTAGTTGGAAGATGTCTATGGCTCTCCATTCTTGGTCATTTGAAGGCGAGGAAGAAAAGACTTGTAGAGTAGAAGTATATTCTATTGGTGAAACTGTTCAACTCTTCTTAAATCAAAAGAAGATTAAGCAAGCAAAAACTAAGAAAAATGGTAGAAACATTTTTAAAGTCAAATATCAACCTGGAGAGTTGAAAGCAGTCAGTTTAGATTCTGATGGGAATAAATTGGGTGAAGTCATATTGAAGTCCGCCTCCAAAGAAAATGCTTTGACTATTAAACCTGAATCAAATGAAATCTCAAAGGATGAATTGGCATTTGTTCGTCTTTCATTCACTGATACAAATGGAGAGATCAAACCTTTAAAAGAAGGTGAGATTAAAGTTGAAGTTGAAGGTGGAAAATTGATTTCCTTTGGTAGTGCAAATCCTTATTGCAAGGAAGGATACCATAATGATACTAGCAAGACTAATTATGGTGTAACTATGGCTGTAATTAAGCCTAATGGTGACTCTAACATTGTGATTAAAGCATCTGGACTAGGCTTAGAATCAACAAAGACTATTGAAGTTAAGTAAGACTGTTTAGCTAAGCTGAGAAGCTTAGCTTTTTAAGTCTAACAAGTTCCAAAATATGAAAATAAAGAGGTTATTTATGAACAACCCATTTTCAACTACTTTTGGACTTGAGCTTAATAATTTTATAAAAAGAGTGGATGAAAGCAATAAAATCATTTCTGAATTTTCTTCAGATAATCCATCAAATTATGTTTATTTTTTAACTGGAATTAGAGGATCTAGTAAAACAGTTTTACTATCCTTTTTTATAATGAACTTAAAGAAAAAAGAAGTGGTCTTAATATAAATTCAAATAATCATGTAGAAGTTTTTAAGATAAGAGAAAGATGTAATCTTGATACTAATAATTTTAGTGTATATAGAGATAGGCTCGTTAAAAAGGAGTTATTAAATCTAGCTCTTATGGATTTATAGAATTTACATTGCCAAGATTAAATGAATTCTTAAGACTTAAATAATTACTTCTTATTTTTAGTCATTAAATCTGTAGCTAGTTTTCTATCCATCGAGGCATCTATTTGAGGGTACCTCAAATCGTTTCTTTCTATACATTCAAGGAATTCTTTGGAATGAAACTTATCATTAATATCTGGGAATGCGATATGAACAGCTTCAAATTCCTCTAAAGAACATTGATCTAAGAATTTTATTGTTTCTTTTAAATCTTTAGACAAGATTTCTATTATTTCATCTAAGTTTTTATTCCAAGCTTCATTATCGCCTTCAAGATAGAAACCTTTTGATTTTCTAATCAATTCATCTAATTTTCCCTTTTCAAAGGAACTAGATTTATGTTCTTTATATGCAGCTTTAGCTAATGTAACATATTGATTTGCGTTGAAGTTTGAAAATCTGGTATCGCATCTTTCGATAGCATCGATAAATTCTTTTGATTGGAAATGTCTAGATAGGTCCTCGAACAAATCCATAACACCTCTGAATTCGGATCTATTACATGTATCTAGAAATTCAATTGTATCTTGAAGATTCTCTGATAATATCGCTAGTCTTTCAGCATGGTTCTTATTCCAAGAATCATCGTTCCGAGGATCTATTGTCCTGTATTCAGTGATTAAATCACGCAATTTGTTTAAATCTTTTAGCATAATAAATCCTCCCAACTTTAAATATCATACAAGATTAACTGAAGATTATAAAAAATAAAATCTCGGTGGTAAACACCGAGATCTATTTCTTATTTGGTTATAATCTATTTCGAATTATAAACACCGATTTTTAAATCAGTTTCGATAGGTAATGATCCAGCGTGATGAGATAACATATCATATGGAGAATATAAATCCCCTAATGCTTTATTAGATGTTCCAATCAAATAATAATCTCCTATTAGTTTATTAGTTATTTCATTAGGTTCGGCATATCCAAAAACATGTTCTTTGAGGATCTCTTCTTTTGTATAAAGAGCAAAATCGTTTGAGAAATATTTGTTATATGCTTTAACGAAATCTTGTTCTCTTCCTTTTTTAACTCTAAAAGAAGCAAATCTAGCTTCAAGCCCGACTCTTCCATCAATTAAAGTATCCATAAAATCAGGATAATTTCTTATATCCACCCATTGGCAGATTATGTGTCCATGATCGGCTATCGATAAGAACAAGATATCTTTATTTGCCTCTACAATTCTTTTTACACATTTATCAATTTCTTTTACGGAGTGTCTTACTGCTTCTGAATCTACCCCATAGTTATGTAATGTGTGGTCAGGATCAGTCCAATAGGCATAGATGAACTTTAAAGAATGATCGTTGATATCTTCTTGAAGTTTTGACATGAATCCATGAATATCGGGATGTCCTTTTGGAGTGTTGAAATTGAATCCGTCGATTCTATCAGTGCAATGAGAACCTTGAGCTTTGTCAATCAATTCAAAGATACTTTGATATGGTAAATCTCTAGAAGGAACAAAATTAGCAGCTGTATTTAATCCGTGGTTTTTTCCAAAGAACGTATCGACATGTTCATTAGTATCAGGGTTATATAAAGTCCAGCCTAACCATCCTGTTTCAACTGGATATTTTCCAGATAGAACAGCTGTTGTAGCTGCTACAGTAGTAGGTGGATAAACTGTATTTAAATCTAATAATCCGTGTGAATAAATGAATGGACAGCAGTCTTTAGTCGCTTCTTGAATTTGTTTTCCAAATCCATCGAACAAGAAAAGAACTATCTTTCTTCCTTTGTTCTTTTCTAATATTTCGTCTAAAGGTTTATATGAATCGTGAAATGTTTCTGCGTTGAAATGCTTTAATATCGAGTTTGAAAAATTGACTTGTGATGCATCTTTTGACAATGGACGAATTCTCATTATTTTTTACTCCTTATGAGTTTAGTATATAGCAAAGAAAATAATAATTTGTCCTTTAAAATTGGGTTTGGAATATGATTTATTCAAAATTAGAGTCTTCGTAATTAGCCCAATCAAATTCATTTGTTTTTACTAAATAATAATTTTGATTATCTATGTTAAGTCTATATCCTTCTTTTTCTTCTAATGAGCAATAGTTTGAAGCTATCTTTTTTCCATCAAGTTTAATTTTGAATGATTCGACATAATCTTTATTCAGCTTTATGTTATATGATGAATCTTTAGCAGTGGATTTATAAGTAAGGTTATCAGCTTTATAAAAAATAAAATTAAGCTGAATAAGTATTGTAATCAACATAAATAGTTTAATTATCAGAATAGATTATTAATCCGTCTTTCTTATTTTCTTTCCAATATAAGAATATAAAATTGTGAAAATAAATGAAGAGATTTATGCAAGCACTATCAAAAATCGGATAAGTGGTAATTTTGAATAGCTTCTCTAAAAGTAAGTATATTAATAAATGCATTTAGAGGCTTTATATTATGGGAATGAAAAAAAGAGATTCTTTTAATCCAAATATATTTAAAGGTGTTGCACACAGAGGACTGCATGATGATAAGAGATTTGAAAATAGTTTGAGTGCTTTTAAAAATGCAATAGATCATGATTTTTGTTTTGAATTAGATATTCACTTAACTACTGATAATCAATTAGTCGTATGTCATGATTCCGATTTGAAGAGAGTCACAGGAAAAGAAGGAATAATAGAAGAATTAGATAGTAAGACTTTAAGAGAAAATTATAAATTACTCGATGGAGAAGACATTCCTACACTTCAAGAAGTTTTCGATTTAAATAAAGAAAGAGAAACTATTGTTATCGAACTTAAAGTTTATAAAGATAATTGGGTTAATATTGCTAAGAGATTGATGGATTTCTTATCACAGGTCAAAGACAAATCTAAAGTGACATTGATCTCTTTTGATCCTAGAGCTTTAGCTCTTTGTGATGGAAAGAAATTTACCAGAGGTTTCTTAGTTTGCAAAGAGAGAAAAGACATGATTATTTTTGGAAAAGTCTTTGAATATCTGGATATCGAAGATTCTTTGTTGGATGATAAAAAGATTATTAAATACAGAAAAAAAGGCGGAATAGTAAATACTTGGACTATAAGAGATGAAGAAGCTTTGAACAAAGTTAAAGGCAAATGTGATTTTGTAACATTTGAAAATGTATCTAAACAATTAGAAGAAGACTTCAAGAAATAATAAAGATAATAGTCTTAGATCTTAATAAGATTATTTATGAATGTTCGATTAGATTTTTAAAAAACATCAATGTCTTTGTGCTCAAGTTATTCGAGTGTCTTCAATGATGTGATCATATTTATCTTTTTTATCTTTGGAATCATCAAAGCACAGACGATTATCAAAGTTGCAAAGCCTAATAATAAGCTATAGATATATGTTCCGGCATTAATTACTGAGATAGATCCAAAATCTAGATATGATGTGATTATATATAATAGTAATACTCCTAAAGGAATGCCTAATACTTCACCGGTCACACCCATAATTATTATTTCTCTAAACACATAGGTATAGACTTCTTTTGGTTTATATCCTAATACTTCTAGTGTAGATATCTCTCTTACTCTTTCTGAAACGTTGATATTTACTAAGTTATAAATAACTAATATAGCTAATATTACAGCAAAGATTATGATGAATGAAGCAACTGATTTAAATGTTTCCATTATCGCTGATGTATTCTCCCAATTGGATGCTAAATCTAATAATCCAAATCCAGCCATAACCAATGATATAGAACACATCACAGATAGATTCATAGTTATAGTTTTGGACTTAAATCTAAATATATTTCTAAGAGTTGCTTTGTATCTAAAAGGTAATGGTTTCCAAAAGAAATCTATTCTTTCTATAAGTATCTTTTTACCTATGACAGGTGATTTTGGCCTCAAGGAATCAGCCGGTGTTTCATTTATATCTTTATTTATTTTTACTAATGTAATTATCAGTATAACTAATATGATAATTCCAGATCCTAACAGAGCTCCAGATGGATTAAAATCAGCTTTCATTTTAGGAAAATCTATCACGATGGATTGGAATGTAGGATAGAGGATTGAAGGTAGACCAAATAAGCCACCGATTGATCCTATTATTGCTCCGTTTAAAGAACTTAATAAAGAAAAGAAAACATATCTAAATCTAATCGAATGATTCGAATAACCTAAAGTCTTAAAACAAGCACATAATCCTCTCTCTTCATTTATTAATCTTTCTATTGTTATAGAAGAAACTAAAGCTGCTACAACTATGAAGAATGCTGGGAATATAGTACAGATCGTCTGTACTTTATCTATCGTCGAATTTAAATATTGATAACTTACGCTCTCTTCAACAGTCAGTCCAGCGGCTCTTTTTTCAGTCAACATAGTGATTAATTGATTCTTTCTTTTAACTACTTTATTCACATAGTCGTTAGAGAAATAATCTATATCGTCATCATGATTCAATTGAATAAAGATATCAGGACCTATGAACAACGTATCTCCTGATATATAACTCATAGCTTTTTTGCTATTCATGTAGAAAATATCATGAACATCTTTTTGAGTTGTTTGACTCTTGTCTTTCTCAATTGAATTATTCATTGGATTATGGACTATTCCAACTACAGTGAATGTTGTTGTTCTTTTAGTTCCAATGATAGGAACAGTCGAAGTAACTTCGAACGTGTCTCCAATTTTTCTTTGAGAATTGTCGGGCAATTGTTCGACTGCAACTTCAGTATCTGAAGTGGGTAAATTCCCTTCGACAATACTGATGGGATTTATTTTCATATTTTGATAATCTCTATAGATAATTCTAGTTTCAGTATTATTTATAGTCGTATCATAGAAATAGATTTCTTCCATCCTAGATTCATCTATATCTGGCTGATTCAACAACATGTTTTTTTCTTCTGTTGTAAATCCCAAAGCCACTTTTGATTTTAAGATGATATCTGGAAATTTATTTTTAATCATCTCTTGATTGAAAGAGGCTTTGACTGTCGATCCCAAGGTTCCTAAGCCAGAAATCAAAAGTGTTGAGATTAATATAATGCCAAAAACAGCTAGGAATCTTCCTAGGTTATGCCATATACCTCTCCATAATGATTTCCAGTAAGTTTTTTTCATATTTTTACCACTCTATTTCTTCGATAGGCTTAGGATTGCAGATTCTGTTTTCACTTTCAATCTTTCCGTTTTTTACTTTGATAACTTTGTCTCCCATATCTTTCAACGCTGAGTTATGTGTTACTAAGATTACAGTCTTTCCTTCCTTTTTGGACATATCGTGAAGTAATCTTAGAATCTCTTTTCCTGTCTTATAATCTAAAGCACCGGTAGGCTCGTCGCAAAGGAGGATTTGTGGGTTCTTAGCTATTGCTCTGGCAATAGACACTCTTTGTTGTTCGCCACCAGATAATGTTGTAGGGAATGCACTAGCTCTTTCTTCCAATCCGACTTTTTCTAAGATTTCCATAGGATCATAAGCATCCTTACAAATTTCAGATGCTAGCTCTACATTCTCTAATGCGGTGAGATTAGGCATTAAGTTATAGAATTGAAAAACAAATCCTACTTTGTTTCTTCTATACAAAGTCAATTCTTTCTTTCTCATTCCAACTAAGTCTTCGCCATCTACCACTAGATTTCCGTCTGTAGCACTATCCATTCCACCTAACAAGTTTAATAGTGTAGTTTTACCAGCACCGCTGGGTCCTAATATGATTGTAAAGGAACCTTTATCGATAGAAAAACTTATTTTGTCTATAGCTTTGACTAAAGTTTCACCAGATCCGAAATATCTGCAAAGATCAGTTGCTTGGACCATTGTATTTTTGTTTATCATCCCAGTTCCTCCGACTGAATTATTTTTATTTTCAAAATAAGATTATTTATTAGATTATATCTAAACCAATAAAGAAACCATATAACAAATTTGGTTAAAGCCTTGGTTTGCACAGGTGACCTGATAAATCCTTTATTTATCGGCTTTTTTA
>OLOU01002040.1_pt1 | contig 12228 bp, 6 predicted proteins | sample 1672101 | NCBI WGS metagenome assembly OLOU01 (sample SAMEA3136645, study PRJEB25190) | human gut metagenome | biome: human gut; feature: human-associated habitat; material: faeces | place: Austria | collected 2013
GCCATATACAGGACCTTTTCGAGCGTGGTCATATCGGGTTTTCCCGTCGTGTGCCAGCGGATGGCATTTTCTATCTCAGGTGGTACGCCGAAACGATCCCGCGCCACGGCAGCGCCGGTTTTTGCGTGCAGCAGCTTGGTGTTGGCCGTTTCGACCGTGTCGTTTATGATACCATATTTATCAGACAATAGCAATTGGTCAGATAGCTCGAATTTTTTCGTGCAATCGTGTAAAATTCCGGCTTCGGCAGCAGCATCCGGGTCGCAGCCCCAGCGCTCGGCAAGGCGTCGCGCCTCGTGCTCGCAGCCCCAGACATGGGAGATGCGCCGCGGCTTGAGCATGGGATATGCCTGCTCGCGCAGCCAGTTGAGGTCGGGCCTGGCGCCATAGAGCCGCTGCTGAATGATGTGCGCATACACCTCGGGGGCGAGATACTCGCTGCCGCGCCGCTGCGGCAGCAGACGGCGCACGTCCGTGCTCGTGACCGGGATCGGCTCTGCCGGCAGCGCGATGACGCGCGCACCGTATGTCTCGCGCAGATAGGCACTGAAGCGTTCGACCTCGGCGTGCTCATCGCTTGTGCGCGCAAGCGCGACGAGCGTGACCTGCGCAAGCAGCGCGCGATAATCGTGCCACTGCTCAAACGTCGTGAGCATATCCGTACCGACGACGAGGTACAGCTCCGCGTCCGGATTGCAGTCGCGCAGCTCGCGCACGGTGTCGACCGTGTAGCTCTTGCCGGAGCGGTGCAGCTCCATGTCAGAGACCTCCACCCCCGGCTCGGAGGAAAAGGCCAGCATCGCCATAAGCAGACGCCCCGACGGCTCCGGGCTGCCCGGTGTGAGCTCCTTGTGCGGCGGGATGCGGTCCGGAATGACAAGCGTCACATCCGGCTCGATTGCCGCGCGCACGGCGCGCAGCGCCGCCGTATGGCCGAGGTGCGGCGGGTTAAAGCTGCCGCCATAGATGCAGATCTTCATTTCTTCGCCTTTTTCACGAGCTCGATCTTCGGCTTTTGCTCGTTGCGCTTATAGAGCACGAATTTCGAGCCGATGACCTGCACAGGTTCCGCGCGGCAGGTCGCAGCAAGCTGATCGCACGCCTCGCGCGCGGTCAGGAGCGAGTTTTCGAGCACGCGCCCCTTGACGAGCTCGCGTGCCTTGAGCGCGTCGTTCATCTGGGTGACGATGTTGTCGGTGATGCCGCCCTTGCCGATGTGGACGATGGTATCCTCCATCGCGGCCAGACCGCGCAGCTGGGCGCGCTGTTTACTTGTCAGCATAGTAATTCCTCAATTCTTCTTTCAGGATTTTGAGTGCATTTCCGCGGTGGGAAATGGCGTTTTTCTCTTCCGGACGCAGCTCCGCCATGGAACAGTCGTAGCCCTCCGGCAAAAACAGCGGGTCATAGCCGAAGCCGTTTTCCCCGCGCGGGGCAAACAGGATGCTGCCCTCGCACGTGCCGCGTGCGCGCAGCACGTCACCGTTCGGGAACGTGCAGCAGATGCACGACACGAACCGGGCCGTACGGTCGGTACGTGCGCCGAGATTGTGCAGCAGGAGCTCGTTTCGCGCGGCGTCCGTATCATCGTGCCGGCCGGTATAGCGCGCCGAGTGCACGCCGGGCGCACCGTCGAGCGCATCGACCTCAAGCCCGGAGTCGTCCGCGATAGCGGCCTGCCCCGTCGCACGGGTCACGGCGATGGCCTTCAGATAGGCGTTTTCCTCGAAGGTCTCGCCAGTCTCGTCGACCTCAAAGTCGCAGCCGGCCGCGCTCTGCGGGATGATCTCGATGCCCATGTCGGCAAAGATGGCGCGAAACTCATCTAACTTATGTGCATTATTGCTTGCAAGGATCATGACAGCAGCGCCTCCACAAATTCCGCAGGTTTGAACTCCAACAGGTCGTCGATCTGCTCACCGACGCCGACATATTTCACCGGAAGCTGCAGGTCGTTTGCGATCGCAAAGACGATTCCGCCCTTGGCCGTGCCGTCGAGCTTTGTGAGCACGATACCGGTGAGATCCGCCGTGTCGAGAAACTGCTTGGCCTGAATGAGACCGTTCTGACCGGTCGTGGCGTCGAGCACCATGAGCGTTTCAATGTCGGCCTCCGGCAGCTCGCGGCGGATGACGCGCGTGATCTTATTGAGCTCGTTCATGAGGTTTGCCTTGTTGTGCAGACGGCCGGCGGTATCGATGATGACGACATCCACGCCGCGCGCCTTCGCCGCCTGAATGGAGTCGAACACCACGGCGGCGGGGTCAGAGCCCTCCTCGTGCTTGACGATCTCCACGCCGGCGCGCTGCGCCCAGACGGTGAGCTGGTCGGCGGCCGCCGCGCGGAACGTATCCGCAGCGGACAGGAGCACGCGGTTGCCCTCCTTCTTGAGCTGGGAAGCGAGCTTGCCGATCGTCGTCGTCTTGCCGACGCCGTTGACGCCGACGACGAGCACGACCGACGGCTGCGTCGTGAGCAGGAGCATGGTGTCCTGCACCTTGAGGATGCGCGTGAGGATCTGCACGAACTCCTTTTTCACCTCCGCGCCGGTGGTCAGCTTTTTGAGCTCGATGGCCTTGCGCAGCTGCGCGATGGCCTTGGTCGTCGTCTCCACGCCGGTGTCGGCAAGGATGAGCGTCTCCTCAAGGTCTTCGAAAAACTCCTCATCGCCCGGCGCATAGGCGGCAAAGATGCCGGTCAGCTGGGCGTCCATCTTCGTCTTGGTCTTGGTCAGACCCTGTTTGATCTTATCAAAAAATCCCATAGACTATCTTCTCCGTTACGATATGGTTTTAGCCGCTTCATCCAGCGAGAGCTCGATGATGCGCGACACGCCTTTTTCCTGCATGGTCACGCCGAACAGGTGGTCGGCCTCTTCCATGGTGCCGCGGCGGTGCGTGATGACGAGAAACTGCGTGCTCTTGGCGAGGCGGCGCATATACTGCACGTAGCGCGTGACGTTCGCCTCGTCGAGCGCGGCTTCGATCTCGTCCATGACGCAAAACGGCGTCGGACGCACCTTCAAAATGGCAAAGTAGAGCGCGATGGCCACAAACGCCATCTCGCCGCCGGACATCAGGCTCAGCGTCGAGAGCGCCTTGCCGGGCGGCTGCACCTTGATCTCGATGCCGCTGTCGAGCACGTGCTCCGGATCCTCGAGCACGAGCGCCGCCTTTCCGCCGCCGAAGAGCTCCAGGAAGGTCTGGCGGAACGCCTGATCGATCGCCTGAAACTGCGTGGTGAAGATGCCCTCCATCTCCCCCGTCACATCGGCGATGATGCCGGTCAGCTCACGCTTGGCCTTGAGGATATCGTCCCGCTGACCGGTGAGGAAGGTGTAGCGCGTGTTCACACGTGTGAATTCATCGATCGCACCGAGGTTCGGCGTGCCCAGCGCGCCGATGCCGCGGCGCAGCTCGGCGATGCGGCGGCTGGCCTTGCTCATGTTCTCGATCGGCTGGCGCAGCGCCTCGGCCGCCGTGCGGCTGAGCTCGTAATTGTCCCAGAGCTTGTCGAGGATCTGCTTTTCCTCCATGTCGGCCGAGAGCTTCTTCTGCTCAAAGCGCGACACGAGCCCCTGCATATCCAGCAGGTCGCGGTTGCGCGCCTGCGCATCGCGGTCGGTGCGTGTGCGCTGTCCCTCCAGCTCCAGCTTGCGGCTGCTGCACGCGGCGAGCTCACCGCGCAGTGTCTCAGCGCGCTGGCGCAATTCAGCCAGCCGGCGCTCATGCATTTGCAGCGTCTGCTGCAGCTGCTGCGTGCCGGTCTCCGCCTGCGCGATCTGGTCGAGGCGCGCCTTGCGGTCGCCGGCCATCTCCTCGAACAGGTCATGGATCTGCTGCGTGGTGCGCAGGATGGTCTCGCGCTCGGCTTCGAGCGATGCCGTCTCTGCCCGCAGCCCGGCCAGCCGGTCGGCCAGCTCCTGCCGGCGGCGGTCAAACGCGCCGCGGCCGAGCTCGCTCTGATCGCGTTCCGTGCGAAGCTGTGCAAGCGTTTCTTCCGCCGAGGCTGCATCGGTGCGGGCGGCGGCGATGCGCTCCTGATTCGTCTTTTGCTGCGCGCGGCAGGCGTCAATGGACGCATTCTGCCCCGCAATGGTCTCCTGTGCGGCGTTTTGGAGCAGCACGACCTGTGCCGCCTCGCTCTGCGCCCTGTGCAGCGTCTCGACCGCCTGCTCCAGCTGCGCCTGCACGGTGTCGAGCTGTGCGTGCGCCGTGTCGAGCGCCGCCTGCGCATCCTCGAGCTCGAGCGCGCACTGCTGCTTTTCGAGCGTGAGCGCGTCCAGCGTCTCACGCAGGCGCTTGAGCTCGTTGGCACGTGACAGGATGCCGCTGCCCTTGGCAGCGCTGCCGCCGGTGAGTGAGCCGCCGGCGTTGACGAGCTGCCCGTCAAGCGTGACGATGCGGTAGCGGTGGTCATAGCGCTTGGAGATAGCGATGGCATCTTTCATCGTCTCGGCGACGACGGTGCGGCCGAGGAGATTGCTGACGATATCGCGGTAAGCGGCCGCGCAGGTGACGAGCGTGTCGGCCACGCCGACATAGCCCGGTTCCTGATCCGGCACGCTGTTTAGGTGCATGGGGCGGATGGTATCGAGCGGCAGGAATGTCGCACGGCCGGTGTCGCGCCGGCGCAGCAGCTCAATGGCCTGTGCGCCGCAGCTCTGCGTCTCGACGACGATGTTCTGCGCCGCCGCGCCGAGCGCCGTCTCAATAGCGAGGGCATAGCGGTCGCCGGTCTTGATGAGGTTTGCCACCGGGCCGCGCACGCCGCGCAGCGTCCCCTTTTCGGCCGCGTGCATGACGGCCTTGACCGCGCGGTTGTAGCCCTCGAAGTCCTTTTCCATCTCGGTGAGCATACGGATGCGCGATTCGGTGCTGCGCAGGTCGACCGTCAGGCCGGACAGCCGCTCCTGCTGCTTTGCCAGCGCCTGCTCACAGGCGGAAAGCTGCTGTGTTTTTTCTCTCTGCTGCGTGCGCAGCGCGTCGCAGACGGAATGTGCCTGCTGCTGCGCGGTCTGTTTTTCCTGCGCCTGTGCCTCGAGTGCGGCCAGACGCTCGGCCGCCTCCGCAGCGGCGGTGACGATGGCGTTTTCCTGATCGAGCAGCTCCTGCGATTTGTCGGCCAGGAGCGTGATCCGCGTGCGGCACTCGGCCAGTGCGCTGCTCTGCGCACTCTCCCGGGCAAGCAGCTCCGTATACGCGCGCTCGGCCTCGCCGGAGGATGCGGCGTTGCGCTCGATGTCCTCGAGCACGGTGTCGATCTGCTGCGCGTGCTGCGCTTTCTCGCGCTCGATCTGCTCCAAACGCTGCTGCTGCGCGTCGATCTGCGCCTGAAGAGCGCTGGCGCGATCCGCCTGCTCGGACACCTCCACGCGCAGGCGCGCGATACTGTCGGCGCTGTTTTGCAGGTTCGTGCGCACGACGGCCGCAGCGCTCTCGCACTCGGCGGCGGCACTCTCCGCCTCGGAGATCTGCTCGCGCGTGCGCTCGGACTCCAGATCCTTCTCGCGCATTTTCTGCGCGATGTTTTCCGACGCCGCATAGAGCTGCTCAAGCTCACGCTGCGCGCCGGCAAGGTTTTCCTTTGCGGTCTGATAGTCATGGTTCACGGTCTCGGCCTGCGCGTGCAGCCGGTCAAGCGTCTCCATCCAGACGGAGACCTCTGCGCTCTTGAGCTCGTCGCGCAGGTGCAGATATTTCTTCGCCGTCTCGGCCTGCTTGCGCAGGGGCTCGACCTGCAGCTCCAGCTCATCGACCTTATCGTTGATGCGCAGAAGGTTTTCCTCCGTGCGGGCAAGCTTGCGCTCCGACTCCTCCTTGCGGTAGCGGTAGCGCGAGATGCCGGCCGCCTCCTCAAAGATCTCGCGGCGCTCGTTGCTCTTGCCGGAGACGATCTCTGCAATGCGCCCCTGCCCGATGATCGAGTACCCGTCGCGGCCGAGACCGGTGTCCATGAGCAGCTCATTGATGTCGCGCAGGCGGCAGGGCTCGCGGTTGATGGAATATTCGCTCTCGCCGCTGCGGTAATAGCGGCGGGTGATCATGACCTCGGTGTTTTCGGTGTCGAAGATGCCGGTGCTGTTATCGAGAATGAGCGACACCTGCGCAAAGCCCATGGGGCTGCGCTTTTCCGTGCCGCCGAAGATGACGTCCTCCATCTTGCCGCCGCGCAGCGTCTTTGTGCGCTGCTCGCCCATGACCCACAGGATGGCGTCCGATATGTTCGACTTGCCGCTCCCGTTCGGGCCGACGATCGCCGTGATCTCCTGGTCAAAATTCAGGCGCGTCTTGTCCGGGAAGGACTTGAAGCCCTGGATCTCCAATGCTTTTAAGTACACAAAATCCCTCGCATACCCGGCCCAGCCCCGCGCAGGAGCGCCGCCGGTATCTCAAATGAAAATAATACAAAGTAAAGTATACCGCCAAAAACGCCATTTTGCAACGGCAGGAGCGCATTTTTTCAGATATGAAATACAGCCGCCTGTTTTTGCAGGCGGCTGTTTGCCGTTATTCACGCAGCGTTTCGAGCGCGCAGCGGGCGGCGGACTGCTCCGCCTCCTTTTTGGTGCGCCCTGTGCCGCGGCCGATCTCGCTGCCGTTGAGCAGCACGGCCATGGTGAACGTCTTGTTGTGGTCCGGACCGCTCTCGGCGCAGACGGTATAAGAGAGCGTCTGTCCGGCGCGGCGCTGCACGCGCTCCTGCAGCTCGGTCTTATAGTCTGCGACGTGGTGGATCTCCCCCTCGGCCAGACCGTTGAGGATGTGCGCGAGGATAAAGCGCTGCGCAGGCTCCAGCCCGCCGTCGAGGTACATGGCGGCGATGACCGCCTCTACCGCATCGGCGAGGATGGACGGGCGCTCGCGTCCGCCGCTGCGCTCCTCCCCGTGGCCAAGGCGGATATAATCGCCCAGATGCAGCGTGCACGCCACGCCGTGCAGCGCCTGCTCGCACACGAGCTCGGCACGCAGACGGCTCATCTTCCCCTCCGGCATGTCGGGATAGAGCTGATAGAGCCGTGTCGCCGTGACCATGCCGAGCACGGAGTCACCCAGAAACTCGAGCCGCTCGTTGCTGGTATAGCCGTGCGCGCGGTTTTCATTGGCGTAAGAGCTGTGCATGAGCGCATTCTCCAGCAGCGACCGGTCACGGAATGTATAGCCCAAGCGAGCCTCCAGCGCCTCCATCAGCCCAGCTCCTTTGCCGCGTGCTTGTCCACGCGCATATAGGAAATGTTGGCCGTAATGTCGTCGATGATGCCGGAGTCGACAAACGAGATCGCCTGACGGATGGCGTTATAGATCGCGCGCGCATCCGACGAGCCGTGCGCCTTGATGACGGGCTTGCTGATGCCGAGCATGGCCGTGCCGCCGACCTCGTTCGGGTCGAGAGAGGCCTTGAGCGCCTTGAACTCGTCCTTGATGGCGAGCGCCGCCATCTTGGTCTTGAAGTTTTTCATGAAGATGCCCTTGAGCTGGCGCGTCATGTACTTGATGCTGCCCTCGATGCCCTTGAGCAGGACGTTGCCGGTAAAGCCGTCGGTGACGACGACGTCCACATCGCCGTTAAAGACCTGTGAGGCCTCGACATTGCCGATGAAGCGGATGCGCCCGTCAGCGTCCGCCGCCTTGAGCAGCGGGAAGGTCTCGTGCTGAAGCTGCGCGCCCTTGTGGTCCTCGGTGCCGTTGCTGAGCAGACCGACGCGCGGCGCTGCGATGCCGAGCATGGTGCGGGCGTAGTAGCTGCCCATATAGGCAAACTGCAGCAGGTACTCCGGCGTGCAGTCGGCGTTGGCGCCGCAGTCAATGAGCATGACACCCGCATCGCCGTTGGGCAGCACGGGGGCAAGCGCCGCGCGGCGGATGCCGTGGATGCGTTTGACGATGAGCGTCGCGCCCGTGAGCAGTGCGCCGGTGCTGCCGGCGGAGACGACCGCGTCACCCTTGCCGTCACGCAGCAGGTTGAGCGCGACCGTCATGGAGGCATCCTTCTTGCGGCGGGTCGCCGTGCTGGGGTCATCGTCCATGGTGATGACCTCGCTCGCGTCAATGATCTCCAGCTCGGCCTGCTCGTTGCGCAGGCAGGTCTCGATGGCAGCGCGCTGGCCGACAAGCACGATCTCCGCGCCCAGCTCCCGCTGCGCGTGCACCGCGCCCTTCACGATCTCACCCGGGGCGAGATCGCCGCCCATTGCGTCCACAAGTATTCTCATAGATGAAAAACCTCCTTTTGTTTCAGCCTGTCCAGAATCTGCAGGCTGCGCGCCGAGATCTCCGCATTCTTGTTGCGCTTGCCGCGCACACGGTGGTCGAGCGGCGTGATGATGCCGAAATTGATGTTCATGGGTTGAAAATCGCCGACACTGCCGCCGGAAATATACAGCGACAGCGCGCCGATGGCCGTCTCCTGCGGGAAATCGACCGGCGGCAGGCCGAGCACCTGCGCAGCCGTCTCGATGCCGACGAGCGCGCCGGACGCGCACGACTCCACATAGCCCTCAACACCGGTCATCTGTCCGGCGAAGCGGATGCGCGGCGCTCTCCGAAGCCGGTAGTAGCGGTCGAGCATCTGCGGGGAATTCAAATAGGTGTTGCGGTGCATGACGCCGTAGCGCACAAACTCCGCCTCCCGCAGCGCGGGGATCATGGAAAAGACGCGCTTTTGCTCGCCAAACGTCAGATGCGTCTGAAAGCCGACGATGTTATACAGCGTGCCCTCGGCGTTGTCGCGCCGCAGCTGGACGACGGCATAGTTGTCCTTTCCGGTGCGCGGGTCGCGCAGGCCGACCGGCTTGAGCGGACCGTAACGCAGCGTATCCTCGCCGCGGCGCGCCATGACCTCGACCGGCATGCAGCCCTCAAAGACCGCGCCGTCGTCAAAGCCGTGCACCGGCGCTTCCTTGGCGGTGCGCAGTTCCTGAACGAAGGCGGTGTACTCCGCCTGATCCATGGGGCAGTTGACGTAGTCCGCCGTGCCCTTATCATAGCGGCTGGCGAAAAAGGCGCTATCCATGTCCACGCTCTCAAGCGTGACGATGGGCGCGACGGCATCATAAAAATGCAGGTCGAACTCCGGGCACAGGCGCTGGATCTCCTCAGCCATGGCGTCACTCGTGAGCGGACCGGTCGCAATGACGACCTCGCCCTCGGGGATGGCGGTCGCCTCCGCGCGCTCAACGGTGATGTTCGGGTGCGCGCAGATGCGCTCCGTGATCTCGCGGGCGAAGGCCTCACGATCCACGGCGAGCGCGCCGCCGGCGGCGACACGGTTATGATCCGCGCTGGCGAGCACGACGGAATCGAGCCGCCGCAGCTCCTCCTTGAGCAGACCGACGGCATTGGTGAGCTCATCGCTGCGCAGAGAGTTGGAGCAGACGAGCTCGGCAAAGTTTTCCGATACGTGCGCGGGGGACATTTTCTGGGGTTTCATCTCGATCAGGCGCACCGGGATGCCGCGCCCGGCCAGCTGCCACGCGCACTCGCATCCCGCCAGGCCCGCACCGATCACAGTCACTGGGGTCATAGCGTTCCTCCTCGAAAAAGGCGGCCATGATCAGGCCGCCTTTCCAATTATGCTTCCTACTTATGCTTCTTCCTTGGGTTTTGCCGTCTTTTTTGCAGCCGGCTTCTTTGCGGCGGGCTTTTTCGCAGCCGGCTTCTTGGCCGCCGCTTTCTTCGCGGCAGGCTTTTTGGCGGGCGCTTTCTTGGCAGCCGGCTTCTTTTCGGCGGCAGCCTCGGCGGTCTCGGGCTCGGTCTTGGCCGTCTCCGCATCGTCCGCCGGCTTCGGCTTGCGCTTATAGCCGCGCTTATCCGGCGGCAGATAGTTCGGGCATTCGGGGTTGATGCAAAACGGCTTGTTGGCGCCCTTGCCGGCGCGCTTGAACATGGTCTTGCCGCACTCGGGGCAGTAGTCTTTTGTCGGCACGTCCCACGTCATGAAGCCCTGAATGTTCTCGCCACCCTCGCCCTCACCGTGACCGGGGCAGTCATGTCCGCGCTCACAGGCATAGTAGGCAAAGCCCTTGCGCGACGTCCGCTTGAGCAGACGGCCGCCGCAGGCCGGGCATTTGCCGGGCATCTCGACCACAATGGGCATCGTGAAGCTGCACTCCGGGTAGCCGGGGCAGGCAAGGAAGCGGCCAAAGCGGCCGTTTTTGTACACGAGCTTACGCCCGCAGTTCGGGCAGACCTCGTCCGACTCCTCATCCGGCACCTTGAGGTGCTTGCCCTCAAGCTGGATCTCGGCATTGTTGAGGTTTGCGTCAAAGTCCTTATAATACTCGCGCAGCAGGTCCTTCCACGCGACGGTTCCGGCCTCGATCTTGTCGAGATCGGTCTCCATGTTGGCGGTGAATTTCAGGTCGACGATATTGCGGAAATACTCCTCCATCATCTCGGTCACGACGATGCCGAGGTTCGTCGGGCGCAGATAGCGTCCCTCTTTGACGACATAGTTGCGGCTGAGGATGGTCGAGATCGTCGGCGCATACGTCGACGGACGGCCGATGCCCTTTTCCTCCATCGCACGGATGAGCGTCGCCTCCGTGTAGCGGGCGGGCGGCTGGGTGAACTGCTGCTCCTTCGTGACGTTCTTGAGCTGCACGGCATCGCCCTGCTTGAGCGACGGCAGCGGACGACGCACCTCGCTCGTCTCCTCGTCCTTCGCCTCTTCGTACACGGCGGTGTAGCCCGCGAACTTCTGCTCGGAGTAGTTGGCGCGGAAGAGATAGCCCGCGCTGCCGGCATCCACGACGACGTTATCATACACGGCGTTGGACATCTGGCAGGCGGTGAAGCGTCCCCAGATGAGCCGGTAGAGACGGTACTGCTCCGGTGTGAGGTCGTGGCGCACACGATCCGGCGTGAGCGTGACATCCGTCGGGCGAATGGCCTCATGCGCGTCCTGCGCACCGGCCTTGGTCTTATACGTGCGCGGCTTGCCGGGATGATACTCCGGGCCGTAGTGCTCGACGATGAACGCCTGTGCTGAGGCGAGCGCCTCGTCCGACAGACGCTGGGAGTCGGTACGCATATAGGTGATGAGACCGATCGTGCCGCGGTCGGTAATATCCACGCCCTCATACAGCTGCTGCGCGACCGACATGGTGCGCCGCGGCGTCATGCCCAGACGGCGGGAGGCCTCCTGCTGCAGGGTCGAGGTGATGAACGGGGGCGAGGGGCTGCGCTGCTTCTCGCCGCGTTTGACGCTCGCTATCTGAAACGGCTCGGCGGACACGGCGGCAATGATCTTGTCGGCCGTGGCCTCGTCCGGGACGTCCATTTTCTTATTATCGGCCGTGCCGTAAAAGCGCGCGCTGAACGTGCCCGCGCCGCAGTCAAGCAGCGCGTCGAGCAGCCAGTATTCCTGCGGCTGGAAGGCGCGGATCTCATTTTCACGGTCGACCACGATGCGTGTAGCCACCGACTGCACGCGCCCGGCGGACAGGCCGGGCTTGACCTTGCGCCAGAGCAGCGGGCTGAGCTTGTAGCCCACGATGCGGTCGAGCACGCGGCGCGCCTGCTGCGCATCGACCAGATCCTGATCGATCTCGCGCGGGTGCTGGATGCTCTCGGTGACGACCTTCTTCGTGATCTCGTTGAAGGTCACGCGCTTGGCCTTATCGTCCGGCAGATTCAGCAGCTCCTTCAGGTGCCACGAAATGGCCTCTCCCTCGCGGTCAGGGTCGGTCGCGAGATAGACGGTTCCGGCAGATTTGGCGCGCTTTTTCAGGTCGGCGATCACGTCGGCGCGATCCTTCACGGGCAGATACTGCGGCGTGAAGTCGCCGTCGATATCGACGCCCATCGTGCTCTTGGGCAGGTCGCGCAAATGGCCCATCGAGGCCACGACCTGATAGTTGCTGCCCAGATATTTTTCGATTGTTCTGGCCTTCGCCGGAGACTCGACGATCACCAGATCCGTTTTTGCTTTTGCCATCGGGTCTGTTCCAACTCCTTATGATTCCTGCGCAGTGCCTGCGCGTATATTTAATGAAAAGCGTTTGCCCGGCTCCTGCCGGACCACGCCGCGGATCTGCAGCACGGTCAGCTCCGCGAGCACCTTGCTCGCCGGCAGCCGGGTCTTGGCGATGATGAGATCCACCTGTGTGGCGGGCGCATCGATCGCCGCGACGATCTGCAGCTGCTCCGTCGTGAGCGATCGCAGTTGCGCTTCCAGGTCAATATATGCCTCCGGCTGCGGCTTGTCAATCCTTTTCTCCGCGACCGG
>OLOU01002042.1_pt1 | contig 12225 bp, 9 predicted proteins | sample 1672101 | NCBI WGS metagenome assembly OLOU01 (sample SAMEA3136645, study PRJEB25190) | human gut metagenome | biome: human gut; feature: human-associated habitat; material: faeces | place: Austria | collected 2013
ACGCGGTGTCTCGGACGCGCAGCTGGAGGTCTCCAAGGCACAGTCCGACTTGAGCGCGGCGCAGAGAAAACTGAGCCGTCTGCACATTACGGCGCCGTTTACCGGCAAACTGATTCCGGCCAAGGATTCGGACGACAAGGATGTGTCCTTCCGTGTCGGTGAGCAGGTGAGCGAGGGTCAGGTCATCGGCTACATGGTAAATGACCGCCAGATGAAGCTGACGCTGGCGTTCAGCGCCGAATATGCCCGCAGCATTCGCACCGGACAGTCGGCCACGGTATCCATCGCTTCTGCGATGAGCGAGGTGAGCGGTACGGTATCGTCGGTCGAGGCAGCACAGCAGATTTCGAGTGAGGGTGTGCGCGTTATCCGTGTCGGCATTACGGTGAATAACCCCGGTTCGCTGACAAAGGGCATGACAGCCACCGCGACGATCAATGCCGGGCGCCTCGGTGCGATCTATCCGGCGAACGCGGGCACACTGGAATACAGCCGCGAGGAAGCCGTCACCGCACAGATGAGCGGCGAGATCATCAAGCTGAACGGCACAAGCTACAGCACCTACAACGGCGGTGCGCTTATCATGTCCCTGTCGAGTGACGCTTCTCAGGATGAGATTGCAGCCGCGCAGAATGGTATTGCGGCGGCAAACCGCACGGTTGACAGTGCAAAGACGGCTGCAAACGAAAAGCGGGCACACATTGCCGAACTGCAGCAGCAGATTCAGAACTCGACCGTTACCTCTCCGATGGACGGCATTGTTGTCAGCCTAAACGCGGTTGAAGGACAGGAGGCGACCGGCTCGGAGACGCTCGTTGTGGTTGCCGATTTGAATGATATTGTCGTCAACGCCGAGGTCTCCTCGATGGATATCGGCTCGGTGCAGCAGGGACAGCAGGCGACTATGACGATGTACGCGTCGGACGGCTCCGAGATTTCGCTGACCGGCGAGGTGCAGTCGGTAGCGCTGGAGCCGACACAGAGCTCTGGTGACGGGCAGGGCAGCATGCCGACCTTCAAGGCGGTCATTTCGGTGGATCCGCTGGAGGGACAGAAAATTTACAGCGGCATGTCTATCGAATATAAAATCACGACGGCCTCGTCCTACGGCTGCCTGATGGTACCGTCGTCGGCTATCGTCAACACGGACAGCGGCACAGCTGTATTCGCCAAGCCGCTGACGGACGAGAACGGAAACGAGATTCCGTTTGAAGAGACCCTGCCGATTCCCGAGGGTACCGAAGGTATTCCGGAGGACTATCAGCTTGTACCGGTCGAGACCGGCATTGCCGATTCGACCAACACGGAAATCCTCGGCGGTCTGGAAGAAGGCACCGAGGTATTCCTCGCCGGACCGAGCGATCTGTACGCCGATATGTCGGATGACGGCATGTCAGTCGGTTGAGGAGGGCGCGCTTATGTGGGAAAGAAAGGCGCAGACTCCTGACACGGAGCGTCGCGCTGAATTGTTGATTGACGTTCAGCGCATGAGCAAGATTTACAACGAAGGAAGAGAAAACGAAGTGCGTGCACTGGATGATATCTCGCTGCAGGTATCCTGGGGAGAGTTCCTGTGCATTCTCGGACAGTCCGGCTCGGGCAAGTCCACGCTGATGAACATTCTCGGCTGTCTGGATATTCCGACCTACGGCTCCTATCATCTGAACGGGCAGCCGGTCAGCGATATGAAGCCGTCTGTGCTGTCCGGTATCCGCAACCGGGAGATCGGGTTTATCTTTCAGGGCTTTAATCTGATTCCGGCGCTGACGGCGCTCGAAAATGTCGAGCTGCCGCTCATCTACCGCGGTATGCCGCGGGAGGAGCGCCGCCGTCTGGCACAGGAGGCGTTAGTCTCGGTCGGACTGGAAAAGCGCATGGATCACCGTCCGGGTGAGATGTCCGGCGGACAGCAGCAGCGTGTTGCGATCGCGCGGGCAGTGGCGGCAAAGCCGCCGATCATCATGGCGGACGAGCCGACCGGCAACCTGGATTCTGCCTCCGGTCTGGATATTATGCGCAAGCTGACTGCACTCAATGAGCAGGGAACCTCCATCATCCTCATCACGCATGACAACCATCTTGCACAGATGGCAAAACGCATCGTGACGATACAGGACGGCAGGATCATTTCGGACATGAAAGGAGGGGCCGTATGAATTGGATGCAGACGGTTCGTATGGCGTTCAAGTCCATCCTGAACAACAAGGTTCGCTCGATTCTGACCATGCTCGGCATCATCATCGGTGTGGCATCGGTTATCGCTATCGTGGCGTCGATTCAGGGCACGAGCAAGCTGCAGCGCCTGCAGTATGAGGCGATGGGCGTCAACCGCATCGACATTTACGGATACGGTGCGAAAAACCGCGACTGGCAGGAGTTTGAGGACTATATGACGAATGATCTGTCCGACAAAATCGCCGCATGGTCGCCGCAGAGCCAGTATTACGACTGGCAGAACAGCGGCATCCAGTACCGGGCCAAAAGGCTGAATAACAACGACAGCAACAGCGGCTACACCTATATGTACTTCGGCAACGAGCATTACGGCGAGGTGACAAGTCATGCGATTTCCGCCGGACGGGATATTTCCGCTGCGGACTGCCGCACGCGCGCCCGCGTCTGTGTGATCGGAGAAACATTGCGCAAGTATTTCTTCGGGGCGATGAGCCCGATCGGGCAGAAGCTGCAGATCGGCGGCAAGGGCTTTGAGGTTATCGGCGTGTATGCCGGCAAGTATGACGGCAAGCTGAATACAGACGATCAGATGATTGTGATGCCGTACACGCTGCAGAGCACGATGATGAGTGTATACGGCATGGCAGACCGCCAGTATATCGTGAAGGCGGCGGAAAAGGACGTGATTGCCGAGCTGACAGACGAGCTTCTGCCGGGCTTTATGCAGGGCCGCTGCGAGGCGGGGAACGGATACTTTTCTGCTTCGTCGGACAGCCAGTGGCAGGAGCAGAGCGAGTCCTCCAACAACATGCTTGCGCTGCTCGGCGGCGGTGTCGCCGGAATCTCGCTGCTCGTCGGCGGTATCGGCATTATGAATATCATGCTGGTGTCTGTTACCGAGCGCACCCGCGAGATCGGTATCCGTATGGCAATCGGCGCCCGCAAGCGGGATATTATCGGGCAGTTTCTGGTAGAAGCCTCGGTGGTCTCGTGCTGCGGCGGTGTGATCGGCATTGTGCTCGGCTGCTTTCTTTCGGCGGTGCTGGGCAATCTGCTGCTCGCGAAAACGCAGAACAGCTACATGCCGACCGTGGAGCAGTTCACCGTACTGCCCTCTGCGGGACTGGTCATCGGCGCATTTCTGTTTTCTGCGCTGCTGGGTATCATCTTCGGACTGTATCCCGCCAATAAAGCCTCGAACCTGCAGCCGGTAGATGCGCTGCGGACGCAGTAAAAGGAAAGGACAGGTAGGAAAATGAAAAAAAGATTTGTCAGCCTGTGTCTGGCAGGCTTGATCATGGTTGCACCGGCTTCGGCGGTGTTTACCGATATTTCAGACAGCAGGGTATCGCAGACGGCCGCCGTTCTGGATGCACTGGGTATCATGCAGGGCGTAGGCGGCAGCAGCTTCGCGCCGGGTAAGGCGCTGACGCGGGCGCAGTTCTGCAAGCTGGCGGTTACCGCCATGGGCGTGACGGATGTAAGCCCGTATGCCAGCTACACGATTTTTCCGGATGTTAAGCATTCGCACTGGGCAGCGCCGTATATCAACGCGGCAGTACGCCATCCGGAGCTGAAGGAAAAGTCCATCATCCGCGGCTATGCGGACGGCAGCTTCGGCCCGAATAAGATTGTCAGCTACGGTGAGGTCTGCACCATGCTGCTGCGTATGCTGGGCTATAAAGAGGAGGATGTCGGTCCATTCTGGCCTGCAGACTATATTGCGCAGGCACAGGCCATCGGTCTGACGGACGGCGTCACGATTACGGATGCGCGTGCCGCAGTCAAGCGCGGAGACGCGGCGGTGCTTCTGCTGAACGCTCTGAATACGGATAAAAAGGGAGAAGAGGGCAGCACACTGCTTGACAAGGTCGCGTCCTCGACGGTCAAGGACTGCATTCTGCTTGAGACCGGAAAAACATACAGCGGCCTTGCTGCAGATGCGGCATTGTTCTATGAGGACGGTGTTGTGGATGCGGAATCTCCCCGTAAGACCGCCGGTACGCTGGACAGCAGCATGATCGGTGTGTACGGCACAATCGTTATCGGCAAGGGCAGCAGCAAGGTTGCGGTCGGTGTGATTCCGAACGGCAACAAGACTGAAACTTATGAGGTTGTCAATGCGGCAGCAGATCGTATCGTTACCACGAACGGAACACTGCGTCCGGACCGTAAAACCAAGCTGTATATCAGCCGCGACTATGCCATGGACGAGTACGAAAATGTATGGGCAAACCTGCAGTCCGGCGACACGCTGACCCTGTACTACAACGAGTACGGCGTGCTGCAGCTGATGGCAGTCCTGCCGAAAACGACAGCAGGCGCCGCGCACTCGTTTGTTTACGGTCTGGCGACCTCGCGCCGGATTCCGGCGGAGTATACGATCATCAAAAACGGTGCGAAGATCGACGCGAGCAAGCTGAAAAAATACGATGTTGTGACGCTCGATGCCGCAAACCGTCAGGCGATCGTTTCGGATACCAGGCTGAGCGGAAAATATCAGACCGACTCGACAACGTACAGCCATCCCTCTCAGGTGAAGATTCTGGGAAAGGACTTTGAGGTTTCCTCCGAGGCGGCGGCAACGTTCAAGGATATGAAGCTGAACGATTACATCACGCTGCTGTTTGACGCGGACGGCAATGTTGCGGCTGCGTACCCGAAAAAGGACGTCAGCGCGGAGATGCAGGGCATTGTAACCAAGATTGGCGAGGGAAAGGCCACGGTCACGCTGACAAACGGTCTGACCCTGCGGGATATTAAGATTGCCGAGAACGTAAAAACCGATGTGATGGGTCGTCTGGTTACGGTCAGCCAGTCCGGTGAGGGGGCAGACCTGATTCGCCGCACGCTCTCCGGAAAGACCGCCGGAAACTGGTCTGTTGCGGAGGGCAAACTGGGCAGTAACGCTGTTTCCTCCAAGGTGCGCGTGTATGAGGAGGTGCTCTCCGGCGCACCGCTGAACGCGATCAACGTCAGCGATATTGACCTGACCTCGGTTCCGGCTTCGCAGATTAAGTATACCGTGCAGGATAATGCAGGTACGGTTACGAATATTGTTCTGGGCGATGTGACCGGGGAAAGCTGGATTTATGGTATTGGCTATGGCAAGCGGGATAAGACGGATGAGGAAGATGGCAATTCTCCGGAATATGTTGTGCTCCGCCATTGGGACGGAGCCAAACAGGAGGAAAGCACATTCCGTGTACTCACGCTGCCGCGCGGCCTGGGCGGTGTACCGATTGCAGTCCCCAGAGGGTACTCAACCGATGAAAGCATCGTCAATACCTCGCTGGATACGCTCAAGCTGACATTGATCGACACGGTAAAGCCGTCGGCATTTGACGGTTCCTCCGGTGTCCGCACCAAGGACGGCTATTACGAGCTGGCAGAGAACATCGGCGTTTACGTCTCGGAGCAGAACCGGTTTGTTTCGCTGCAGACGGCGAAATCCAACTACACGAGCTTCCGCGTATACGCCAATAAAACAGCGGAAAACGGCGGAAAAATCCGTGTGATCGTCGCTTCGTGATTTACTGTGTGCTGCGGTTATAGTTTTCTTTAAATAATTGAAATTGCAAAAACGGATGCTTCTCTGTACATGGAGAGGCATCCGTTTTGTTTCAGCTTGGATTTTAATGCAGTTTTCAGGATTTTGAAAACGCCAAATAAATTACAAAAAAGCCGCTCTTTCCAACGAAAGAACGGCTTTATCTGGTCCGAGTGACAGGACTTGAACCTGCGGCCTCTTGACCCCCAGTCAAGCACGCTACCAGCTGCGCTACACCCGGATTTGCAACGGTCTATCAAACCTTGCCTAAATAGGATACCAAATCCGGAGGGAAAAGTCAAGTGTTTTGTGAAAATTTCTGCAGCAAATTTGCGTCATGCCGCTTGTTTTGAGCGCCGCCGCACCGTCAACCCCAGCGAAACCGCATACACGCTGAGAGAACCCATCGCAAACACGGCCATTACCATCAAGACGAGCAATCCGTCAGCAGCAGAGAGCGCCCCGGATTCCTGAATCTCCACATCGCACAGGCGCACGATGTACAGCGGCAGACTCAGCCAATCCGCGAGCAAATGCGCTGCCAGAACCGTACCCAGCCACAGCAGCGAATCTTTGACCGGACGAAACGCAGGCGTGCGTGTCACGCAACGCGAGAGCAGAAAACCGGTCAGCACAGCGATCACAATCGCTGCAAACACGCTCTCCGTGCGCCGGTACTGCCAGAAACATCAGCTCATACACTAAGCCGCACGCGACATACTACGCTTTCCTCATCCGAACACCTGATTTCTCTCGGTACAAAAAGAAGCCCGCAGAAGCGGACTCCTTTTCTCATTTGATTACTGAACTTCCGCTGCCTCAACCTCACGCTTTTCCTCCGCGATATGATGCTTATTCGCGTAGCCGGTCAGAATAAGCGTCAGCGCGCCGTCGCCGGTGACGTTGCAGGCGGTGCCGAAGCTGTCCTGCAGGGCAAAGATGGTCAGCATAAGCGCGGTGCCGGTGCCGTCAAACAGCAGGATGCCGGTGATCAGACCGAGCGAAGCCATAACCGTACCGCCCGGCACGCCGGGTGCGCCAATGGCGAAAATGCCGAGCAGCACGCAGAACAGGATCATGGTTCCGACAGACGGAATCTTGCCGTACAGAATCTGCGAGATTGTCATGACGAAGAAAACCTCGGTCAGCACCGAGCCGCACAGATGGATGTTGGCGAACAGCGGGATACCGAAATCGACCATGTCCTTACGCAGTACCGATGATTTCTTTGCGCAGCGCAGAGCAACTGCCAATGTCGCCGCGGAGGACATCGTGCCGACTGCGGTGATGTACGCCGGACCGTAGTGCTTCACTACTTCGATCGGGTTCTTGCCCGAGTACGCGCCCGCAACTCCATAGAGCAGCGCCATCCAGATATAATGACCGATCATAACGATGATGATGACCTTGATGAACACCGGAAACTGCTTGGTGATCGTGCCCTCATACGCCAGACCGCAGAAGGTGGACGCGATAAAGAACGGCAGAATCGGGATGATGATCTTGGTGACGATGGCGAGGACAATGTTCTGCACCTCGTCAAGCAGGGACTCCATCATTTTGGATTTGGTCCAGGTGATGGCCAGACCGACCATCAGCGACAGCGCCAGTGCGCTCATCACGTTCATGATCGCCGGGATCTCCAGCTGGAACATTACCTCGGGCAGCTCGCGCAGGCCGTCAACCTGCGATACGATCGACAGGTGCGGAATGAGTGTGTAACCGGCTGCCGTGCTCATCAGCGCCGCGCCGACCGACGACACATATGCGATAATGAGCGCAATGCCCAGCATTCTGGATGCGTTGTGGCCCAGCTTGGTGATGGACGGCGCAATAAAGCCGATAACGATCAGCGGCACACAGAACGTGATGATCTGACCGAGCACCTGCTTGATCGTCACGACCACGTTCATCACGGCCTCGTTCGCCACCAGACCGAGCACGATGCCCACCGCAACGCCAAGCAGCAGCTTGAACGGCAGGCTGTTTAGAATTTTTTTCATACCTACATACTCCCTTTGTTTGCGTTGCATCTGGATGACATCGGCGGATTTCCCCTCAGCCTGTCACGCTGCCGCCAAGTTGCCATGTGGACACAATGATATACCTATATGATACAATTTACAGCGCGTTTCGTCAAGGCAAATCGGGAAATGGCTGCGCCAAATAAAAACAGAGCGGTTTTTTTCTGCAATTTATGGTATACTTAAGGCAATACAGAAACACCGACAAGGGAGGCAAAACTATGTCACAAACCTTAACCATAACGGCAGAGCAGGTGCTTGCGTCGGCAGAGCGCATCCGAGAGGATATTGTCCGCGACCGGCGGACGCTGCACGCTGCACCCGAGGTCGGCACCGACCTGCCGAACACCGTAGCCTGCGTCAAAAAACGCCTGCTTGAGATGGGCTATCAGCCGCGCGAGCTGGCAGGCGGCGTCGTCGCGGAGATAACCGGCACCGAGACCGGCCGCTGTCTGCTCCTGCGCGCCGACATGGACGCGCTGCGTGTGACCGAGCAGACCGGACTGGATTTTGCATCCGCGAACGGCTGCATGCACGCCTGCGGCCACGACATGCACGCGGCGATGCTGCTCGGTGCGGCAAAGCTGCTGCGCGAGTACCAAGGTGAGCTGAACGGCACGGTCAAGCTGGTGTTTCAGCCGGACGAGGAGGGCTTTACCGGCGCGAAGGCCATGCTCTCGGCGGGCGTGCTGAAAGACCCGGCACCGCAGGCAGGCTTTGCGCTGCACATCAATTCGGGCACGCCGTCCGGACTGGTTCTGTGCGGACGCGGCACGTTTATGGCGGGCTGCACGCTGTTCCGCATTACGGTAAACGGCGTTGGATGCCACGGCGCAATGCCGGAAAAGGGCGTGGACCCGCTCAATATCGCAAGCCACATTTACCTGTCGCTGCAGGAGATCATCAGCCGCGAGATCGGCGCAAAAACGCCTGCTGTCGTGACCATCGGCCGCATGACCGGCGGTGAGGCGCCCAATATCATCCCGCAGACCGCGGTGCTCGAGGGCACCATCCGCAGCTTTGACCGCGACCTGTCCGCGCAGATCTTCACCCGCATCGGGGAAATCGCGCAGTGTACCGCACAGGCGTTCCGCGGCACAGCCGTCACGGAAGAGATCGCGTCCGCGCCGCCGCTCAGGAATGACGCTGCGCTGACCAATCGTATGGCAGACCTTGCCGGGGCGCTGTTCGGTGAAAAGCTGGTCTATCGGCTGGACGAGGGCGGCATGGGCTCGGAGGATTTCGCGTCCTACACCTACGATTTACCGTGCGCATACCTGCTCATCGGTGCAGGCACCAAGCAGGAAAATCCTGCGTTCGGTGAGCCGATGCACAACGAAAGGGTCGTGTTCAACGAGGATATCCTGCCGCGCGGCGCAGCACTGCACACATGGTGCGCGCTGAACTGGCTGGCAGACAAGGGTAACGCATGAAAACCGAACAACTCTTCATCGAAAGCACACCGGCGGTGCTGTACGGCGAGCCGTCGGACACGCTGTGGCTGTTCGTTCACGGACAATTCGGCTGCAAGGAAGAAGCCCTGCCGTTTGCCGAAATCGTGTCTCCGGACGCACAGGTTTTGTCCATCGACCTGCCGAATCACGGCACACGCCAAAACCGGGATGAGAAATTTGCACCATGGACAGCCGCACCCGAACTCACCCGCGTGATGGCTTACGCAAGAGCACACTGGCGCGCGACAAACGTGCGCGCGACCAGTATCGGGGCGTATTTTGCGCGGCTGGCGTTTGCCGCACCGGAAAAAGCGCTGTTCGTGTCGCCCATCGTGGATATGGAGCGCTTGATCTGCGACAGAATATGCGCGGCAGGCATTACCGAGCAAATCCTGCGCGAGCGCGGCATGTATCCCGCAAGGGAAGGGGATATGCTCTCGTGGAACTACCTTTGCTGGGTGCGTGCGCATCCGGCAAAGGACTGGTACTGCCCGCAGTACATTCTCTACGGCGAAAATGACAGCATGACCGACTTGGCGACTATCCGCACTTACACGGCAAAATCCGGTGCGGAGCTGATCATCGTGCCGCAAGGCGAGCACTGGTTCCACACACCGGAGCAGCTGGCCGTCATGGCTGACTGGGAACGCAAACATAAATAAGGAGCACAATATGATTCAGGAAATCTGCAAAGACGAGAAATTTTTAGCGCAGAAGGCCGAGCAGGCTACGCCGGACGATATCCAAACCGCAACCGACCTGCTGGAAACGCTCGAAGCGCATAAGGACGGCTGTGTCGGCATGGCGGCGAACATGATCGGCGTGAACAAGCGCATCATCGCGTTCGATAACGAGGGAACGTATATGGTGATGTTCAACCCGCAAATCGTCAAGCAGTCCGGCGGCTATGAGGCCGAGGAGGGCTGTCTGTCGCTGACCGGCACGCGCAAAACGCGTCGCTGGCAATCCATCAAGGTGCAGTACCAGAACGAAAAGTTCCAGACGAGACTGAAAACCTTCACCGGCTGGACCGCACAGATTATCCAGCATGAGATCGACCATTGCGACGGCATCATTATTTAAGGAAAAAGCAAAACGTAAACCAACGCATACAAAAAGGCACACCAAACGGTGTGCCTTTTTCCTGCCGTTCGCGCAAGCGCAGGCAGCGGCGTACCGCAGTACGCCGATTCAATTCCCTGAAAAAGTCCGGCTCTGCCGGACTTTTTCTCCACTGCCCGTGCCGCAGCGGCACGGCCTCGTCCGTTGTGCGGACGAGAGGGGGATATCCCACAAAGTTTCTACGGAACTTTGTGGGTATCTAAGGGGGACAGCGTCCCCCTTAGAAGAAGGTTTAGCCCGGCGGCCAGGTCATATCCCGTCCGGAAAGAACGTGGAAATGCAGATGGAACACGCTCTGACCCGCCTGTTCTCCGATGTTGGAGACCACGCGGAAGCTGTCCATGCCGCGCTCCTTGGCAATCTTCGCAATGACCTCAAAGCAGTGCGCTACAATCGCGCTGTTGGACGCATCAACGGCGGCCACAGACTGGATGTGCTGCTTCGGGATCACGAGAAAATGCGTGGGAGCCTGCGGGTCAATGTCGTTGAAGGCGTAGCAGAGGTCGTCCTCGTACACCTTGCTCGACGGGATATCGCCCGCGATGATTTTACAGAACAGACAATCTTCCATGGAATGATCGCTCCTTTCTGAATGGGTGTGCCGCGGGAGGATTTCCCGCGGTTTTGCCCTGATTTACGGTTTACAGCATTGCGTCAACGATGTTATTGACAGCCTCGAGTGCTTCCTCCAGCTTTGCCGGATTCTTGCCGCCTGCGGTTGCGCTGTCCGGACGACCGCCGCCGCCGCCGCCAACGATCTTGGCAACTTCCTTGATGATCTTGCCGGCGTGTGCGCCCTTCTTGACGGCCTCAGCGCCGCAGACACAAAGCAGGCTTACCTTGTCGCCGTTGACTGCGGAGAGAACAGCAACCATGTTGTCCTTTTTGCTCTTGATGTCGTCACCCATGGTGCGCAGCATGTCGGCAGATGCGTCATCCAGCTTGGTGGCAACCACTTCTACACCCTTGATGTTGCGGGATACGTTGAACAGGTCAACCATCTGCATTGCAGCGACCTTTGCGCCCATCTTCTCGAGCTTCTTGTTGAGAGCACGCATATCGTTTACCTGCTGCTCAATCTTGGCAGACAGCTCGTTCGGATTGGTCTTGAGTGCAGCAGCGGCCTCGTTGAGAACAGCCTGACGGTCGTTCATCAGCTTGAGGACAGCCTTGCCGGTAACGGCCTCGATACGACGCACGCCTGCGGCAACAGAAGCCTCACCAATGATCTTGAGCGAACCGGCCTTCGCGGTGTTGTCCAGATGCGTACCGCCGCAAAGCTCGATGGAGTCGCCGGCCTGTACCACGCGGACGGTCTGGCCGTACTTCTCGCCGAACAGTGCCATAGCGCCCTTCTTCTTGGCATCGTCGATGCTCATTTCCTCGGTGATAACCGGGCTGCCAGCCAGAATCGCATCGTTTACCATATCCTCGACCTTAGCAAGCTCCTCAGCGGTCAGCGCTGCAAAGTGGGTGAAGTCGAAGCGGATATGATCGTTTGCGGTGTAGGAGCCTGCCTGCTCAACATGGTCGCCGAGCACGGTGCGGAGCGCCTTCTGGAGCAGGTGGGTGGAGGTATGTGCACGGCAGATAGCCTGACGGTAAGCCGCATCAACAGAAGCCGTAACCTCGTCCTCAACGGACAGCTCGCCCTCGGTAACAACGCCGATGTGCATATACTTGCCGTCCTTGGTCTTCTGAACATCGGAAACGGCCATAGCGCCGTTCTTGCCGGTGATAACGCCGTGGTCACCGATCTGACCGCCCATCTCCGCGTAGAACGGGGTGCGGTCGAGCACAACAGTGATCTTCTCGCCCTTGGCAGCTGCGCCGGAAACCTCGCCCTCGTTTACGATAGCCAGAATCTTTGCGGACTCCTCGAGGGTGGTGTAGCCATCAA
>OLOU01002047.1_pt1 | contig 12212 bp, 10 predicted proteins | sample 1672101 | NCBI WGS metagenome assembly OLOU01 (sample SAMEA3136645, study PRJEB25190) | human gut metagenome | biome: human gut; feature: human-associated habitat; material: faeces | place: Austria | collected 2013
GGGGAAGGTGGCAGTCCGTCCGTCTTCTTCCTCGTCGTCGTCGCTGCTGTTCGCCGCGTCGCCCAGGGCGCCGGACAGGTTGCCCAGCAGGCCTTCCATGCTTTCGGCCCCTTCAAAGGCCGACATCATTTCAGAGGTCAGTCCCTCCAAATCTTCATCACTCAGGCCCATTTTCTCAATCATATCAGTAACCGGGCGGATATTCAGCTCCCGGGCGCATTTCAGGCAGAGACCTTCATTCTGACCTCCCTGTCCGTTGTTGTCCAGCCGGGTGATAAAGACCACGGCGACATTTTTTTTGCATCTGCTGCACAGCGTTGGTTTCATAGGCGGGTTCACTCCTTTGTGGGGTGTCATGATTTAGTAGTATGCTATCCTAACATGGGTTTATGAATTAGATGTGAATGATTGGAAAGTTATCCTCCCAGCAGGGAGAAGATGGAAAAGGAGGAGAGGAGGGGGAGCAGGCGGCTCTCCGCTACAATGGACGCCGGAATCCACCCCAGCAGGTCACAGAGAATCCAGCGGGCAACCATCAGCAGGAGCAGGCCTTTGATCAGCCCCAGAAGCCCCCCCAGCAGTTTGTTGAGCAGGTGAAGCCCAGGCAGCTTGGCCACCAGATTCAAAGTGTGGCAGAGAATGAGCCAGAGGATCAGAACGCCGAAGAAACCGGCCAAAAACAGCAGAGACCTGGCCAAAAGCCCAGCTGCCGCAGCAGCCAGCTCGGCACGAGTCGCCTGCTTCCAGTCCTCTGTTGTCTGGGTCAGCTGATCCTGGAGGGATTGGGGAAAGCGATGAAACAGTCCATTCTCGGATGGGTTGGCCTGTTCGGATTGGGATGGTAAGTCTGTCTGCTCCGGGGAATCTGCGGCCTCCGATTCCTCCTGGGCGAGCATGGCATGGAGAATGACCGGTTCCAGTTTCTCTTCCAGGGGCTGGGCGGCGTGGGTGGCCAGATACCAGCCGCCGAGGAAAGCCAGCAAAACGGCCAACAGAGAGTGAGGATGAAGCCCCGGCGAAGGCCCTGGATCAGACAGTAGAGCAGTAGCCCCAGAATCACCAGGTCCAATAGGAGGGAAACGGTGAGTTCCATTACGAAGTCCCCTCACTGCTGTCTGCCTTGGGGTCCACTTTGGTGCCGTTGGAGGGGAAGTAGAGGCTCACGGCGGCGCTGTTGATCAGCGCCACGCTGCCGTCCTCATAAACGGCCAGGTTGCGGACGCCGCGCTGGTTGGGGCTGGTGGTGTAGCTGTCCAACTTGCGGTCTGCGGAGATGACCTCGCTGGTGGTAAGCACAGCAACCTTGTGTCCCTGCGCCGCCAGGGCGAGGGTCTGCCCGTCCAGGGCCAGCTCTCCGTAGGGCTTTCCATCGGTCCCCACCGTCACCAGGGTTCCTGCGGTTCCAGAGGAAGAGGTCGAGAGGAAAAGCGTGGCAAAGCCATTGCCCTGTAGGGAGCCCATTTTCAGATACTGGTCGTCATAGTCATAGGAGGAAGTAATTACCCCGCTGGAATCCAGGATCAGCAGGCTCTTGTCCCCTAAAATCCAGCACCGTCCGGCGCTGCGGATGGACAGGACCACGTTAGACCCCAGAGAGATGGTGCGGGTGGGCTCTTCCCGGGAGGAAAGGGTATAGTAGAGGAGGGTGTTTTCAAAAGCGCCCTCCGCCTGACCGGGAGAGATCAGGTAGACACCCCGGCAGTCTGGCGTGACCACTGCGTCGGAGATATAGCGGCTGGACAGACGGATGGTGAGGACGGCCTCAAAATCCCGGTTGTATACCGTGACAACCCCCTTATATCCGCTGACCTTGCTGGTCACGGCAACCCAGCCCTTTTCATTGACGGTGGCGCAGAGCAGGGACTCCTCTTCCGACAGAGACAGCTTGTGGAGCAGGGCACCCTGGCCGATGACGTTCAGTTCCTGCCCGCCCACATCATACACCACAGCGTAGTCTCCCGAGGCGTTGAGGGCGGGGGAACTCATGTTGACCGTCTCCTTCAGACGAGCGGTTCCCGTGGGGGAGACCAACTGAATTTGGGTCTGGGTGCAGATCAGCAGGTCATCGCCCATGCCCAGAAAGAGGCTGTTGGACTGGGCGTTGTGGGGAAAATCGTCGTCCTTTTGGGAATAGGTCATCCAGCGCAGGAAGCTGGCGGCGTTGTCCCGAAAAACTGTGGCAGTCAGAGCCCCAAGGACGACCACAACTGCCACCACCAACAGGATGATCCGCTGCTTCTGCGTCAGTGTTGTTTTGAGATCTTGCAGCTTGTTCAGCTTATTCATAGCACACCTCCATTGGGGCTGGGGGGTCTGGGAATGCTTAGGGGAGGTTGGGAACAGGGTACCACAGGTTGGTCATATACAACCCTTGCGGAGGGGCTGTGGGGCCGGCATCGGTGCGGTTGCGCCCTTCCAGCAGGCCGGGGATGTCATCGGGGGAGAGTTTTCCCTCCGAAGCATAGACGCAGGTTCCCACCATGGCCCGGACCATATTGTAAAGAAAGCCGTCCGCGCAGACCCGGCAGGAGATCATATCTCCCTCCCGGGTGATGGTGAAGTAGTGGACGGTACGGACTGTGGTTTTGGTTTCCGTTCCCACAGAGCGGACACAGGCGAAATCATGGGTGCCCACAAAATGCTGGGCCGCCCGAGCCATCACCTCTTCGTCCAGGTGTTTGGGGTAGAACCACACCCGGTTGACCAGAAAGGCGTTGCGAATGCGGGAATTATAGATCCGGTAAGAATATTCTTTCCGCTGGCAGCTGCCGATGGCATTGAAGTCCTCCGGCACTTGGGTTGCCTTGGTGACCACGATATCTCCTGGCAGGCGGGTATTGACCGCCAGAGGAATCCGGTCGCAGGGAATGGAGGAAGTGGTGCGGAAATTGGCCACATACCGTTCTGCGTGGACCCCAGCATCGGTACGGCCGGCACCGGTGCATTTCACTGGATGCCCCACTACGTGGGCCAGCGCCTTTTCCAGGGTTTCCGCTACGGTGACATCCCGTTTCTGCACTTGCCAGCCGTGGTAGGCGGTGCCGTCGTACATCAGCGTCAAAGCAATGTTGCGCATCCGAATCCCTCCCTTACAGCCCAAAGCAGCGCAGCACCACTATGGCCGCGCACAGCAGCACACTGAAGACCACAAAGCCCCAGTCCCGCCCGTGCATGGTCAGCTGGCGCAGGCTGGTGCGGCCTTCGTCCCCGTGGTAGCAGCGGCATTCCATGGCGATGGCCAGTTCCTCTGCCCGGCGAAAGGAGGAGAGGAAGAGGGGGATGAGGATGGGGATCAGAGCTTTCGCTTTCTGCATTAGGTTTCCGCTGTCGAAGTCAGCCCCCCGGGCCTTCTGGGCGGAGATGATTTTGTCGGTCTCCTGGATCAGAGTGGGAATAAACCGCAGAGCAATGCTCATCATCATGGACAGCTCGTGGACGGGGAAGCGGACCTTTTTCAAAGGACGCAGCAGCCGTTCCAGGCCGTCTGTCAGGAGAATGGGGGAGGTGGTGTAGGTCAGCAGAAAGGTCGCAGTGACCAGCATCAGAATACGCACCAGCATAAAGGCCGCACGCTCCGCGCCGCCGGTGGTGATGGTAATGCCCCAGAAATCCACCAGCACCCTGCCGTCCTTGTTAAAAAACAGATTCAGCACGCCGGTGAAAACAAGGATCATCACCAGCGGCTTCATGCCCCGGACGATGGATTTTCCCGGAATGGCGGAAATTTTGATTACTGTCAGCAGGAACAGGAGCAGCACGCCGTAGGATACCCACCCGGAGGCAACGAAAAGCGTCACCATGTATACGACCAGAACAATGAGCTTCGTTCTTGGGTCAAGGCGGTGAATGACGGAATTGCCAGGGAAATACTGACCGAGGGTAATGTCTTTAAGCATGGCGGTTCCCCTCCTTGAGCCGCTTGATTTCCGCCGCGGCCTGCTCGATGGTGTAGACATTCTTCACGTCCAGCCCCAGCTTTTTCAGCTCCAGAAATACCTGTGTCACCTGCGGTATGTTCAGTCCCATTTGAGTCAGTTCTTCGGCGTGGGTAAAAACCTGGGCTGGCGGCGCGTCCATGGCAAGCTTGGAGCCGTTCATCACCAGCAGGCGATCCGTCAGCCGCGCCACGTCCTCCATGGAGTGGGAAACCATCATGATCGTGGCGTTCTTCGCCTTGCGATAGGACTGAATATTGCCAAGAATTTCCGAGCGTCCCACGGGGTCAAGGCCGGCGGTGGGTTCGTCCAGAATGAGAACTTCCGGCTCCATGGCAATGACGCCCGCAATGGCCACCCGGCGCTTCTGGCCGCCGGAAAGGTCAAAGGGCGAAACCTCCAGCTGCTGCTCCGTAAGCCCCACGAACCCGGCGGCTTCCCGGACGCGGCGATCGACTTCCTCCGCTGACAGCCCCATGTTCTTGGGGCCGAAGGCAATGTCCTTGTACACGGTTTCCTCAAACAGCTGATACTCCGGGTACTGGAACACCAGCCCTACCCGGAACCGCGCCTGCCGGGTCAGCTTCTTGTCCGACCAGATGTCCTGTCCGTCCAGCAGCACCGTGCCGGAGGTGGGCTTCAGCAGTCCGTTCAGCTGCTGCATCAGGGTGGATTTTCCGGAGCCGGTGTGGCCGATGATGCCGATAAACTCCCCCCGCTCTACGGAAAAGGATATGTCGTCCAGCGCCTTATGCTCAAAGGGCGTCCCGGCGCTGTAAATATAAGTGAGATTCTTCACTTCCAGAATGGGTTTCAAGAAAATACCTCCCAGCGGGTCAGGCCATCACCATATCGTAAAGTGCCTGCGCGCATTCTTTCGGGTCTAATTTATCCAGCGGAAGGTCAAAGCCCTCCTGATTCAGCTCCCAGCACAGCTCCACCGTCTCCGGTGCGGCAAGGCCGATGTCGTGCAGCAGCTCCACCTGGGAGAAGACCTCCTTCGGCGTGCCGTCCGCCGCGACCTTGCCCTTGTCCAGCACCACGACGCGCTGCGCCTTGGCCGCTTCGTCCATGTGGTGGGTGATCAGAACCACCGTGATGCCCTTCTCCCGGTTCAGCCGTCCGATGGTGTCGATCACCTCTCGGCGTCCTCTTGGGTCAAGCATGGCGGTGGGCTCATCCAGAACGATGCACTTCGGCTCCATGGCAATCACGCCAGCGATGGCAATGCGCTGCTTCTGTCCGCCGGACAGCAAATGGGGCGCGTGGGTGCGGTACTCGTACATGTCCACCTGCTTCAGGGCGCTGTCCACTCTGCGGCGAATTTCCGGGCTGGCAATGCCCAGATTCTCAGGGCCGAAAGCAACGTCCTCCTCCACCACATTCGCCACAATCTGGTTGTCCGGGTTCTGAAACACCATGCCCACGTTTCGCCGAATGGTGATAAGCCGGTCTTCATTGGCGGTGTCGATGCCGCAGACGTAGACCTTTCCCCCGGAGGGAAGCAGAATGGCGTTGAAATGCTTGGCAAGGGTGGATTTTCCGCAGCCGTTGGTGCCGAGTACGGCAACAAAGCTGCCTTCTTCAATGGTCAGATTCAAATCCGCAAACACGGGAACACCGGGCGTGTCCTCCACGCCCGGGTACGTGTATGCCAGATGCTCTACAGAAATTATGTCGCTCAAATCAGGCATCCTCCTATTTGTTACGGCGTCCACCGTCCGGTGGCACCGCAGGGAAGAACCAGCCCGGACTGCTTCACCGGCAGTCCCAGCTCACCGGCAGCGGTTTTGCCGCCATGTGCCGCCCCGAACACCACGTCGGAAGCGTAAGCCACGGCAGAGGGCGCAAGCCCGGTGGTGTATGAATTGATGATGACGAACAGCGGGTCGTCGGACAGCAGCTTCACCGTCTCCTGTAAGAAGGGGTAAAAGCTGGTCTCCATCTTCCAGATCTCACCGCTTGGCCCACGGCCATAGCTGGGCGGGTCCATGATAATGCCGTCATAGCGCCGTCCCCGGCGGATCTCCCGCTGGATAAATTTGCCGCAGTCGTCCACGATCCAGTGGATGGGTCGGTCGGCAAGGCCGGAAGCCACGGCGTTTTCCTTCGCCCATGCCACCATGCCCTTGGAGGCGTCCACATGGTACACCTCCGCTCCCCCGGCGGCCGCCGCCAGTGTCGCGCCGCCGGAATAGGCAAACAGATTCAATACCCGGACAGGGCGGCAGGCGGAAGCCGCCGCCACCTTCTCCCGGATGAAATCCCAGTTTGCCGCCTGCTCCGGGAAAACGCCTGTGTGCTTGAAATTCATGGGCTTGACGTTGAAGGTCAGGTAGTCCTTATAATGAATCTGCCACCGTTCCGGGAGCTTGTTGTCCGTCCAGTGTCCGCCGCCGGTATTGGAGCGGACATAGCGGGCGTCATAACGCTTCCACTGGGGCGCCGTCTTGGGCGTATTCCAGATCACCTGGGGGTCGGGGCGCACCAGAATGAACTTGCCCCACCGTTCCAGCCGCTCGCCGCCGCTGGTGTCCAAAACCTCATATTCCTTCCATTCACCGGAAATCCAGAGCATTGGGTCTCCTCCCTCTTTCTCCTTATCTCAGCCGACGAAGCCGTCCCAGCCGCCATGCCAGCCGCCGTCCGAGCTGTTGTCCGAGCTGTTGTCCCAGCCGCCGGTGGTGTCTTCCTCCGTACCGCCGGGCTGATACTCCTCCCAGGAGCTCTGGTTGTGCAGCGGGCACATGATATAAGGCGCGTCAACACCGTTGTTCAGGTTGTTGTAGAACCCGTGCCACGAAGCGGGGTTACCGTCGGAATCAATGAGATATACATAGTAGTTGGCGGTGTAAATGTCGTTCAGCCCGAAGCCGTCCGCCGCCTTGATCTCGTCCACCTCGGCCTGCGTCAGCTTCACGAGAGACCGGGACTCGATCTGGGCGTCGCTGAACATATAGCAGTAGTCGGTTGCCACACCGCCGCCGGTGACGCAGTAGTCCACCTGAATGTGCTTGTCGCAGGTTCCCTCCGGCTCGTCGCCGTCGTAGACGTTCACGTAGACCACACGCTCCAGTCCGCGCACATCGGCGCTGCACGCCGCGGTGGCCTTTTTGCCGGAATCCAGACACACGCCCACACTGTGGAAGGCGTTGCCGTTGTACAGTCCTTCTCTGGGCAGACCGTCGTGGATGGGCTGCATGACCGCCTTCCACAGCCGTGCCGCCGGGTTGGCGCTGCTGCCGGTGAGGTAGATCTGCTCCGGGATGTCATAGCCGCACCATACGGCTGCGGTGTAGTGGGTGGTATAGCCGCAGAACCACCGGTCGCGGTTGGAAGACGTGGTACCGGTTTTGCCCGCGATATTCTGTCCCGCAAAGATGGCCGCACCGCCGGTGCCGTTGTTCGCCGCGTTGAACAGGCAGTAGTTCATATAGTCCACAGTCTTCTGGCTGAGGATCTTCCGGGACTCCTGCTCATTGTCCACCACGACCCGGCCATTGCTGTCGTAGACCTTGGTGAACAGTCTCGGCTCCCGGTAAACGCCGTCGTTGGCGAAGGTCGCGTAGGCGGCGGACATCTCCCGTACAGTGGAGCCAACCGTCAGCGCGCCCAGCGCCAGAGGCGCCAGACCCACGTCGGACAGGCTCTGCCCGTTGGGCAGAGGGTAATTGTCGGTCAGAGAGGCTTGTCCAAAGTTATATTTGGCGAAGCTGTAGCCGTAATCCGCACCGATGGTGTCCAGCGTCCGGGCAGAAACGGTGTTGACGGAGGAAACAATGCCCTGATAGACAGTCCTCGCGTACTGGTACTGCCGGTTATCGTTCTTCGGCCAGTTGTTGCCGTCGATATAAGTCATGGGCAGGTCTTTCATCACCGACGCCGGGGTGACCTCGCCGGACTCAAAGGCCGGGGCGTAAACGGAAATGGGCTTCTGGGAAGAACCGGTCTGGAGCTTCGCCTGCGTAGCCTTGTTGTAGGCAAGGAAAGTCGTCTTCTCCCCCACGCCGCCGGACAAAGCAACCACGTCGCCCGTCTCGTTGTTGATGACCACGATGGCGGACTGGAGCTGCTGCTCGCTGCGGGTAGTGGGAATGTTGCTCAGGTCGGTATAAACCGCGTCCACCTGTTTCTGCACGTCCATGTCCAAGGTGGTATAAATATGGTAGCCACCCTTCTGGATGCGGTTGAGGTAGATGCTCTGGTCGTTAGTGCTGAGGTCGTCCCAGACCTTGCCGTCCTGATCTGCCAGATAGCTGGCAAAGTCCACAATCACAGCGTCCACGAACCACGAATAAATGTGCTGGGAAGCGTCGGTGCTGACGGCCACCTGCTCGCCGCACTGGGGGCAGTAGCAGGTATCCCCCTCGCCGGTAAAGTGGCTGCGGGTGTTCTCGTAGCCGCAGTTGTCGCAGATCGTCCAGCGGTCGGCGTCGGCGATGCCCTCTTTGAACACCATTTCCTGCGCCACAGCGGCGTCGTATTCCTCCTGCGTCAGATAGTCCTGATCCAGCATTTCGCTCAGAACGTTCAGCTGACGGTAGCGGTTCCGTCCGGCACCGTCCCGCTCCTCGCCCTTGTACATATATACGCTCTCGGAATAGGGGTTGAACAGGGACGGGTTATTGGTGATACTGATGAGGCTGGCGCACTCGGCGGTGGTCAGGTTCCGCAGCTCCTTACCGAAATACTCCGCCGCAGCGCTCTTGACGCCGTAGCAGCCACGTCCCAGATAAATTTCGTTGAGGTAATACTCCATGATCAGGTCTTTGTCGTATTCCCGCTCGAAAATCTGCGCCCGGAAAATCTCCATGACCTTTCGCTGGACGGTAACGCTCTTTTCACCCGTGTGGTTTTTGATGAACTGCTGGGTGATGGTGGAGCCGCCAAACTGCTCGTCGCCGCCGAAGAACATATTCAGGCAGGCTTTCATGGTGGTGATCCAGTCCACGCCCTGATGCTCGTAGAACCGTTTATCCTCGATGGCCACGGCGGCGTGAATCAGGTCTTCGGGAATCTCGTCAATGGACGCCCACTGACGGTCGGTGGTGGTATAAATCTGCTGCAGCAGCTGGATATCGCCGTGGTTGTCCACATAATAAATGAAGGAGGTCTGTTCCAGATCGTAGTCGTCCAGAGACCAGTCCGCGGCCTCCGTCAGAATATCCTCCTGCAAATAATCTCCCAGCGTGCCGACAAAGACCGTACCGCAGATCAGCACGATCAAAAGCACCGTCGCCGCCGCGCCGACGGCAATTTTCAGCACGGAACCGGCCACGGAGAAGATCGTATACAGCAGTTTCAGCGACCAGTGGGGATTCCACTCCTGCCGGAGCTTCTTGCGCCTCCTGGGCTTTTTTTCATTTGCCATAGGGTACCTCCAATAGAAGCAGGACGTGCCTGCCTGGTAAATCCATTATAACCAGTGTCATATTCGCATAACACTACTCATATCATTATACCATACCGGATGAAAAAACGAAAGCCCCAATTTATAAATAAAGTTTTAATTGTGGGAAATACTAGCAGCAAAAGGAGGAATGCATGATATGCTGAAAAAATCGGCAAGCCTTATTTTGCTTCTGTACCTCACATTGGGGTGCTTCCGGGGGTATCTGGCGCTGTTCGACAAAGGCGCTTCCGAACCGAAGCAGATTTTCCCCTGTCAGGTGTCCTCCCTCCCCGACGCCGACCGGGAGGCTCTGGAAAAAGGCATCCCCGTCCGGTCAGAGGACGAACTGAATCAGTTTCTGGAAGATTTTCTGTCCTAAAATGCCGCCCTGTTTCTGTACAAAATGACCTCTTGATTTTGCGCGCGCCCTGCGGTAGAATATAGGCATCAAAAGCGGGGGGCGATTTCCTTGGCAGACCAATACGGTTCTGATTTCATCACCATCGTGGATGAGGAAGGCACCGAATACGAGCTGGAGGTACTCAGCACACTGGAGTACAACGGCAATACCTATATGGCAGTCATTCCCGCCGACGACGGTTCCGATTCGTTGGATCTGGAGGTCAGCATTTTCAAATCCATTGAGGAAGACGGAGAGCCGATCCTCTGCGCCATCGAGGACGAGGCGGAATTGCAGGCCGTTTACGACCTGATTATGGATTCTCTTTATTCGGAGGACGCGGAGTAAACGCGGTATTCCTCCTGCTTGGTGCGTAGCGTGTCCTTTTGGACCCACATTTTCTTATTGGGACGTTAGACTTCCCGGCCTGTTTGCAGACCTCCCGCCCCCGCATCGACGGATGGTGGACGCTGGGAGCAGTAATGGTCGGGAGCGGCATCCCACCTGCCTTTTCGTGCAGGTCATAATTGGATGCGATACGGCTAAAGCGGGGTGCATGGGGAGCTTCGGCTCCCCGTGTTTTTTATGGGGGGGAAACTCTGACCAGATCGCCTTCGGCTTAGCAACGTTTTTCTCACCCTTGGTTATCGCACCTGCGGGTCATATACGCGCCCTTGTAGGGCAGCCGGTGCAGATTTTCTGTAAATTTTTTTCTAATTCCGTCTTCTTCAGCAGATTGCCCCTTGAAACCGGCGGGAAAATAGATTATAATACTCTGGTCTGTGCGTAAAACCAATCGCGTTATGACCAAAAGGACAAATGAGAGGATTTGATTACATGAGCGCATCCAGCAAGAAGAAGCTTCGCAATGAGCAGCAGACCGCCAAAATGACGGAAAAACAGGTCGCTGAGCAGAAGGAAGCAAAGAAACTGACGCTTTACACCACCATTTTTGTCGTCGTTCTGGCTGTCATGGTGGTATTCGCGATCGCCATTGGCGTCACCAGAAGCATCACTAACAGCGGTGTCCACGAGCGGAACACCGTGGCACTGACCGTTGGCGATCACGAGATCAGCAATGCCGAGCTGAACTACTTCTATATGAGCGCCATCAACAACTTTAACTCCAACTACGGCAGCTACGCCGCCATGCTTGGTCTGGACACCTCCAAGCCCCTGAACGAGCAGGTCATCAACAATGACACCGGCCTGACCTGGGCGGACGATTTTCTGAACACAGCCAAGGACAATGCCCGCAGCGCCTACGCCTTGGCAGACGCCGCTGAGGCCGCAGGCTTCACCCTGTCCGAAGACGATCTTGCCGATATCGACAGCGCCATTAACAACATGAAGCTCTATGCCAACCTGTACGGCTATTCCAGCACCAAGGACTTCCTGAAAGCCCAGTACGGCAACGGCGCAACGGAGGAAAGCTACAGACAGTACGTTACCCTCAACGCCCTCGCCAGTGCCTACCGCAACAGCTATTCGTCTTCCCTGACCTATACCGACGCCGACCTGCGCGCCGCTGAGAGCGAGAACTACGAGAAGTATTCTTCCTTCACCTACAACACCTACTACCTCGCCGCCAGCAAGTTCCAGACGGATGAGGTTGACGCGGACAGCGATGAGGCCGTGAAGGCCGCCAAGGAAGCCGCTGATTCCCTGATCGGCGAGGATGTCGCCACCGTCGAGGACTTTGACGCCGCCATCGCCGCTCTGGATGTCAACCGGGACACCGAGGCTTCCAGCACCGCCTACACCGACCAGCAGTATTCCTCCGTCTCCGCCACCATCAGAGACTGGGTCATCGACAGCGCCCGCAAGGAAGGCGACAAGACTGTCATCGCCAATACTTCCACCTCTACCGATGACGACGGCAAGGAAACCACGACCACGCAGGGCTACTATGCCGTGTTCTTCACCGGTTCCAACGACAACACCTTCCCGCTGGTGAACGTGCGCCACATTCTGATCAAGTTTGAGGGCGGCACCACCGATTCCACCACCGGTACCACCACCTACTCCGACGAGGAGAAGGAAGCTGCCAAGCAGAAGGCCGAGGAGATTCTGGACGAGTGGATGTCCGGCGACGCCACCGAGGATTCCTTCGCTGCTCTAGCCAATGAGAAGTCCGACGACGGCAACGGCACCACCGGCGGCCTGTACGAGAACGTCTACCCCGGCCAGATGGTGTCCAGCTTCAACGACTGGTGCTTCGACGAAAGCCGCCAGGCCGGCAACACCGGCATCATCGAGTCCCAATACGGCTACCATGTTATGTACTTCGTTGGCAAGAGCGATACCACCTACCGCGACTACCAGATCGAAACCGAGCTGCGCAACACCGACACGCAGGAATGGTATGACGCCACGGTGGAGGCCATGCCCATGACCGACGGCGACACCCGATATATCCGCAAGGATCTGGTCATCAGCGCCAGCTAAGCATTCCAAGTAAAAACCACAGCCCCGGCTTCGCATC